>ERZ791734.2396-NODE-2396-length-11992-cov-14.450029_pt1 | contig 11992 bp, 10 predicted proteins | sample MGYA00509953_ERZ791734 | MGnify/ENA primary metagenome ERZ791734 (study PRJEB30046, sample SAMN00792038) | human gut metagenome | study: EMG produced TPA metagenomics assembly of the A metagenome-wide association study of gut microbiota in type 2...
ATCGGTGCCGCCGACGGCATGAACACGCCGCCCGTACCGGTGACTTCGACCAGGTTATCAATAACAGAACCATGACTTTGTTCATGGTACGGTTGCTTTTGGGAAACGTCATTTTCCAGGGACATGACATGGTTATGCTCCAATGCCGCATCCAGCCTTGACCAGCTGAAACTGCGGTCAATCTCACTTCCCTTGAATGACAGACCGTCCTTTATAAAGCGGATGCCCTGCACTTCATTAGTGCTTCCCTTGTACTTGAATTCCATTTCCACGCCCATTTTTAAGAGCCTATTTTGAAATTCCTTCCATGTATCTGCACTCCTCAAAGCTTCCTTGACCGCACGGTATATCTCGTATTTCACCCTCTCGGAAGCGTGCAGCTTTTCCGTTTTAACGGACTGTTTGCCTTCGGAATAGGTGAGCGAATACTTCTTCTTGAGCATTTTCGTCACCCTCTCGTTGCGCCTGAAATCGTTGCTGTCGGAAATCACCTTCCCGTCGAAGTCCACCCGGTTGAAGACGATGTGGCAGTGCGGGTTGTCCGTCCCGTGATGCCTCACCACGATGAACTGCGTGTTCCGTATCCCCATCAGCTCCAGGTATTCCTCCGCCAACCTTGCCATGAACGCATCGGTCAGCCTCGGTGCGTCCTCCGGCTTGAAGCTGAGCGCGATGTGCCCCACCGGTTTCGCCACGTCCGGACTCAGCAGGCATTGCCACCGGAAGCTGCGTGCCGTCTCCTCCGCCGTTCCCAGCAGCACCCCTTCCGAGGCGATGATTTCCGCGTCGTCCTTCTGCGTCACGTAGCGTATGCAGCCGCCGAACGAGCGGCCTTTCCTGATCTTCCCTATCATGAGGCTATCCTCCTTTCGGTCTGTAATCATCCATGATCCGCTTCAGCTTTCCCAGCAGCCCCTCTATCAGCAGCCTTGTCCTGTAAAAGCCTGTCTGGTGCGAGAGCTTTGTCAGTTGGTTCAGGTTGTTAGCCATTCCCGCCAGGCTGCGCAACAGTGCGTTCTCCTCCGGTGTATGCCTTGCCGTCACGGTGGCCGCCAGTGCCGCCTCCCTGATATAGACCGCCAGACTCCGGCCGGACTTCCCTGCCCTGAACCTGAGAGCCTCGTAGCTGACGGGGGAGAACTTCACCGTCACGCCTCTGGTCAATTTACGCGTCCTGCCCAATGCCGGACGCCCGCGCTTTTTCTTCATCTCATTCATATCCTTTGTCATATGTTTTTTCTTTTTTGTCCGTACTTCTTTCATTCCAAAATCTGCGACCGGCGGGAGCGGATTTACCCTCCCTGCAACCGCCGGGCGCGGGGGAGCAAGGGTTTTCGGGAATCCGGAAACATAACCTTGCTCCCCCCACAGAAAAATCCCCCCGCATTTTCCACATTGAAGCGGGTACACAGGGGACGGTGCATACATCGGGTATACTCCACGCCCGGTTACAGGCTGTCAGATTTTTCTCCACTGCTCGATGTCTCCACGGTAGGCGGCAAGATGCTCCCTGGCAAGGTTCTCCAGCAGTCCGGAAACGCTCATGCCACGCCCGCCGAGCCTGCGGACGACGGCGTCCAGTTCGTCCCTCACATCCTCACTGACGAACACCGTCTTGCGGTTCCTGATCTTCGGGACGGTGAGGTATGTTTCCCGGTACTCCTCCAGCGAGGCCCTGCGCTGCCTGCCGCTCGTCCTTCTTCTCACGGGGTCTTCCGGTTCCGCCGGGGTGTCCTTTCTTACCGTCTCCCCGGACACCTCTTCCGCAACGGCCCCGGATGGAATCACCGGTTCCGCATCCGTACCGGTGGATTCCCCCGGACCGGGTTCCATCATGAGTCTTTCCCACCACCCGTCGTGGCCGGGGCTAGGACTACGGCCGTTCTTTCTGTCTGCGGTTTCGGATGCCGCCGTTTTCTTTCCTCTTGGTTTTTCAGTCGGTTCACTTTTCATTGTACATGGATTTTAGATGGTTGATACTGTGGGCACGGTCTACCCGTTTGCCCGGTTGTCGGAAGCAAATAAAACGATAATAACAAGTGCTGTGAAACGGACGGGTCCGATTGGCGGGGTTTGCCGTGTTATTCATATTGTTGGATCAGTCTGACGGTGATGACTTCACAAATATACGCACCGGAAATTTCCCACTCTTCGGGAACGGATCTGAACGTCTGTCTGCTGAAAACAAATGAATGTTAAAATCCGATTTCCATGACATCTGATGACATATAATGACATTTGATGAAGGGCCGGAACCATATCCGGGGACAATCATTTACTTTGCGGATGAAACAAGTACGCATATGGTGTCAAAGGTAGTCATCCTGTCTTGAAATTCAGGATGTTCCGCCGGGATTCACTAAATTGCGGCACGGAATCCGGATCCGAAAAGAGAATGAAACAGATGTCAAACCTGAAATTGCATTGATTATGGAAATAGTGAACATTGAGGCAAGGACCTTCGAGGCGATGCTCTCGGCCTTCCGGACGTTCGCGGACCGGCTGGACACCCTCTGCCGGCTGTACGGCGACATAGAGGAGAAGAAATGGCTGGACAACCAGGAGGTGTGCCTGCTGCTGAAGGTCAGCCCGAGAACCCTGCAGACCCTGCGTGACAACGGCACGCTGGCATATACACAGATCTGCCATAAGACTTATTACAAGCCCGGGGACGTGGAAAGCATCATCCGGATAGTGGAGGAGCGCCGCAAGCGGGCTGAAAATATGGGAAGGTTGATCTGAAAGGCCATGAAAAACGAATGTCGAACAAAAAAAGATCAAGTCATGATGAATACCGATAACCGTCTGCTCACCCGTGAGAGCAGCGAGCATATAAGAGAGTTCTTCTCTACCGTCGAGCGTCTCTCCGTTTCCATGGAGCGTCTCTTTGCCGGCAGGTCACCGGCGATGGCGGGCGAGAACTTCTATACGGACCGCGAACTGGCTGAAAAGCTGAAAGTGAGCCGCCGCAGCCTGCAACAGTACCGTGATAACGGCCTGCTTGCCTTCACCCGGCTGGGCGGCAAGATATTGTACCGTTCTTCCGATATCGAGAAGCTGCTTGACAGCTGCTACCGGGAGGCGAGAACCAGGCCGGAGGAACTTTAGGAAAGTTCCGTATGGGATCATGAATGAAGGAGGTGTGTCACACCTTCTTCATTCATGCACAAAGCCCTGACTTTCACAAACAAAGGCTTGTTATTACCTAAGATTTCGTATCTTTAAGAATAAAGATTCATACAGAATCACAGGTTCAGGAAATACAGGCGGAAAGCAAAAGAGTCATTATGTTCCGAAGAAGGATTAAAACACTGAGGACAAAGATGCATAAATCTATAATATGAACTACAAACTGTGTGGAAAAGAAATCTACCGCAAGGATTTTTGTGAGATATTTGGAAAAATGTACCAATGCCTATAGATAATATTTATAGAAAGATGGATAATTTCTATAAAAAAGTTGTCTAAAAACACATATTTCACAACAGGTGTTTTTAGACAAATCTTTGTTGTTAATTAACCTAAATCAGCTATATACACAGTCAGTATTTTATATTGTCAGAATCAATTTATTCTGTCCAAGCATGACGATATCCTTGTATTTTATTCCAATAACCACGAGTAAAATCAGGAACAGCTACAGGAACATTTCCGTTTTCTATTGAAATCCGGGTAAGCTCAGCCATGCAGCACCATTCTGCCAAATCATATACGTCCATATCCAACGGTAATCCATTACGCAGGCAATATACCAGACGGTAATCCATTATATAATCCATTCCACCGTGCCCGCCTACCTTCTTGGCAGCTTCTTCCAATTCCTGATGGATAGGATGTTTATATTTTCTCATCAAGGATTCTTTCACCGTATTGGAAACAGCCGTATGCATATTGAGATTCTCATGGTCAGGCATATCAACGGTCCGGATTTGGTCGGGGCGGAAGCAGTACTCCTCAATGGGATATTTGTTGGCATATCCATTGGTACCTGTCAATTGATACATGCGGCTGTAAGGGCGTGGATTCATTACATCATGTTGAATATGAATCGTTTTTCCCTTTTCGGTACGGATAAAGGTCATGGTATGGTCACCGTTTTGGAAATCCGGTGCGCTTTCTTTCTGGTATTGTTTTACTAATTTCGGACCGGTTACAGCTTTGGTATCCATTGCCACCAACGTTTTCATACGGTCACCACGGTGAATGTCAAGTAACTGACAGGCCGGTCCCATGCCATGGGTGGCATAAATATCACCACGGAAAGCACGGTTATAGTCCAACCGCCAGTTGTTCCAATAGTAAGGCCAAAACTCTTCCAAATTGTGGATATAAGCGCCTTCAACATGCAGAATTTCACCAAACAAGCCTTGTTGTGCCATATTCAATGTGGTCAATTCAAAAAAGTCATATACGCAATTCTCTAATTGCATACAATGCTTACGTGTCTTTTCGGATGTATTTATCAGTGCCCATATTTCGTTCAGTGTCATGGCTGCAGGAACTTCAATGGCTACATGTTTGCCATGTTCCATGGCGTAGACACCCATTTCGGCATGATGTTTCCAGTCCGTTACAACATAAACAAGGTCAATGTCGTCACGGTTGCATAATTGTTTCCAAGCATCTTCCGCACCTGAGTAAGTCGCAGCTTCCGGCATACCGGAACTGACCAGCGTCTTTTGTGCCTTTTCCACCAGTTCAGGACGCAAATCGCACAACGCTTTGATTTGTACACCCGGGATGTGGGTCCAACGCTCCACGGCACTGATGCCACGCATGCCCACCCCAATAAAACCTACACGGACCGTGTCAATTTTAGGTGCTGTCAGTCCAACCGCATCCTGTTGCCCGGCAGGACGTTCGGGTACGGCTATCTGAATGGGTTCATAAGGCTGTTCACAAGTTTTAGGGACTGACGTACAACCAGTAAAGCATAATAAAGCCGTCGCTATTGAAAATAATGTTTTACGCATACTCATGTATTATGTTAGTATTTTAATATTTAAGGAAGAGATGAGATGGACAGCGCAGCCGTTTCCACCCCATCAAATCTTCCCGATTCTTCAATTATTTGTTCAGGAAATTATTCTTGTAAGAAATACGCTGTAATAGTCCATACCTTTTTACTTCCATCGGCAGCGGTGATTTCATATTTGTTGGGTTTGCTCCAGTCCCCCGGTTTACCCAGTACGGCTGCTCCGTCTATGGGTTGAATCATGGCTGCTGTAGAAATATTAAGTGAAACCACTACATTTGACATCGTGAATTTAGGTCTTTCTTCAGCCGGGAAATTGCTGGGAAGCTTGCATTCAAAAGAACTTGTTCCTGTTTCTGCATCCGCCTGAAAATTATCATAACTCAAGGCCGATTGCAGAACTTGTTGTTCACCACTGCCGGGAATGGTTTGAGAACCATAATAACGATGATAAACACCGGCTATGCCGATGATATCTTTGCCTTTATATGTATCCAGATCTTCGAGATTGCTATCCAGGCAAGATGTTGTAAATACAGTCAAAAGCAAGATTGTAATAATATTAAATATTTTTTTCATATTCATTGTCTATAAATTAATGGATTACCAGCCTTTATTTTGTACATGATCCAAACCATAAGCCTCACGGGTATTCAGAAAACTTTGGTTAATTGGCAAAAGATAGCGTTTTTCTGTAAATTTACGCTGGGCGCTATTGTTCAGGGTCATTTGACCAACCAGCAACTTGCTCCGGTCCCGGCTGATGGACATTTTGTATACCGGCCGGTCAAGGTCATAAATGATATCTCCGGCATCACGACCATGATTGGCATAACCGCCATATTTCCCCCAACGCAGATAACTGTAATAAATGTCACCGCCCTCATTAGTCAGCTCACAGTTTCGTTCACGAATATAATCCGTCCACGCTTCTTCTTCTGTAGCGGCAGTAGACTCGCTCAATCCGCCATGTATGGTACGTGTCATGTTCAATGCTTTCACCGCATTGGGCACATCATGTTTCAGCAGATAGGCTTCAGCAAGGTTCATATAGGCCTCTCCCAATCGAACGATATTGAAATGCAATGCCACCTGGCAATTATGGTAAGCTCTGGGTGTAGGGTTTTCAATGTTGCCTTTACGCCAATAATAACCGGTAGTGGTATTGTACCAGCCTCCATCTTCCTTGTCACGGACACCTGCTGAGAGGTTTCCACCCAAATTGAGCTCAACAGTCTCACCAATCCAGGAGCATTTGTCATAAACTATGGCAGTATAGAAACGGCGGTCACGCCCGCTGTACATCAGTTCGCTCAAATCCCGGTCAGCCCCCTTGTTTAACTGATGGTAACGGGTAAAAGTGGGATAGCTTTTGTTAAGCTGCTTTAAATCTTGTGGCGTAGGAATACGGCGTGCATCACCATTTACTTGCTTGTATGCATCCACCTGACCTGCTTCGGTAATACTGGAAGGGTCAAGTACGGTTACGTTATTTTTATATTGGGAAGTTTCATACTAAGGCATTGCCTTACCGGTTTCCTCATCGGTCACAAGAAACTGGTCAACCAGGTCTTGTGTGGGAAAGTAAATGGCCCACCCTTCGAATGTCTGCCCATTTGCCTGTTTTAATGCTACCGGCGATTGGGAATTGATCACGTTATCGGTGGAAACATTCGGATAAGTACGCATCAGTTCTTCAAAACTGGAGACATACGTATTTTCTTTTTCACGGTAATATCCCCAGAGAATTTCCGGATTATATAAATCCGTTTCGTTGAAAAGACCGTTTGAATTGCTTAACTCAACCCCACTATTGCTGATCACATCATTGGCAGCTGTAATAGCCACGTCCAGATAAGAGGCATCACCGGTATAGGCATAGGCTTGCAGGGCGGCTCGGCTCAGTAAAACTCCCGCCGCCCAACGTGTTGGCAAACCAGAAGCATTCTCGATCGGCAGGTCGTTTGCCGCAATTTGCAAATCTTCTATGATTAACTTGTAGCTTTCCGATACATCCTCGGTCATCGGAATATTGACAGCCTCAGGATTCTCAACTGTAAAGACTTCTTTTACAGGAACAAAACGTCCCATCTTACGTGCCTGGTCAAAGAAAATCATACCACGCATCAAGTTTCCATGTGCCTTTAGCTCTATCTTTTCTGTTTCGTTTAAGGTAGAGCTGTTTTGCACATTGGTAATAATCATATTGACTTTACGCAACAAGCCAAAACGGTTGACTCCCCAATCATTGCCTGTGCTCAATCCCAATTCTGTGGCTACGTTGTCAATACCCTCGCCAACCTGTGAGCAGAGCACACCGTTGGGAGTTCTTGCTTCCCAGGAAATGCTGGATCCACTGCCGGCATATCCGCTATTAATTACTGCATCATAGGTGGAGTTGATAAAACCTTCCACGGTGGCTTTGCTGCCCCATACGGTCTCATCATCAAAACTTGTTGTCGGGCGTGTATCCAGCGTGTCGATGCAAGAGTTCAGTATCATAAGGCTGATACCTAATATTCCATATTTATATATATTTCTCATCATACAATTATTTAAAATCCTAAATTTAAAGTCAATGCTATGGTTCTTTCAACCGGATAACCGTAATAGTTGGTATCGGACGGTTCCGGATCCATTCCATATTTGGTCGCTTGCGAAATGGTAAAAATATTCTGACCGGATATGCCCATCTTACAACGGGTCAGCCAAGAGACATTTTTCAGCAGGCTGTATTTAAAATCATAGCCGAACTGAAAGTCCTTCATACGCAGGTAAGCACCGTTAATCAGCCAAAAGTCACTGCTTGCGTAGTTGTTATTCTGATTCAAAGCTGTATTTGCCATCAGACGCGGGTATTGTGCGTCACGGTTATCCGGAGTCCAAAAGTCTGTTTGATAATCGTAAGCCACTGGCATGCCGTAGGTCTGGCCGGTCTGCATACCCAAACTACCTGCAACATACATATTAAATTTGGTAGATCCTTGGAACAGGGCACTCAGATAAAAGCCCTTATAACTCATATTTAAATTGATGCCGAATTGTCCACGCGGCTTGCCTGATTTTCCCAAACGGCGTTTGTCCGCATCAGTAATCTGACCGTCGCCATTCGTATCCTGATACTTTATATCGCCAGCTGTAAGATAACCAGAATTCAAGGCACCGGTAAAACCTACCGAATTGTAAACGTCCTCAGCACTTACGTAATATCCTAAGTTATGATACAGCAGACCGTAATATCCTTTATTCTGCTGAGTCCGTTGATATGGATTCATCACGGATGACTCACCTTCACTTTCATCCAGGGCCATCAGTTCATCAAAGTAGGTGAGATTGGCTGACACATCGTACTTAAAGTCACCGATATCATCTCTCCAGCCCAGTTGAAGTTCAAATCCGGCACGACGGTGTTCACTATCCGATTTTACCCTGGGCAGCCCTACGCCCAAGGCGGTATTGAGATAACTGTCACCACGCGGAGCCACCAAATAGCCCTTTGTCGAGTAGTAAAAATAATCAAATGAGCCATAAAGGCGGTTGTTCAAGGAAGCAAAGTCAAAACCGAAGTCCATCTGTCTGGTGGTATACCATGTCAAGTCCGGAGAAGCCAAGTTTCCTTCTGTAAATCCGGGAGTATATTTTCCGTTAACAACATAGGCATAAGGATTATAACTATAGGTGGTCATATATTGGAAACGGCCCGCAGACTCATCCAGACCGGTTTCACCATAAGAGAGGCGGAGCTTCAATGAGTTCAGGATATTTTTTTCTACCAGTGGTTGCATGAAGCCTTCCTCCGTCACCACCCATCCTAATGATCCGCTGAAAAAAGCGCCCCAGCGGTTGCCGGGTGCAAACCTGTCAGAACCATCATAACGTATGCTTCCTTCCGCGTAATATTTATTGGCATAATTATATTTCACCTGCCCGATCCAAGCAGCGCGTCCCAGTTCGGCTTCACTACCGCCATTGGTTTGGGAATTGGCATCACCAACCTCAATCTGATCTATGTCAAATGTATAGTTGGTACGCTTCCCCCAATAACTGTCACCCCATTCATAGTATTGCTCAAAACCTGCCAAAGCCGACAATGCATGTTTGCCGAACAGATTGGCATACTCTATAAATGCCTGATTGGTGAATGAATAGCCTGACCCGTTAGTCACACTAAGTTGGGGTTTGTTGGCATAAGTGGCTTCTTGTGAATCCCAATCATATTGGGCGGCATCTTTACGCCAACTTTTATTCTTGGAACCGTAATAGCGATAATTGCTGGCTGCACGTACCTTCAGACCTTCCACCCAAGGCACTTCCCAGACCACTTCGCCACGACCGTTGATCACATTGTCAACATTACGGTTATAACCAGCATCCTTGGCTGTTTCCGCCACCGGATTATCAGTCAGGTTATAGGGAAGTCCATACTTGTTGACACCCGGATAAGTGGAGGGCCGGTCGTTTATGTGTGAGAAAACCGCATAATAATTGCTCGCCGTGGAGGTATTGGGATGGGTGGTCTTTTGCCAATAACCGTCAATGGTTGCATTAATGCGCAGACCGATGGACTCAATGAACGAAGACTGTGCCAAACGGAAATTCGTGCGTTTCATCCAGTGGTTGTCGTTTTTATAAAGCGAATTCTGGTCGATATGTCCCAAAGAAACATAATACTGGTTGTTTTGTGATCCTCCGGTTACACGTATCGAATGCTTACTTTGTGGAGCCCAGTCATTCAACACTAATTTACGCCAGTCAGTATTGGCAAAGTTCAACGGATCGCTACCGGTGCGAAAAGCCTCCAACGCTTCTTCACTGTACATAGGTTCGGCACCATCATTGGCACGGGCAATGTTGGCATAGACAGCACGGTCATAAGACCCCATTTTTTCCGGCCAGATAGATGGCTGTGAAAAACTCATGTTGAAATCGTATTCAACAGTGGGCTTGCCTTCCTTTCCACGCTTGGTAGTCACCTGAATAATACCGTTGGTAGCCCGTGAACCGTAAACTGCCGTTGCCGAGGCGTCCTTCAATATTGACATTGCCTCAATATCATCCGGACTTAAATTTTGGAAGTCGGCAGCAGAGCGGATAACCCCGTCAATCACATAGATGGGAGCTCCTCCTCCACGGATACTGATGCTGGGAGTTGAATTGATACCACCTCCGCTGGCTTGCACAATCAAGCCGGGGGCACGCCCTGCCAGACCTTGTGCAATGTTGGTAACAGGAATATTTGCCATCTGGTCAGTCTTTACCGTTGATACAGAGGCAATCAAGTCACGTTTGGTAGTACTGCCATAACCTACAACTACCACTTCGTCCAAAGTTTTGGAATCTTCTTTCAAAATGATTTTTAAAGGTTTTCCATTCCACACAACTTCCACATTTACATAACCTACATATGAGGCAACAATAATATCACCTTTTTTTACATTAGGAATACTAAAGTCACCATCCAGTCCGGTTATAGTTCCGTTGGTTGTACCTTTGACAACCAATGATGCACCAATAACGGTCTCACCGTTTTGATCCACCACGATGCCTGTGCATACATTATTCTGTTGCGCAGAATACATGCCCGTAGTTGCTGCATAAGGTGCGGCTTGAAGATATCCGGTAGAAAATCCAGATAAAAGCAACATCACACTTATCAGCTTTAGTTGATTTTTTTTCATAGATTTAATATTAAAAATGTATTTGAAACAATTTTTGTTTTGATTGGTGAATTGTAGAAATGGTTTTTAAATAGTTTTTGTCATAGATTAAATATTTAAGTTAATATGTTAACAAATTAGTTTTTTAAAAAAGGTTATTTTGATATTTATACGCAAATATATAAATACATTTAATAAAAAAGTTATTTTCCTGCATTTTTTTGGAAATATTTTTTTAGCAAGAGTCAAATTATTTAAGATTTTAATGAGGTATGTTTTTCTGTTATATAAGTTTCCAATATAATTTTTCATAAAGAGTTGCCACCTTGCAACGACTAAATACTAAGAATGCAATGTTGCTTATTAGGACAGGAATGACATGGAAGCAGACATTATTTGTTCAGTGCTGGTTATGAGATATTTAAGCGGAAGGAATACTTGCTTTTTATCATTGGCAAATGTATATTTGGCTGTGTGTGGGCTGACGCGGACATTGCAGCCGGCCTTTTCGCCTGTGCGTTTCAGGCTGCTTTCTATGTTCCCCACATCCCCTACGGGAAATAGGGACAGCAGTAAAAATATGATAGAGAGAACAGCTGTGGCCTTGTTTTTTTTGCCTATTCCATTTTTTTATGATTCCCTTATATCAATCCCAGTGTGTTGCCATATGGAATATTATGGCAACAGGGAACAGCACACTGCCTAAAACATGAAACATAGCCAAATTATGCCAGATTTCATGGCTGTTCCCACGCCCAGTCACATGCGGTCTAAACCAAGATATAACAGACGTAATGAATAAATCTATCAAAATCCAATTAATTACAAAAGTTCTTTTCATACGCTTCCAATTTTATTATATTGCAAAGGGCACTACTTTTATTCTCAAGGCCTTTATTCCATTATGTCATTATGAAATTGGGGCGGGCCGTGTATCGATAGAACGGTCCGTTCCCGTAATGGCGGCGCATAAAAACAGGCACACCCTCCGGCCCATGCCTTTATCTGAGTATCGGGTTCGAGAGCAGTATCTTGTAATAGGCTACCCCGCCAATCTCCACCGGCATTCTCGCCATCATGAACTGCACGCTCTTCCTTTCCACCTTCGCCTGCCGCATGAGTCTCTGCACGATAAACCCCGCCGAGAACCTTGCGCATCTTTTGTCCTTCCAGACAATGAACCCCTCGCTGTCATCGGCCCGGCAGATGTACCAGTCATCCGTCTCGTCGTCGTGTGCGAAGTTCACCCGTCCGCCACCGAGGATTCCCAATTCGATTGACATCGTCTTTGACAGATAGACGGTCCCCCTGCTGTCAAGGTTGATGGTCCGCTTTCCCTTGTATGTGACTTCCTGCGGAC
>ERZ791734.2397-NODE-2397-length-11992-cov-3.842506_pt1 | contig 11992 bp, 14 predicted proteins | sample MGYA00509953_ERZ791734 | MGnify/ENA primary metagenome ERZ791734 (study PRJEB30046, sample SAMN00792038) | human gut metagenome | study: EMG produced TPA metagenomics assembly of the A metagenome-wide association study of gut microbiota in type 2...
ATACTTTGAACAAGAATATTCAACTCATCTATTAAAATGGACTTTACCGCATATAAAATTTTTTCCTTTTTACTAGGATACCTGATTTTAAAAGTTACATCATGGAGTTCATTTTCGTTATTCATCTTCATTTCCGCCTATCTTAGTTTTTCCGCTATAAGTGATTTCCCCATTATGAAACTTGGCTATAATGTTTCCCTCATATGTGTATTTTTTTGAGAATACATTTATCAATATAGCACACTGCATAAAGCAGAAAATTGCAAACAGAACTATCATAAAATCATTGTTATCACAGTGTTCTTGCGGTAAGATCCAGCCGTTTTCAAAACAAACACATACTAGAATAGCTGAAATGATACTTTTGCCAAACAATCGAATTTCATCTTTTAAAATAGATGTTACTGTATAGATTACTCTTTCTTTTTTGACTGGATACTTGAAATTAAAATCGATATTCATATTATTCATTCCCGTCCTCCCAAGCCCCTGCCCAGTTGCAGGGGCTTTCTTCATGTATAGATTATAGATAAATTGATCCCCTTTAGCTATCTTTTTCAGACAGCATCAATTATCTTTCTTTTCTTTTTCGGCTGAACATCACGATAGCAAATCCTGCGAGTATGACAACTACACCGCCAAGAACTGTTCTGCCGTCAATGTCATTGTCGGAAGAACCAGTGTTTGGCGTGTCAGGAACTTTTTCATTGAACATATCTGCGTCCACTGTCTGAGCGTAAGTAACAGTTACCTGTTTGGAGTCAGCCACAAGATAGCCGTATGGCACTGTTGAGCCGTCCTCTGTTATTGTGTATGTACCTATCGGTACATTTTCAAACTTCGCTATGCCGTCCTTATCGGTTATCGCAGGAATGTTTATCTCTCTGCCTGTGTCAGATGTTCCCGAAAGAATAAAACGAATGCCCTCGATGTTCGTCATGCCGTCTGTTTTCTTGTGTACTTGAACTGTTCCTGTCTGCTCGTTATTGAGAATATTTTCATCAATAGTCTGAGCATACTCGACCTTGACTTCCTTTTCATCAGCTACGAGATAGCCGTATGGAACTGTTTCCTTATCCTCGATAATTTTGTATGTACCCACTGGTACGTTCTCAAAAACTGCTACGCCGTCCTTATTGGTAGTTGCAGGAATGTTTATTTCACGTCCTGTGTCTGATGTACCTTTGAGGTAGAAAGTGATACCCTCAACATTCTTCTGACCCTCTGTTCTTTTCTGAACCTTGATAGAGCCTGTCTTTTCCTCGTTAGTGACCTTGACTTCTGCTGTTTCGTTGTATTCAACTGTTACTTCCTGTTCGTCAGCTACAAGGTAAGCCGCAGGAACTGTTGAGCCGTCCTCTGTGATGACGTATTTTCCGATAATGATGTTATCGAACATTGCAACGCCATTCTCATCAGTATCAGCTTCAAACTTCATGTCCTTGTTTGTGTCTGAAATTCCTGTTGCAAAGAACTTAATGCCCTCGATATTGAGATTGCCTGTTGTTGTCTTTGTGACCTTGATAGAGCCACTTTTCTTCTTGTTTGTCATTTCAGCCTTGACGATATCATCATTTTCAGTTATCTCAAAAGGATAAGGAGTATCATCAATTTCATAGATATCTGGTGCTGAAATTTCACGATAAAAATACTTTCCTATGGCAAGTTGAAAATGTGCAATGCCGTTCTCGTCTGTTGTGCCTGTAATGACCTGTTCGTTATTCTCGTTCAGAATTTCAAAGGTGCAATCAGGGATAAGCTCGCCTGTTGACACGTCAGTTTTTGTTATCTCAAAAGGAATAGTGTTTTGCTCGTTGTCAAAATCCACAACGAACTCCGCCTGCTGTTCAACAAGCTTGATAGTCTGTGTAGGCTCATCAGAAATCGAATAGCCCTTTGGTGCTTCAATTTCTGTCACTGTGTAGCTATAACCCTTGTAGAGAGCCTTTGTTGTTTCAGCTATGCCGTCTGCGTCTGTGGTAATGGTGTCGATAACTGTTCCTTTCGGATAGATACAATAGCCATTGCCAACGTAGATATCCTCGGCTGCTGCCACTTCAAACTTTGCACCCTCGAGGTCAGCTCTTGTTTCAGCGTCACGCTTGTGAATTGTTATCTTGCCCTTGTCAGGAGCAGAAGCCTTGTTGATGAACTCCGTTTTAGCCGTCTTGTCAGCGGTAACAGTGATAGCTTTCTTAGAAGAAAGCATATATCCGTCTGCTGTTGATATCTCACGCCACTCATAGTTGCCCTCTGGCAGACCAGTTACATCAATATCACCCTTGCCGTTTGGCGTAAGGTCTGTAGCCTGTGAAGCCAAATCAGTGAAGCTGTAGCTTCCGTCCTTTCCAGTTGCCTTTACAAACTTGTAGCTGTCACCGACCTTGCAAGCAAGCTGAAACTTAACGGCTTTGTACATATCCGCTGTGCCTGTCTGCTTGTTGTCAAAGTAATCTGTGAAGCTCTTGTCAAGGTGGGCTGAGCCTATTGGTGTTGTTATTTTCAGATAAGCCTTAACAGGGTCTTTGTCCTCGTAGCAGCTTACCACCATTTCCTGAACGTCAGAGCCGCCCGAAAGGATAAGAGGTGAACACTCGTCTATGTGTTCAACATACTTGCCCTTTGTCTTTGTGAGCGTGAAAACAACGTTTTTCAAATCTTTCTCATTGTCTGCTGTGATAGTCATATTTGAGCCTGAGTGTGTAACAGTCACTGAGTTCGGCTTTGAAACGCTGAACTGTGAAAGGCTGTCAAGCTTGAGCTTTGCTGTCCACTTGCCTGTCTTGACATCATATTTTGCAGGATATGAAGCTTTGTCGAGCGGCTTGCCGTAAGACGCCTTTGACGTACCACTAGGAATATTGTAGTGTGAAAGCATTTCAGACTTCATCTTTTTGTAGCAATCGACAAGGTCACTGTGATGAGCAGAAGCATTATTGCCATTGTAGTAATAGCTGTTGAGAAGCTTTGTTTCGTTATTTGAAAGACCTGTTGTGCTTTCATCAAAAAAACGTGCAGAAACCGCCTGTGACATAACACTTGACGCACACAGTTCGGTGTCCTTAGAATAGCCGTACTGAGTTTTGCCTTTGTAACTGTAAATACAGAACTCTTTTATCTGATACTGCATATCATCAGGAATATGACCGTTTTTCATGTAATCATTAAGTGTCTGCTGCTTTGAAACTGTTCCGCTATTATGCAGCTTATCAAAGTTAATGCAGTAAGCGTAGTTGTTATCAGATGTTGTGAAATACGGCACTTCTGATGCAAAGTATCCAGTGAAGTGAGTGTCATTGTATTTCCCTGTTTCAATATCATAGCCATTTGGCAGACCTGAGCCACGGAAATCATAGCTCCATGTTGACAGCCACTGCTGAGTGGCTTGGTTTTTGTCGGAGAACGCACTGGCTGTTATGCCTTGTGTAAGAGCCGACAAGCTGAGCAGAAATGCAAGTGCAACACTGCTCAGACGTTTGAAAAGACTTTTCTTTTTCATTTGTTTTCCTCCTAAAAATTTTTTATATATCTAAAAAGCCCATAGGACTTGAATTTCCGCAATAAAAAAAGCAATCCGAAAGAAAATCGAATTGCTTTTAAACTCTATTCAGTTTTATTTATATATCAGTAAAGGAGGTATATTTCCCATGCAGGCTTGCCGTCACTGTTAATAGCTGAGCCGTCACCATGCCATTGCTGATACACAACTATATGTGCTTGGTCTTTGCCTATTCTGTCATATAGAACATCAATGTGTCCTTTTACTTTGCGATAAAGTTCATCATAAGACGAATAAGTATCAGGCGAAACAGTGTCAGGTGTTCCCCATGAGCTGTTGTCAAGATTTCTTGTGGCTATGTTGTCCCACATTTCCTGCTCGGTATAGAAGATAGCGTCAAAGTCACAAGTTTCATTACTATATTGTTGAAGTTCCTTAACCACTCTGTCTATATCATTCTGTGTCAGCTTAAACTTTGGCTTAGAAGTTGTAGTTGGCTTTGGCTTTGGTGCTTGTGTTTTCTTTGCCGTTGTGGTGGTCTGTCTTTTAGTCGTTGTCTGACGCTCTGTTTGTCTTTCTGTCTGACGTTCGGTCTGAGGGGCTTGCGTTTCTGCAGGCTGATAGTTGTTGCCGTTTCCGTTGTTGGTGGTGTTTCCGCTGTAGCTCTGACCGCCGTTATTTACTGTTCCGCCGTTGCTTGCCTTAGAGCTGTTCGTCTTTGCTGTGTTCTTTGGAGCAGTCGATGATTTAGAACTGCTTGTGCTTTTTGTGCTTGCAGACGTTCCCGTTGTGGTAGCCGAAAGGGAAGTTGTTTCCTCACACTGAGAGGTCAGTGTGGCTTCTGTTGTGGTAGTTGCCGAAGCTTCTGTGCTTGAAGCCATTGTGGTTGCCTTTGGAGGGGCTGATGATGTGTTGTCTGTGTTGCCACAGGCGGTTATGCTTATCATTGTCGCACTGATTATCAAGGCGGCTATCGTTCTTGTTATATCTGTTCTTTTCATTGTGGAGTCCTCCTTTTGCTTTTCTTGCTATCATTATATCATATATTCTTTTCGGTGTAAATGCTAATGGTAACTAATCTTTTTTGGTCATGTTTACCAAAATCAGCCGAAAAATATTAAAATATGAAACTCACATATGAAGTGAATTTCCGTGTCCCATATCTTTACCTTTTGATAATTCAGATCTAAGCTCCTTATTTGCCGCCTTCAACTTGTCAATTTCGTTTTTCAAAGCGATAGTTTCATTAAAAAGCTTTGCATTCAGCCCGATGACCTTTGCATAATCCCGTGAGAAGTTGTCGAGTGTTTCCTTGAGGTCAAGCTGCTGTGCAGTAAATTTGCGATAGCAGTCATCTTCTTTTTCATAGCGCCCGTTTATTACCTGAAAATCCTTTTGCAGCGTGTTGAGCATATCTTGGTGCTGTCCTGTGAGGGCTTTGTCATTTGGCGTCTTGCCGATATTGTCCATTATTTTATTGTACTGTTCTGAAAATTCAGCGTGAAATGTCTTTTCATCATTAACACCCAACTGACGAGCAAGCTTCTTGATCTCTTCTGTGTTTTTTACTATCTGCGATTTTCTTGACTGTCTTGCCGAAAATAGATAAGTTACAATGCCTGTTAAGATAACAGAAATCAGTATTGGTAGGATTTTTTCCATAAAATACTCCATAAATGTTGTACACTCCTTGTCATCATTTATTATATACACCGCATTTGCTACATTAGTGATAAAAGCGATTGCGTATATTGGATAATTCTTCATTTTACCTCTCCATTCTACCATAATTTTTGTGATCCGTCAAGGTATATTATCGCCCTCTTGACTGGTGTCCTCTGTTCTTCTTGATAATGTTATCATTGCTTTCTGACCGCACAAGCGTTTCAAGTGCCTGTTTTTTTGAGGTGCATTGACTCTTGTGTGCCCAGTCTATGCGGTGCCCACTGAGCTTACAGCCGTAAGCAATGTAATTGCCGCCAAATGTGTTTTCAAGGACCGCTGTTGTGTGTCCGTCAGGCTCATTTCGTACAGCAGATATTCTGTAAATCATATTTTCTTTTTCGGCTTGATAATAGCTTTCCGAATAAGGCTTAAATTGCATTTTCATCTTTTAGGACTTCCTTTAGGCTTAGGCTTGGCTGCGGCTCTTTCAGGTGTCTGAATCGGTGTTAGCTCCTCAAATGAGATGAAATGTACCTCACATCTGAATGCCTCACCGATCTCACGCTCTGTAAATCTGTCTGGCTTTTTAAACATCTCAAGATACTTTTTGACTTGGCTTTCTGTCAAAGATAAGCTATCTTCACCATTATCTCCGGTTATAAAGAATGTTCCGCATATCGCTTGCTTGCCGTCAAACTTTCTGTTTGGCTGCATTTCACATATACGGGCTTCTTCATTTCCCCAGGCAAGTGCTTTAGGGTCTGAGATATAGCCGTAAAGAGGCTCTATGTAGCCGTCAACGACCTTTTGCATTGCTCTGAGTTTGCTCTCAGAGCAATCAAGAAGCTTTTCATATGCAGGCTTGTTCGGCTCAACGACCACTACTCTCAAAATATCGTCACGCTGCTTATTTAGCTCGTCGAGTTTTACATCTGTTCTTCTGATCAGCTCTGTAAACTCATATGGTTTATTCTTATAAGCAACGTTACATTCCTCAACGGTCTGTTTGGCAACTTCAATTACTTTACTGAGATCCAGCTTGTAGTCCTTGGCAAAACTTCCGTATCTGTTTACGTTTTCAGAATATCTGTAGATATTCTTATCGAGATCCAATGTGACATACGTACTGATCTCATTGCTTTGGTCAAAAACTCTTTTGTAAAGCGGTAATTCATCAGCATTTATTTTCTCAAATACATTCTCGCTTTTTTTTGCTGTCATAAACTCATTTGAATAGGTTATCGCTTCAAACGCCTTATTAAGAGCGATATCATTATGCTGTGCATATTCGATCGCCTGATCAAGTCTTAGCGGACCTGTTACGCAATTGCCGCCGTGGTGAGTATAGTAATAACTGTTCTCACCGTTGTTTATGACTTCATAAATTGCATTATTCAACTTTGGACCTCCTTACACCCTACCACGTGTGGTAGGGTAGTGTGATATGAAACATTTGTTTTATTTTCTCCCTGCTTGATTTTTGCCTAAACTCACATTTTTCTTCGGCTTTTCAATTCCTTTTGCAAAGCAAGGATCTTCAATAGCAGCATTGATTATATCAAGCATTTCCATCTTCTGTTCTTTGGTCATAGTGTAGTGAAAAACAGGACCCTTGTCCATACTCTCGTCATTACTGAGCGTTGAGTAGTTTTGCTCAGAGAGCATATAGAAAGTGTGCAGTCCTGCCGATGAGCCGTGATGACCTTCCTGCTTAGTCACATATCCTACAGGTATGCCAAGTTTGACAGCCTGTACGGCTTGCTCTTCCGAAAGAAAAATATCATTTTGTGACTGCTTGTCGCACAGCTCACAGGCGTTGCGGCAATTATCCGCTATGTCTGAGATACGCTGTTTGGTTTCGTCAGCTCTTGCAAATGATTTAAGACTCTGTTCTTTTTCGTTTTCAACTTTTTCTTGCGGCAGCATTGCTTTTTCATAGTCTGAAATGTTTTTTTCGGAAAGCCATTCAGGCTTAACAACAAGCTTTGAATACAACTCTTTCATTTTTTCTATTTGTTCTTTAGGTGTTCCTGCCCAAAGATGTTTGGAATTTCTGTTGCCAGCACCAAGATAGTAGTTACAATCCATTTGCAAGCGACCTAAAAGCATATATTCACTCTTTTGATTTTTTATCACTTCGTTGATTTCTTTGTAAACGTGGAGCGTAGCATAGCAGTCACCCAAGCTGTTATGTGCTTCTTTATGCTCGGACCAATCATAGCCGTAATAGTCTGCGGCTATAGTGAGTTTCTGCCATTTGTAGCTTCCTCTTTGGTCATTCCATTCTCCATAAATTGGCGCAAACATTTTCATAACGTCAGCATATTCTGTGCTTAAAAACTCTGCTCCGTTATTTTCAAGAAAAGCTTTATCAAACTTGAGGTTGTACCCAACGATTTTATCATATCTGTTTAAGATATCATTTATCTCTGGCATGACCTCCGCTATAGTCGGTGCGTCAGCTACCATTTCAGGCGTGATATGATGAATACGTTCCGCTTCTGCCCACTCAGTATGCTGTGTGGGTTTTATGTAGCTGTCAAAAAGAACTGCGCCCTCATTATCAATGATTGACACCTGAAGAATCTCGTCCTCTGCTGCGTTCAAGCCTGTTGTTTCAGTGTCCAAAACTATATATTTGTTTTCCATGTTTATTTATTATCCTCCAAATCCGTTTTCTCATACAGTTCATCAAGTTTGTTGCGTAGCATATTACAGCGTGAATTAAATTTAGAAACATCAGTTTTGGGAATAAGCTTTATAAAGTTATATGCAAAGATTGTTGTTTCTAAGCTATCAATTCGGTGTAAAATAATATCATAGTAACGTTTGCTCTTTTCCCATTCATCAAGCGAATTTTCTAAACTCTTAAAGTGGTAATTTATATAATAATACGCAATGCGAATCATTCTTTCTTTAGTCATTATATCAACCCTTTTGTTTGCCATAATTGCTCCCTATGTCTTTCTTTTTATATTAAACATAATCATCTTCAAAGTCCGTAACCCAAAAGCCACCAAAGTATGTATAGTACCAATCTTGAAATTGCGCATTGAGTTCCCAATTCTCGCCATAATAGTAGTTTGCGAGGTAATCGAGCTTATCGTCTGCATCGCCTGTTTGGTCAGAGTCACAAATAAATCCTTCAATATTGTCAAAACTACAATTCGTCGGATCTTCGCCACTCGAAAAGACTTCATTAAGATAGTCTCGCCATTTCTCCTCTATCTTATATTTTTCCATAACACGCTTGAATGAAAAGAACATACGCTCATCAAGTTCAAGACTTTCATCATCACATATAAACTCCTGAACGTGTTTTCTTGCATCTTCTCTAAAAGCACAATCGTTGCACATCAGCTCGGTTGAATTGTCAACGTCTATATTGTTCACATGCAAGTGATACAATTCATCACAATTATCATCATTTAGAATAGCACCGCATTTTTTGCACTTTAATTCAGCCATTGTCATATCACTCCTTTATTAAAATCTTCTCACATTAAAATCTCGAACCTGATTTTGATTGACTCGAAGTAGTACGGTGCATAGGTGCAGTTGAAAATAGTGTCGGGCGCATAATACTTGCTCGGCACATATTTTTTCTCACCATTCGTGTCGATATAAGTTTCAGGTTCATCTGAGTCATAAACCGTGCCGTTCCACAGGTTAAAGGCAAGACGTGTTGTTTTCAAGCTTGTGCTTGTCTGAAACGGCTTATTCAAACCCTCGAAAATAATCACGTCTTTCTTAACATCGTATAGTGCGCCAATATGGTGACGCAAAACACTGTCCATTGTCAAAAGATACGCAAGCGACAAGTGATAGCCGTCAAGATAGGGCATTTTCTTGCACAACTTATTAAACAGTTCCTCGTGTTCTTCATCATAGAATATCATTTTTATTTCCTGCCTTTCTTGAAAAGTCTGTATTTCTCAGGAATAAATGCGCTTATAATAGTCCAAATTCCTGTTATACAAAGAGCTATTCCCAGTGAACCATAAAATATTCTTTCCATTGTCCAATCACTCCTTTTTGTAAAAAAAGGACACCTGAAACTTCAAGTGTCCTAGTTTTCTTCTGCCGCAAAATGTTCCGCAAGCAGCTTGACTATAAGATCATCCATATCGTCCTGTGAAGAACTTTCAAGGGACGGAAACATGGTTGATATCTTCGTGTATATACTTGTTGATACCTGCTCAGTTTTTTTAGCTTTAGGCTGATGACAGATATCGTATACCTTGTCAACGGTCAGTTCTTCGTTTCCGTTTTCGTCACAGTACGCACAGACTGCATTGATGTATTTGCCTGGGAACGTTCTGAGGTCATACATCTCAATGTAGTCCGCTATGATATTCTGTTGTTCTTCAGAAAGGTGCGCTAAAAGCATTTCATATCTTCCGAAAGGAATAACCTTATTATCAACCATTGGAATAAGCCTTGCGGATAGCTTCAGCAGATGTACATATCTGTATACTGTCGTGTTGGAAACTCCGAATTTCTCGGATATCTCATTCAGTGTAGCGGTTTCATTGTCCATACCACGTTTATCCATGTACGTTTTGAAGATCTCAGCATTTTCTGAGGGAAGAACATCATCTGTTCTTGTATTAGACTCTGCAACGATCATATATGCCGTAAAGTCGTCTATGTTGTCCTTGATCTGGCATGGAATAGTCGTCAGACCGCACAGCCTAGCCGCATAGTATCTATGATGACCTGCAAGTATCTCATATTCATTTTCTTTTCTGCGAACTATAACTGGCTGCAGGACACCCAGGTCCCTTATAGAGATAGCCAGCCGCTCGACCTTGGATTGCCTTATCTTGTATGGCTGTTCTTTACCCTCAGGCGTTCTGTATGGTTTGATACTGTTTATATCCAGCTCAACGATCCTCTGAGCTGTACCTTGCCACTGATCAAGATACTCAGCGGCAAGCTCATGGTTGATGTTTTCAGCCTCAGATTGCATATTCTCCTGATGTTGGCTGCGTCTTTCAAGCAAGCTGCACATTATCTATTCACCCTTTCCATTACTTCTTCTGCAAACTCTGTGTACTTTTCAGCAAGCGTATTGCCTGTCAAATTAACACATCCGGCATAGCTTTTCACTGTTTTGTTGACCTGCTCAGGACGAGCTGGGATGACAGTATCAAAAACTGTATTTCCATATATCTTTCGGCAGGCAATGTCTATCTCTTTAGACGTTGTGGTTATATTGCTTCTATTTTCGAGAATGCCAAGTATTTTAAGCCCAGGGTTTGTAGTCGCTCTTATAGCATTGACTTTTTCTGTTATGAGGTCTATAGCGTCAAATGCGAAAATACCAGCGTCTATAGGTATAATAACGAAGTTTGAGGCATTGAGAGCATTCTGCGCAAGGAGATCAAGGTCAGGACGATTATCTATGAGTATGTAGTCATAGGTATCTGTCAGAGCCTTATCACGGAGCATAAGCTTGAGTATATAGTTACAGTTGGCGGATGAGGCGATCACACTGTTAGCCGAACCGAGCATACGTCCTGCAGATATATAGTCAACGTTTGGATTTTTCTCAGACTTCTTGATATACTCTGCATAGTCTATAGAAGTATCACCAGACGCTGAACTGTAGATAAGATCTGCTATGGTCTTTTTTACTGCGGATTCTGAGCAATACGAAGTGAGGTTGCCCTGCTTGTCAAGGTCGATAAGTAGCACTTTTTTGCCGAGCTTTCCTAATGCGCAACCTAGGTTGAATGTTGTAGTTGTTTTTCCTGTGCCGCCTTTTTCAGTTATGATCGAAATAATAATTGTGTTCTCCATAATGAACATCCTTTCTTGATATCATTTTGTGTTCTCCGAATGATGACATAGAAAAAGCGGCAGGGGAGAACACCGTCCTGCTGCTCAGGGAGCTACCCTGTCTATGCCTGATAGTCAAGCTATCAAAAAAGCTGCCGATATTCTCAGCAGCAATTTTCATAGCTTAGCTTCCCGAAAAAGAAAAAGCCAATGAGTATTGTCTCATCAGCTTTTTGTTTTCTATCTGTACCAGAGATTTTCCATTGTAAAAGGATTAGGAGGATTGTTACCCTTTTTCTTTTCAATCTCATAGTCTATGAACATCTTGTATCTTTTAAGCTCATCAAGGTCAGCTTCAGCAGCTACTCTCATGATAGCTTCTGTTCGTTCCTCAATCTGTGCTTCATGAAGCTCTGTGTCCATTTCTCTGTTCTTTCGGATGAATGTTTCTTCAAGGTCCTCAAGATCGTCAAACTCGGCAGTAGCTTTTCCCTCATCGATCTTGTAGATCTTGCTGCCGTTGAAACCAAACCTTGTAGGGGTATACTCAAAGAAATCATGGCAATACTTGATAGCCTCATCATGTTTGAGCATTTTAGTCAGCTTTTCGGGCTTGATCAGTTCATTGCAGCCACCTGCAAGTGTAGTTGCTTCCTTTTTGTTTTCAATAAGTCTCATAATTCTTCCTCCTTGTATTTTTTACTATATCATAACATATTTTGACGATTTGTCAAGTGCGATTAAAATGCGGGATTGGTAAATATCTCCAAAACCGCGTGCCGAGGGTTCGAATCCTTCTGCCCCTGCCATACTTGTGCAATAAAATAGATGCACACCTCGAAAAGCTCGTATTTACGAGCTTTTTTTGCGTTTTGAGAGCGAAATTTTCAGGTGTAAAACCGTAGATGCTTTTTCGTTAAAAAAGGATCTGAACCCTCAACAATTAAACATCGTCAAACAAGACGGCAGACTTTGAGTATATTATGCTCTAAGCCTGCCGTTTTTTTATGAAAAAACTTTCACAAAGTTTTCAATACAAATTTA
>ERZ791734.2401-NODE-2401-length-11982-cov-2.180682_pt1 | contig 11982 bp, 11 predicted proteins | sample MGYA00509953_ERZ791734 | MGnify/ENA primary metagenome ERZ791734 (study PRJEB30046, sample SAMN00792038) | human gut metagenome | study: EMG produced TPA metagenomics assembly of the A metagenome-wide association study of gut microbiota in type 2...
CTAAAGGCTCGCCGGTTTTTGCATCACGGCCGCCGGGGTAGCCTGCTTCAGCTAAGAGTTTCTTGGCTTCTTCAATGGATTTGCGGCGGACGAGTCCGTCTTCGGTCTTTTCGTAAACGATCGGGTTAAAGGCCGCAGCGCCGTCCTCTCGATATCCGAAAAGTCCCGGCGGCAGGGGTCCATGCGCGGGAGACGCCAGCCCTTTCTCAAAGATCTGGATATATTCTTCCCAGTCCATGGCAATAGAAATCGCCTGACGAAGCTTCTTGTTGCGCTCGCGCTCTTCGGGCGTCTTGCCTTCTCCTACGACCGGATCCATCCAGTTAAAGCCGAAGTACGTGTTTTGCGCTTCTATGGTCTGCGGAAACTGCAGTTTCTTTTCTTTGTACTCTTTTTCTTTTTCCGCGCTGTCGGCCATGCCGATCAAGAAGCCCTGACCGTTGTCGAGACGTTCAATCTGCGGAGAGTCGTAGTAGCCCTGAAGGAACTTCGTACGAAGCGGCACGCTTTCTTTTTCGGCCGTGATTTCAATCCGATCAATGAAAGGCAGCGGTTTTCCGCAGTCCTTTAAAAATCCTTTCGCTTCATCGCCGGGCTCCCCCGCGCAGGGATAAAGCTCCGTCTTACGGAAATTCGGATTGCGCTCCATGACATGTTTGCGGTTCTCAATCGATTCCACCAGCATGTAAGGGCCGGTACCCACGGGCCAATAGTTCAAAGACAAGTTGTTTTTGGCCATGCCCTTCTGGGCGTAGAAGGCTTCGGCCTCCCACGGAACCGGCGCAAAGAACGTCATAGCCAGCCAGTTGGGGAACTGCGGGTACTTTCCTTTGACTTCGAGCCGCAGCGTGTACTTATCCGGCGCCGAAACACCTTTGAGCTCAAACTTCCGCAAGTCTAAGAAAGGTAAGTCTCTGTCAGAGGGCTTGAGATCGGCGCGAAGGCGTTTGTCTTCTGCGCGAACCTGAACGGCAAAGTCTTTCAATCCCGGAAGATAGTTCACCATCGTTCCGTAGACCGGAGCAATGATGCGGGGATTGGCCATTCGCTTGATCGAGTAAACAAAATCCTCGGCGGTCAGCTCTCGCGTACCCTTCTGCGGCAAATCCATCGGATTGTGCAGCTCGTCGATGACTTCAGGCGCTAACGCGTGGTTGATGTATTCGCCCTTTTCGTTCTTGGCAAAAGCCGGATGAGGCGCAAAGAGGATTCCTTTTTTGATCGGAATCTCGTAAACACTCAGAGCGATTTTTTCCGCCGAAGCAGTCTCAGGTAAGGCCTTTCCGTCTTTATCCAGATAAACGGGTTTAACGACCTCTGCTGCGGAACGAGGGATCAGGCGATAAGGGCGCTCTAGGAAGTGATACTGGTAAAGCGGTTCGTAAATACTGTAGGTGTAAGGCGTCTCATCGGAAGAGTAAGAACTCGTCGGATCCAAATGCTTCGGACTGCGGCCGGAGAACGGCGTGTAAAGCGTATTGGAGGCAAGTTCTTTTTCCGTGTGAACAGAGTTCGGAATTTCTTTGCAGGAGGTCAGTGCGATCACAGCAAAGACAGCCGCTGACAACCTAAGGAGCCTGCCGTAAGTTGCGCCGTATCCTACTTTAATTTTCACTGCTGTTCCTTTCGCCTATTTTGGGACCAGATATCTTATCAGATCACAAAAAATTCCAAAGAAATAAAATAGTTAGGGACGGTTTCCCGTCTAGGGGTATTCCCAACTTTTTAAGATTCGCGAAAGATTTTATCGCTCCGAAAAACGGGTATAAAGAATGACCTTTCAAGCCTGATTCTCAGGTACCCGTTTGTTAAAATGCGCTCTTATGTGAGGCTGGGCTTCAAGGAGCCTTTTTGAGCGCGCTTACGCGCGCTCGGATGAGAATTTGTTGATGGAAAAACACTATTTCGACTGGCCGGTTCGCGTCTACTACGAAGACACAGACTGTGCACGAGTGGTTTATTACGCCAACTACTTCAGGTTCATGGAACGCGCACGCACGGAATGGCTGCGCGCATTGGGCTGGAGTCAGGAGCGGCTGTACTCAGAGCTCGGCGTCGTCTTTGTCGTCGCCGAAGACAAAGCCAAGTACAAGAAACCGGCCCGGCTGGATGATGAATTAGTGGTTCGATCAACGGTCACCGCGTGCGGCCGTACTTCTTTTGAATTTCATCAGGAAATTCTGAGAGGAGATGAAGTGCTCAACGTCGGAGACGTTCGCTGCGGCACGCTCGACGCGCACACATTCCGCCCGGTGGCTATGCCCGAGCCTATTTCAGAACAACTCAAAAAATTTTTAACTCATTAATCATTCGTTAGTACAAGGGACTGTGATGGAAGCATCTGCCGATTTATCAATCATTACTTTGGTTGCTCATGCGAGCGCCGTTGTTCAGATTGTTTTGGCTATTCTTTTGATTTTCTCTTTAGTGAGCTGGACCATTATTTTTCAGAAATGGTTCCAGATGAGCCGTGCAAGAAGAGAAGCCCGCAACTTCGACAAGCGTTTCTGGGGCGGTGCAGATTTAAATAAACTCTACGAAAGCGCCACCGAGCGACGCTCTTCCATCGGTCCTCAGGAGGGCATCTTTTACTCCGGCATGACCGAGTTCTTAAGAAGCCGCGCGAGCAATCTCGAAGCCCGCGCCGGCACCTTCGGCGTCATTGACGGTGTGTCTCGCGCCATGCGCGCCCGTTATCAGAGAGAACTCGACATTCTCGAGTCGGGCTTGAGCGTTTTGGCGACCATCGGTTCCGTTTCTCCGTACATCGGTCTGTTCGGCACCGTATGGGGCATCATGGACGCCTTCACAGGCTTGGGCAACCTGGAAAGCGCTTCGCTGGCTGTCGTCGCCCCGGGTATTGCCGAAGCTCTGGTGGCAACCGCGATCGGTCTGTTTGCCGCTATTCCTGCCGTTATCGGCTACAACCGCTTTGCTTATAGTCTGGATCGTCTCTCGAGCCAGTACGAAAGCTTCATGCAGGAATTCCAGAACATTTTGGGTCGTCAGGCCTAAGGACGCAACATGGCACGTAACGGCAAAAGACGTCTTTTAGCAGAGATGAACGTCGTCCCGTACATTGACGTGATGCTCGTTCTCGTGGTGATCCTGATGGTCGCCGCCCCATACGTCAATCCTTCGATCGTCGATCTGCCGAAAGTCAATAAAGCGGCTCGCACTCCGGATAAAGTTGTCGAAGTCATTATCTCGCCAGACGGCAAACTCCAGATCCGCGATACCGCAAAGAAATTAACTCCGGTTGATTTCCCTCAGTTAGTCTCTACGGTCGAATCGATGCAGACCGACGGAAATCAGGTTCCGGTTGTCATTGCTGCGGATAAAACCGTCGCATATGAAAAAGTCATCGACGTGATGCGCAATCTACAAAAGGCCAACATCACGCGTATCGGTCTGTCATTGCAACTTGAAGGAAGCGGTGCCAAGTAATGGACGACTTATCTCCGAATCAAGCGAATCGGCTCTCAGGCGCTCAGGGTTATTGGGGCACGGCTTTTGTGCTCGCTTTAATCGCCCACGGGCTTCTTTTTGTGCTGCTCTTCGTTTCCATGCAATGGAGATCGGAGCCGACAGGCCCCGTCTATGCCGAACTGTGGAACGGCGACATGCCGGCAGCAGAAGCCCCGGCAGAAACGCAACCGGAACCGCAGCCTGAGCCGGAACCCGAGCCTCAGCCCGAACCGGAGCCCCAACCTGAACCTCAGCCGGAACCGGAACCCGCTCCCGAGCCTCCTGCTCCGGAAGAGCCTCAGCAGCAGCTGCCTCCGCCCCCGCCTCCTATCGCTCAGACGGATTTAGATCGTCAAGCCAATCTGCTTGAGGATCCGGACATCGGCCAAGAAAGACTCGACCGCGAAAAGAAGAAACAGGAAGAGGAAAAACAACGCATTCTTGAGCGCGAACGTCAGCTTCAGGAAGCCAAACGAGCTGAAGAGCAGCGCAAAGCCGAAGAAGCTCGCCAGGCTGAACTGCGCCGTCAGGAAGAAGAACGACGCATCGAAGAACAGAAGCGTCAGGAAGAGCTGAAGAAACAAGAAGAGCAGAAACGCTTAGCGGAGGAAAAACGTAAGGCTGAAGAAAAAGCAGAAGCCGAGCGCAAAGCCAAGCAGGAAGAACTCAAGAAGCAAGCTCAGGAACGCGAACGCAAGATCGCTGAAGAAAAGGCTCAGCGAGAAAAAGCCTTAGCTGAAAAGCGCAAGGCTCAAGAAGAACTCAATCGTCAGAGAGCCCAAGAACAGGCGAATGCCGCCCGCAGAAAAGAAATGCTCAGCCGCTTAACCGGCCAGAGCGGATCTGCCATGGGTTCAGGCTCCGGCGCCATGACGAACTTTCAGCAAGCTCAGTACAACAACCGTATCGTTGCCTGCATCCGTCCGCATATTACGTTTAATACGCCGGCCGGCGCCAAACGCGGAATGTACGTTGCCAAGTTCGATGTCCGACTGCTCAAGAACGGTCAGAAGGCTGTTCCGCCCAAGATGATCAGCAGCAGCGGTCTGAAGGCTTTCGATACAGCGGTGGAAAAAGCGATTCTGATGTGCAATCCCTTCCCCAAACCCCCGGTAGGAGACATTCCCTCTTCTATTACATTGACATTTGATCCGGTTGACGACGCAAACGGTCGTTAACCTAACGGAGACAGCCTATGAGTACCTCGGCAGCCGCATCCGCCGAAATCGCCAAAGTCGCACAAACAGCGGTTACGACAGAAGAACTTTTAAGCGGCGACAGCAACATCCTGGATCAACTCCTGCTGATGTTTGAAAAAGGGCTTAACCAGCCGATCATCTATTGGCAGCTGGCCTCCATTCTGGGCTCACTGTTTTTAGCTTGGCTGCTCGGCAAATACATCCGCATGCGGATTATTAAGCACTTAGCCGCCAATGAAATCATCGAAAGCGACGAGATCAAAGCGGAAGAAGGCGAAGCCCCTGTCAAGCCTGAACATCGCGAGAGCGCCTTCTGGGCAAAGGTAAGACGAGGCATAGAGACGCTGATTTTGCGGCTGAGTTTCCCGCTGCTTGGAATGTTCTTCATCGCGGTCAGCACCTTTACCGTGCGACTTTTCGGCTTGCTTCCTAAGAAAGCCCTGCCGCTGGAATCCATTGCGTGGCTGATTCTCGGGGCCTACGTTGTGATCCGCACGGTCGTATTTCTGCTGCACTCACTTTCGCGCAAATACAACAGCAGCCTGGATAACTTCCTGACGTTTTCGATTTGGGGCGGTGTCGCGCTTCAGATCGTCGGTGTACTGCCTAAGTGCGTCGAATTCATGCAGACCACCAAAATTCCGTTGGGGAGTACCAACGCGACGGTTTGGTCGGTTTTCCTGTCCGGCTTCTCGATCGCCCTAGCGCTTTTCATTGCAAAGTGGATCGGCCAATTCTTTGAGAAATGGATCAACAGCCTTCCGACCATGGAGTCCAACGTACGCGTTGTGATCATCCGGGTAGTCAAGGTCGTTTTAGTGACGATCGCGATTTTGATCGGTCTTGCTTCTGTCGGTATTGACATCACCGTCCTCGGCGTCTTCGGCGGTGCCATCGGTGTCGGCTTAGGTTTCGGCTTACAGAAAATCGCTTCCAACTACGTCAGCGGATTCATCATTCTTCTGGACAAGAGCATCAAAATCGGCGATTTGGTGAATGTTTCCGGTGTTGAGGGCATTGTGACGGATATCAAGACACGCTACACGGCCGTCAAAGCCTACGACGGCAGCGTCACAATCATTCCGAATGAGAATTTCGTGACCAGCAGCGTCCGCAACACCTCTTACTTACTGGGGCCAGGACGCGCCACCGTCATGATGAGCGTGGACTACAGCTCCAACATTGATGAAGTCATTGAACTGATGACGGACATCGTCCGCAAGCAGCCGCGCGTGCTGATCAATCCGGCGCCCTACACCATTCTGACGAATTTCGGCGCTGACGGCATTGAGCTGACGTCTTACTTCTGGGTTCCGGACCCTGAAAAAGGAACGGCAACACTGAGATCCAATATCGGCCGCGCCATGTTCCGTGAGTTCAACAAACGTAAGATCAACATTCCGTTCCAGCAGCGTGATCTGCGCATTGTTTCGATGCCGGATGTTGTCTGCAAAGTCGAAAACGATGTCCCGGTTAGAGGTTAAAGCCGGAACGTAAGTCGTTTTCTTACACCGTCCACCTTGAAAAGTCGAAGCTCAGTCCTTCGACTTTTCTTTCTTCAATCTCCTAATCCTCAATCCAATAAGTTCTTCAAATCAAGTCACTATGCTTCGCAAGTTAGGCCCCTGGTTTATGTTCGTCGCTGCATTGTTCGTCATGAGTTTAGGTATTGCTCTCGTGACTCGAGGAAACCTCGGAACAACGCCGATCAGTTCTCTGCCTTTGGTGTCGTCCTACGCCACCAACCTAACTTTTGGTGAAACAACCTTTCTAATCAATCTGCTTTTTGTCGCCGCGCAGTGGGTACTCCTCAGGCGCTCCATTAACAAGGTGCTTCTTCTCGCACAAATCCCGATCACGCTTGCCTTCTCTTACTTCATCGACACGTCCATGAAGTTCACGGAATTCCTATCCTCAGATGTCTACTGGAAATGTTTTGCTGTCTCGATGCTCGGTAATGTAGTGCTCGGGCTCGGCGTTGCTTTAGAAGTGTTTTCCGGCGCCGCGGCTTTGCCCGGAGAGGGACTCGTTCTTGCCGTCAGTACGGTTCTACACAAGCCTTTTTCTTCCGTCAAAATCGCCAATGACGTGATCTTGGTTTTACTGGCTTTGCTTCTGAGTTACTGCGTCTTCCACGGAATACGCGGCTTGCGGGAAGGGACCGTCATCTCAGCGTTATGCGTCGGCGTTTTTGTGAAATTCTGGCTTTCCGGCTTAACAAAACTTTTTAAGAGGGCGCCGGCGGACACAGAGTAACGATGAACTCAGCCTCTGCAAGTGGATAACAGAAAAATCCGGTCAGACGCGATCGGGGATCGTCGACAACTTCAAAGCCTCGCTGATTCTAAATATTGTCTCGGATTTTGGAGATCCTTCGGGGCGGAACGCTTCGTACAAAGTCTGCCTTGAGAGGCCTGTCTCCTTTGCGAGCTGAGCCACTCCCCTCGCCTTGGCTAACTCGCCAAGTGCTCTCCTAGCGAGGGACCCGTCTCCGGGATCTTCTTCAATACAAGCCTTGAAAAAAGCTTTTGAATCTTTTTCCGTATTGATAAGGTAATCCTGAATATCAAATTCTTTGCTGAGCTTTGTGCTCATACGTTTGTGCCTTTCAGATAAGTTCCTTTTCAAAACCTTCAGGGAAAGTTAAATAAAGGCGCACACTCGCGATAGAACTCTCTAAGCTCTCTGCCCTTTAGCTGATTCCTGCAGTTGAGTTTTGCACTTCATTAACCATTAAAAGCGGGATCTAAAGCGGACTAAGAGGCTGAAGGGGTTTTCCTCATACTTCGTTTTTTTACTAGCCTAGTAAAACAAGTTGTAAAGAGGACATCTTTATTAGGTTTTCTATAAATTCGGTTACTTCGCTGCCGTTTTTATGCCATAAATTCGATAGTTTAGTAATCGAAATTATTGGTTCAACGCGTCAAAATCTTTCGTTCAAAACCACTATAGTCTTGGACGCTAGAGGCTGAATGTTTCGTCTTTCAAAAAGACAAGAAGCGCTTGCGGACTTCAGCCGATAGGAATAACTTAACCCAGCTGATAATTTTTTTGTTTGTTATTACTATGATGCAACGAAGAAAGATTAGACCCTGGAGCAAATTACAGAAAGAGGTGTATTTGCTGGTCGATCCAAAACTGGATTTCCAGATCCATTGCGTCGCTTACCGAATGGGAAGTCAATATGGAAGTACTGACTTACCAAGGTATTGGATTACGTTAGGCAAAGAAACCATCTTCGATTATCCGAAGCAGTTTATCCATTCCGCAGGCCCGGACGAAAACTCTCGTATCGCTTACGAAGCTTTGTCTATCTATCCTTACAGCAGCGAGACCTCCGAGATTTCGAATATGCTTCGAGAGTACATAGATACGCCACTATCGGAAATAATGACAAAGAAATTTGAAGGCGATCATTGGGGACTTACAGACATCCTTCGAGCTGCTGACAGACAAATAGGTCAAAGAAGACTGTCAGAGCTAGCAGAAATTGTCAGCAATCCGGCCGCACAAAAAATTCTGAAAAAGCGGATGAATACTTACAAAGAAAATGAGAGGAAAGCAATAGAAACAGACGGATTCTGAGCAAGTCTCGAAAAAGCACCGTAAATAAGAAAGGCGCCGGAAAATCCTGCATCAGGTCTCCCGGCGCCCTAAAACGAAAGGTTCTTCGCTTAGCGGACTTTGATCTTAGCGATCAGTTTGTCAGCGATTTCAGAGACAGGAACGTTTTCGTTCTGAAGATCTCCGCGGTGAGCGTATTCAACTTCACCGTTCTTCAGGCCGCGGTCACCGATCGTGACGCGATGCGGAACACCGATCAGTTCCCAATCAGCGAACATGACGCCGGGACGCAGTCCTCTGTCGTCGAGGATGACGTCAATGCCGGCTTCGCGCAAACGACCATAAAGTTCGTTAGAAGCCTTCTGAACTTCTTCGCTCTTGTCATATCCGACGGGGCAGATCACAACGGTGAACGGAGCAATGCTGTCCGGCCAAATGATGCCCTTGTCGTCGTGACCCTGCTCGATGGCAGCGCCAAGCAAACGGGAAATACCGATACCGTAGCAGCCCATCTGAAGCAGCTGGGGCTTGCCGTTTTCGTCCAGATAAGTTGCGTTCATCGGAGCGGAATACTTATCGCCGAGGAAGAATACGTGGCCGACTTCGATACCGCGCTGCATCTTGAGCGTGCCCTTGCCGTCCGGAGAAACATCGCCTTCAACGACGTTGCGGATGTCAGCAACAACATCCGGTTCTCGGAGGCCACGACCCCAGTTCACACCGCGGATGTGATAGCCCTCTTCGTTGGCGCCGACAATGAAGTCGCTCATGTTGGCAACCGTTGTATCGGCAACAATCGTGACATCCTTAGGAATTCCGACAGGTCCGAGATAGCCGGGTTTAGAACCGAAGGTATCTTCAATTTCCTTGTCGGTTGCAAAGCGGAATCCGCCTTTGAGCGCTTCCAGCTTTTCGGCTTTAATTTCGTTAAGTGTGTGATCGCCTCTGAGAAGCAGAAGAACGATTTTTGCAGGCAGCGGATTGCCTTTTTCGTCCTGCTGGTCAACAGCTAAAACGATAGACTTAACGCTGGCTGTCAGCGGCTTGTTCAAGAGTTCGACAACCAGCTCGCACTTATCGCGGCCCGGAGTCGGGACCTTTTCCATGGTTTCTGTGGCTTCAGCGCGTTTTTCAATCAGGCAGGGGGCTTCGGCCAATTCGATATTGGCAGCGTATTCGCTGTCCGGGCAGAAAACGATCAAGTCTTCACCGGTATCGGCGATCACTTGGAATTCCTGAGAACGCGATCCGCCGATGGAGCCGGAGTCAGCGCGAACGGCACGGTATACCAAACCTAAGCGATCAAAGATGCGGCAGTAAGCATCAAACATCTTGTCGTAGCTCTTGCCTGCATCTTCAGCAGTGCGGTCGAAGGAGTAAGCGTCTTTCATGACGAAGTCGCGGCCGCGCATCACGCCGAAACGAGGACGACGTTCGTCACGGAATTTTGTCTGAATCTGGTAGAAGTTGACCGGAAGCTGACGCCAGGACTTGATTTCCTGACGAGCGATATCGGTCACAACTTCTTCACTAGTGGGCTGAAGAACGAAGTCTCTGTCGTGTCTATCTTTAAAGCGAAGGAGCTCTGCACCGTATTTCTGCCAGCGGCCGGTTTCCTGCCAAAGTTCTGCCGGCTGTACGATCGGCATCAGAAGTTCGATTGCGCCCGCGCGGTCCATTTCTTCTCGGACAATGCGTTCGATCTTCTTCAACGAACGAAGGCCCATCGGCATGTAGTTATAGACGCCGGCAGCAAGCTTACGGATCATGCCTGCGCGCAGCATCAGCTTCTGGCTAACGATTTCTGCATCTGCAGGAGCTTCTTTCTGTGTTGAAATAAAAAATTGTTTTGCTCTCATTACGAATTCTCAAAAACGAAGCCGGCAGGCCGGCAGTCTACGATTAGGTTCGGATCTTATGACTTCTTTTCCTGCCTCTATATAATGGGCAGACACAAATAAGTTATTTTAAAGTTTTTATGCTTGATCAACATGGATACCGACCAAACGTCGGGATTATTTTGACCAATCCTCTCAAACAAGTTTTTTGGGGGAAACGTTTGGGTCAGCATTCCTGGCAATTTCCGCAGGGCGGTATTAACCGCGGGGAATCGCCTCGCGAAGCCATGTTCAGAGAGCTTTGGGAGGAACTTGGCCTCTTTGAAAACCAAGTCCGCATTATCAGCCGCACCGAAGACTGGCTGCGCTACGACGTTCCTGACCGCTGGATTCGCCGTGACCTTCGCGGCATCTACAAAGGCCAAAAGCAGATTTGGTTTCTTTTAGAGTTTCTCGGTAAAAACAAAGACATTAACTTGAAGGCCACTAACCATCCGGAATTTGAGGCCTGGAAATGGAATGACTATTGGGTTCCGCTGAGCCAAGTGATCGACTTCAAGCGCGGCGTCTATAAAGAAGCATTGAAAGAATTGGCCCCTGCCCTCTTTACCGACAAGAAACACCTTGTTCCGCCTGCGGGATGGGAAAAAGCGGAAGGCCCGGGACACTTCCGCCTTTACAAATAATCGTCTTCAAGAGATCACTTATTCATTACGACCATGTTGTCCTGATGGATCAGCTCTCTCTGTTCTAAGTAGCCCAACTCTTCCATAACTTCATCGCTGTGCAGTCCCATGATTCGACGGGACTCATCGGAACCGTAGTTAATCATGCCGCGGCAGATTTCTTTGTCGTTTTGATCCACGACTTGAATGATTTCGCCGCGAAGGAAGTCACCGATCACAGCTTTAACACCGACTGGCAGAAGGCTTTTGCCTTTGCGAATCGCTTCAACGGCACCTTCGTCGATAACGAGCTTGCCTTTCAGCTGCAAATGGTCGGCCATCCACTGACTGCGGGCAGACATCGGTTTGCGATCCGTCTTCAGAAGCGTTCCGATGGATTCTCCTTGAGCTAAACGAACCAAAACGTCGGGAATACGTCCGCTGGCAATAACGGTCGAGGCTCCGCTGCGGGCCGCGCGTTTGGCTGCAAGCACTTTTGTCTGCATGCCGCCTTTGCCGATAGAAGAACCGGCGCCTCCGGCCATGGCTTCATAGATCGGATCTCCGGCTTCCCCGACTTCTACTAATTTTGCTTCAGGGTTGGAACGCGGATCAGCGGTAAAGAGACCGATCTGATCGGTCAAGATCACCAAGACGTCGGCATCGATTAAGTTCGTCACCAGCGCGCCCAAAGTATCGTTGTCGCCAACTTTAATTTCATTAGTGACGACCGTATCGTTCTCGTTAATGATCGGAACAACTTTGAGATCCAAGAGCGTCGTCAGTGTCTGACGAGCATTTAAGTAACGCTCACGGTCTGCAAGGTCAGCATGCGTCAACAAGATCTGAGCCGTGCGAATGTCGTAGCGCTCGAAACTTTTTTCGTAGGCTTCCACAATGCCCATTTGTCCGACAGCGGCTGCTGCCTGGAGTTCGTGCATTTTTTTCGGACGTTTGGTCCAGCCGAGACGAGCCATTCCTTCTGCAACCGCACCGGAGCTAACCCAGACGACCTGTTTGCCCATTTCCTGCAGCTTGGCGATCTGAGCCGTCCATCGCGCAATCGCTTCCGTATCCACTCCATGACCTTCGTTCGTCACCAAAGAAGATCCTACTTTTACGACAATTCTTTTTGCATCGTTCCAAATCTTGGGGTTTTCTTCCATCTCATTTCTTCCGATCTTGTTGACGGCAACCTTCTTTCCCAGCGGAACAAAACTCCGTGGTCCTTTTTAAACGTTGAGCGAG
>ERZ791734.2409-NODE-2409-length-11953-cov-2.983863_pt1 | contig 11953 bp, 6 predicted proteins | sample MGYA00509953_ERZ791734 | MGnify/ENA primary metagenome ERZ791734 (study PRJEB30046, sample SAMN00792038) | human gut metagenome | study: EMG produced TPA metagenomics assembly of the A metagenome-wide association study of gut microbiota in type 2...
AAACAGGGCGCTGTGCCATTTCCTGCACAGCGCCCTGTTTTTTTCATATCAACCGGTAAGTTCTGATTTTTTCTACCACAGAATCTTCTCTGCCTCAGCTCCATCCGCAAACGGTCCCGGCATTGCTGCCACGCCGCGGTGCTCGCCAAGATAGTCCTGATCGAAGATAATCGTGCTTCCGTCCGGATCTTCGAATCTCTGCTCCGGCTCGAAGGCGTATCCTAAAATATCACTGTTGATAATTCCCGTCCGGAAATCCTTCAGGAACTCATACACGTTCGTCTTGATGGAATAGTGGCCGTCTTTTTCCACAAGTTCCACCTTAACCTGGTTCTCGTTATCCATAAGATTCTCTTTTTCATTCACACACGCCTTTGCTCCGTTAAAGTAAGCGTTTCCGTTTACCCAAACCGGCAGATGGCACTTGTTGTGATACGGCTCCAGCTTGCTCATGTCGGCCGGTTTGTCCAGCTCAAAGTGGCTGATCCACTCGTCATAGGTCGGATACTCGTCGAACACATGCGTTCCGACCTCCTGGTTATCCTCCATCTTGAAGCCCATGTCCTCAACCGTTTCTGTTTCCTCAACCGGGTAATTCTGGATAAAGATGTTGTTGTAGAACCGGTCATCACCATGCAGGAATGTCATGAATCCGGCAACCTCGGTACGGTGACGGATGTGATACGGCGTGTAACGGTCTCCTGTTCCGCCGCCAACTGCAGTTAATGAGCCAAGCATCAGATTGTGTACGCAGGCAATACCATCGGTCGCCATACGAACGCTGACCGGTGAGAGCATAATGTTGTTATCGATCAGGGTCGGACCATGGCCAACCTCGATGAAAATATCCTGACTCATCATTGCGCCCTCTGCCTTTGGTGTTCCCTCCGGCGGGCAGTTGTCGTGCAGCAGGTTCTGGGTCAGGCGTGTTCCCTGTGCCTCCCAGTCACACCAGATGCCCATCGTACAATGATGAATGTGATTTCTTCTCATCACAACATCGATCGCTGCATGCATCTTGATACCGGAAATCTCGGCCCCGCCAAGCTGCTGCATATTGTTGATGTTGTGAATGTGGTTGTCCTCAATGATACTGAACACACCGCCCATCCGTCCGACAATACCGGTCTGCTCACAGTGATGGATGTGGCAGCGGCGGATGATATGGCTTCCGATGTTCTCCTTCGTCCAGCCGTGATACTGGCCGCGGCACACAGCATCACGCTCCATCTGGGTCGGGCTTTTTACGTGTTTTCTGGTAAAGTAATGGTCGTTCTCCGGATCGTAATATTTTCCGAGCGAAATACCGCAGCACTTGCTGTTGCTGACCTCACAGTCCTCAATAATCCATCCCTTCGACCAGTGCGGACCGATCATACCGTCCTGATAAGCAGCCGGCGGCGCCCATGTCGTTGCTGCCTTGCTGACATCAAATCCACTGAACGTAATGTAATTTACGCCTGTTTTCGACGGCATAAAGCAGTTCCGGCGCACGTTGATTTCTACTTTTTCCTCGTCGGGTTTTTACCCTGGAAGTTTGCGTAGATGACCGTCTGATTTTTCTCTTTGTCCTGCTCGGTATACCATTTGTAAACCGACCACTCCGGCTCCCAGGACGGCGCATAAACCTCGCCCTTGATACACTCCTCGAGCGTCTCTGCCTCGTATAACTGGCGGTCTTTCAGATAAACCGCGCCGGTATGGCGTACCACCGGTGCAAAATACCAGTCACCGCCGACCATTGTCGTGTATGGGTTATAATTGCCAAACACTCCGTTGTCTACACGGCATACCCACACATTATCTTTGTAATGCTCCCAGTCATTCATCGTTTCCGCACCGGTGATCTTTGCGCCGAGCGGCTTCTCACTCTTATAGACGATTCTTGCATCCTCGGTTCCTCCGTTGACCGGATCAACATATTCATGGTAAATACCAGGTGCAACCAGAACTTCATCTCCTGCCTTTGCAATTTTTGCCGCATCGTTGATGAACTTGAACGGCATCTCTTTTGTTCCGTTTCCATTCTTCGGAGCGGAATTATTGACATAGTAAATCATTTCTCTATACTCCTTTTTGTTATAGTAAAACCCGAAAACACTGCAAAAAAGGCTGTGACGCAATCATTCACTCTCTGCGGCGCTGAATTTTTTACGCTATTTTTTTGCGGGTCTATAGAATTTCTTTACGATAATGCTTCTTCCGCAGCCTCTTTTGATGCAAACGGGCCCGGCAGCGGATGAATGCCCTGACGGTTTCCGAAGTAGTCATATCGGAACACGATCGGCGTTCCATCCGGATTCTCATATTTCTGTTCCGGCTCAAATGCCATGCCAAGCGTCTCCGTTGAGATCACTGCACAGGCATTCTGCGGCAGATAATCGTAAACATTGGTCTCCAGTTTCCATTTTCCGTTCTCTTCTTTTACACCGATGGTGATTTCATGCTCGGTATCCACTACAGCGTCCTGTTCCTGCTCTGCCGGCTTCGCCCCATTGAAGTAAACGTTGCCGCCAAGCCATACCGGCAGCTTCTCGTAATACAGATCCGGTGACTTTCCGGAACCCATTCCGCAGTAGCCCTCAAATCTTGCCACGTACTCCTCCAGCGTCGGATATCCGCTGTACGGCACGGTTCCTGCTGTCAGATTTCCGTCATCCCATTCATTATCCCCAGTCAGTTTACGGATTTCTTCCATTCCCGCACGAACCGGCTTCTGGATGAAGATATTATTGTAGAACCGGCAGTCACCGTGAAGAACCGTCATAAATCCGTTGATCTCCGTGCGATGCGGCACATGGTACGGTGTGTAGCGCGGCGACGGCAGCTTTTCGGAGCCATTGTTGACACCGCGGCCGACAGCAGTAAACGATCCCGCGATCAGGTTATGTACTACCGCAACACCCTGCGTTGCCAGCTTCATCGCGCGGTCCGAAAGCAGTACGTTATTGTCCACCAGTGTCGGTCCGTGGGAAATTTCAATAAAGATATCCTCGCCGATACCGTCCATACCTTCTGGATTTGCATTTTCCTCGTTCGGCAGCGTATTGTCATGGAACAGGTTCTGCGTAACACGTGTGCCCTGTGCCTGCCAGTCGAGCCAGAGGCCTCTCGTACAGTGATGGAAATGGTTTCTTCGAATGATCACATCGATTGCTGCATGCATCTTGATGCCGCCGATCTCCGCACCCGCAAGGTTCTGTTTATTATTGATATGGTGAATGTGGTTATCCTCAATAATCGAGAACACACCGCCTAAGTGGCCTACAATACCTGTCTGTCCACAGTCGTGGATGTTGCACCGGCGGATGATATGGCTTCCGATATTTTCCTTCGTCCATCCCTCTCGCTGCGCCTGGCAGATACAGTCACGCTCCGTCTGTGTACCATCTTTGAATTTCCATTTGAGCCATTTATTGTCATTGTTCGGCTGTCTGTATTTTCCAAGTGAAATGCCCGAGCACTTCGAATCTGAAATCTCACAATCCTCGATGATCCATCCCTTTGACCAGTGCGGGCCGACCATTCCTTCCTGATATGCCGTCGGCGGAGCCCACTGGGTTGCCGCCTGTTTTACAACAAAGCCGGACAGCGTGATATAACCAATGCCCTCCTTCGATGGATAAAAGCAATTCTCGCGCACATTAATTTCCACCGTTTCCTCATTCGGGTTTTTCCCCTGGAAATTCACATAGAAAACGGTCTCATTCTTCTCTTCGTCCTGCTCCACATACCAGGTGTAAACCGTGAATGCCTGATCCCAGGATTTTTTATAGATCTCCGGCTTTTTCACCTGATCCAGACTTGTCACCTCATACATAGATTTTCCATTCAGATACACTTCTCCGGTGTGTGCCGTGTAGGATGCGATAAACCAGTCACCGCTGACCAGTGTCGTATATGGATTGTAATCCCCAAACAATCCGTTCGAAACGCGCGCTGTCCACACATCACCTTCCAAATGCTCCCAGTTATCCACAATTTCCGCACCGGTAATCACAGCTTTTCCCGGTTCCACAGAACGATACACAATTCTTGCATCCTCACATCCCGCATTCGCCGGATCTACATATTCCCGATATACGCCAGGCGCTACAAGCACCTCGTCGCCGGACCTTGCAATTTTTGCCGCCTCGGAAATCGTCTGAAATGGATATTCCTTCTGCCCATTTCCGCTTCGCACAGCATTTCCATCTACATAAATCTGCATTTTTCGCTTACCTCCCACTTCTTCACTTTTCATAAACTTTTATTATATTTTTGTGAATTTTCGCCAAAACCACATCACTCTTTTTCCGATTTCTGCCGTTCTTCACAATTTTCATATCTTAACCATAATACAGATCCTCGTAAAACACTACTTATATATTGCCGATCATTGCCCAGATGTTTCGATTTTTTCTATATTTTTTCTCTCTTCTGTTGTATAATACCGTTTATCAGATACGGAGGATTCTTTTGCCATGAAAAACGATTCGACTTCTTTTTTCGAAAACAATCATTTTGCTAACAGCTATGTTTACGATATCTCTATTTCGCATGTCCCCGCCTATTTCGGTCTGCACTGGCATCACTATATTGAAATTGTGCTTGCACAGGATGACGGCATTATCTATGAAGTAAACGGAGAAGCCTTTCCACTGAAGCCCGGTGATCTTCTCTTTATCTGGCCCGGCGAGCTGCACGCTGTTTCCACAACCAACAGAGAACATCGCCTGATCATGCTTCAGCTCGATGCAGATTTTCTGGAAAAACGCGTGGATTTCCAGTCTGTTGCTTATCTTTTTTATCAGATTCGTCTTCTGAATCAGAACAACTTCCCGGAAATCGAAAAGCTCCGCGGATTTCTGACAGAACTGCGCAGGCTCTCCCTCTCCGGTATCAGTTTTTCCGAGCTGCGCGGATGCGTTCTGCTGTATCAGTTTTTTATTCTGCTCGGCGAAAATCTCTCCGTGCCGACCGAAACTGCCACACCGCAAAAAACAGGCCATTCCGCACAGGTACACCGCCAGATGATTGCTGCATGTACCTGGATCTCGAGTCACTGCACCGAACCGGTTTCCCTGGAAGAAGCATCAAAGGTCGCCGGATTCTCCCGCTGCCATTTTTCCAAGCTGTTCCGCGCATACACCGGTCTCTCCTTCACGGATTTTGTCACCAGGGAACGGCTCCATATCGCCGAAAACCTGTTAAAAAAACCGGATCTCACGATCACCGAAGTGTCGCTCGAATCCGGTTTTAACAGTATTTCTACGTTTAACAGAGTCTTTTTGAAATCAAAAAATGTAAGCCCTACCGACTTCCGTCAGATGTACCTGCAATCCTATCAGAAATAGGCTATGAATTCGGCATGGCCTCTGGTCTTTCGCAGGTGGATGGAACCTTCTCAAATGCACCCGTTTCCGCACTCTTCATAATCTGATCGATCGTATCGAGTACGTGATATGCCATTTTGGCACTCGCACGGTTTGGTCTGCCCTCGGCAATTGCTTCTGCCATCTCAGACGGGCCAAGACCACGGCTGTTTTCGCTGTAATCAAAGCCATAATGTAAAACTTCCGGAACAGTCTGCTGTGTCCAGTCTTTTACACCCGGAATATAGACAACATCGCCGCCGAAATTGTTCGGATCAACAAGCTTTAAGATACCTTTTTTACCGTAAATGGTGAATACCGCCTGATCATTGATGACGCTGTCACCATTGACGCAGAATGTACCGGTCACACCGTTTTTCATTTCCAGAATGGTAAAGACCTGACTTTCGTTTGTATAGTCAAATTCCTGTCCGTATTCCGGGCTGCCCGGAATGATGTTCACACGCTTCGCCGCAAGGTTTCGCACGGACGATACAACGCGATCCACCGGACCAAAAAGACTCACAATTGCCGTCAGATAATAAACACCGAAATCGTAGCAGATACCGCCGCCCGGCATCCGCAGAAAACGGAAGATGCTCGCCAGCAAATCAAGATCGCGGTTTGCGCATGCTTCGAAAGATGTCACCTCGCCGATCAGCCCGTCGTCGATCGCTTTTCTTGCGGTCTGCAGTGCCGATCCAAGGAAGGTGTCCGGTGCGGAACCGAGATAGAGATGTTTCTCCTCTGCCAGCTCGATCAGTTTCGCTGCCGTTTCCGGTGCGAGGGTCATTGTTTTTTCAGTGTAAACGTGTTTTCCGGCTTCCAGTGCCTGACGGATCAGCCCCTCGTGGGTCGGTGCCGGTGTCAGAATGACTACCATTTCAATCGACGGATCTGCCAGAATTTCCTCGTAGGTACAGCCCTTGATGCCATACTGCTCTGCTTTCTTTTTCGCATGTTCAAGATGGCCTGCGCAGCATGCTGCTACCTCAAGATTCTCAAAGTTATGAATCATGTTCGTCAGATAAATATCACTGATCGCTCCGCAGCCGACAACGCCGACTCTCATTTTTTTCGTTTCTGTTGTTCCCATTTGTAAAAATCCCCTTTACTCTTTGTTTTTTGATTCTGTTCTAATAAAAACCCTTATTTTTTTTATACAACGAAATGTCTGAAAAAACAAGCATTCCGGCTCATATTTCACTTTCAAAATGAAAAAACCACCCACGGTTTCTGCAGATTCTCTGCATCACCGCGGACGGCCTTTTTCTGTTGTTTACTCCACGCTTTTCAGCGATTCAATCATATCAATTTTTCTTAACCGGTAGAACATCATAAAATTGACGAACAGAGCAAACGCCAGGGTAATCAGGGCGCTCCAGCCGTAGCTCCGCGGGAACACGTTTCGTCCGAACATCATCATATCGACCTCGACGGTCTGAATTACGCAATGATGTAAAAACGTTCCAATTCCCATGCCCGCGATAACGCCGAACAGTGTCAGCACCATGTTTTCCCGGTACACGTACGATGCCACCTCGCCGTCGAAGAAGCCGAGCACTTTCAGCGTTGCCAGCTCTCTCTGTCGTTCGGTGATGTTGATGTTGTTCAGGTTGTACAGCACCACAAACGCCAACAGGCCCGCCGATACGATCAGCACCACGATGACGATGTCGAGGGAACGAAGCATGTTGTCAATCTGATCAATCAGGTCGGATGTGAACGAGATTGCCGCTACACCGTCGTACGTCATGATTTTTTCTCCGAGTGCTGTCTCATAATTGCCCGACATGTCCTGATATTTCATCAGAAGCTGGTTGTAGTCCGGCGCTCCGCCGAACAGCTCCTCGTAGAGATCCGGGGCCAAATACAGGTAATGGCGCACGTAGTTTTCGACGATGATCGAAATCTTTACGTCCACAATATCATCGCCTTTTTTCAGCTGAACCGTGTCGCCTGCTTTTACGCCGAGCATCGTTGCTGTCTTTTCGCTGATGGCTGCGCCGCCGTCGGTCGGGAATTCGTAAACTTCTCCGCTTTTCCGGTCTCGGAAGGCATAGAAGTCATTGAAATTCGTCAGTTCTTTCGGCACTTCAAGCACTGCATCCACGGTCTTTTTGTCGGTCTGCAGTTCGATGTTCTGGCAGTACATTTCCAGCAGCTCATCGATGCCGCTGTAGTTTTCCAGATCGGTCTGCAATGCTTCTTTTTCGGATTCATCCACATCTGAATTCAGCACAGCATTCGCCTGATAGGTGAAGAGGCTGACGAACTGGTTTTTCGCAATCGCGGTGATGGAATCCTGAAGGCCGAAACCGACGAGGATCAGACCCATGCATCCGCCGATTCCGATAACGGTCATGAAGAATCGTTTTTTATACCGCACCAGATTCCGCACGGTTGATTTCTGCGTAAAGTTCAGATGTTTCCAGAGTACGCCGATGCGTTCCAGGAAAATCCGTTTGCCGTTTTTCGGTGCTTCCGGCCGCATCAGCTCTGCCGGACCTGCGGCGAGTTCTTTGTAGCATGCCGCGATCGTCGCCACGCCGGTGCAGGCTGCACTCGCCAGAATCGCAAGGCCTCCCTGCTCCCAGTTCAGCGGGGTCATGTAATACGGGAGTCCGGTATACAGCATGCCGTAGGCATTCATAATAACCCAGGGCAGGATTTTTTCTCCAACCACCACGCCCGCGAGAGCGCCGGATACGGTGGAGAGCATCGCGTATGCGAAATATTTAAAGGCGATCACGCCGTCGGAATAGCCGAGGGCTTTTAACGTTCCGATCTGCTGACGCTGTTCCTCGATCATTCGTGTCATCGTCGTCAGGCTGACGAGAGCAGCCACGAGGAAGAAGATAACCGGGAAGAATTTTCCGATATTCGAGATACGGCCGGCATCCTGACCGAAGCTCTCAGTTGACGTTACCTTATTCCGTCCCCAGACGTACCACGTTGGTTTTTTCAGGTCTGCGAGTGTTTTCTCACCGTCCGCAATTTCCTGCTTCGCATCCGCGATTTCTGGTTCGGCGTCGGCTTTTGCTTTTTCATATTCGGCTTTGCCGTCCTCAAGTTCCTTTTCTTTATCGGCAATTTCCTGTTTCGCATCCGCAAGGGAGATTTTTCCGTCGGCGATTTCCTGTTTCGCGTCGGCAAGCTGGGTTTCTCCGTCGGCAATCGTCTGCTTGGCTTCGGCGAGCTGACTTTCTCCATCGGCGATCGTCTGCTTTGCTTCTGCTAACTGGGTTTCGCCATCGGCGATCGTCTGTTTCGCGTCGGCGAGCTGACTTTCTCCACTGGAAATTGTCTGCTTTGCAGCGGCAAGCTGGGCCTCACCCGACTGAATCGTCTGTCGGTACGATGCAATCTGCTGTTCCCCATCAGCAAGCTGGGCTCTGGCAGCCGCAAGCTGAGTTTCTCCGTCTTTTAATTTACTGCGGTTCGTCTCAATCTGAGCTTCTCCGTCGGCAATCGCTGCTTTGGCGGATGCAAGCTGGGCTTCGCCATCCTCAATCTGTTTCTGATAAGCTTCTGCCTGTGCTTCTCCATCCTGAAGCTGGGCAAGAGCCTCTGTAATCTGAGCTTCGCCGCTTTCCAGTTCTTCTTTTGCAGAAGCAATCTGTGCCTCGCCTGCGGCGCATTCCTGCTCTTTTTCTGTTAATTGTGCATCTGCAGCGGCAAGCTGACTTTCTGCGTCGGTAATCTGAGCTTCTGCAGCCGCAAGCCGGGCTTCCGCATCAGCGCTTGCTGCTTCAAACGCTGCGATGTTTTGTTCCAGAAATGTTTTCTGCTCATGCATCGTGAAAAGCTGCTGTGCTAACTCTGTCTGTTTTGCTTCCAGCGCAGTTTTCTGTTCCAACAGGGATACATATGCTTCATCTTCCTCTGTCAGTCCGTCAAGCTGAGCCTCAATCACCTCGATCTGACCAGTCACTTCTGTCTGCGCAGCCTCCACCATCGGAAGCTGCCTGGAAATCTGGGCTAACTGATCCCTGGCTGTCTCATACTGACTCTTCTGTTCTTCATACGCTGCCTTCTGCGCTTCATACTGTGTGCGTCCTGCAGCGGTTTCTGCTTTCTTGTTGTCCAGTTCCTCGCGTGCAGCGGAAAGCTGTTCCTTTGCAATATTCAATTCCGTTTCTTTTTTGGAAAGCTGCTCTTTTGCAGTATTCAGCTCCGTCTGCTTCCGAGTCAGTTCGGTTTTTGCCGCCGAAAGCTGCGTCATTTTTTCCTCTAACTCTTTTTTGCCGGATGCCAGTTCTGTTTCTTTCTCTGCAAGCTGTGCTTTTCCGTCGGAAAGTTCTTTCGCTTTTGCCTCAAGTGTGGTTTTTCCACTTGCAAGTTCATCGGCTTTCTGATTCAGCTCCGCTTTTCCGCTTTCCAGCTCTGCCGCCTTTGCTTCCAGCGTCGCTTTTCCGCTCGCAAGTTCCGCCTCTTTATCTTTCAGCGTTGCCTTGCCGGATGCCAGCTCCTGCTCTTTATCGGCGATGGTTGCTTTCGCACTGAGAAGTTCCTGCTCTTTGTCTGCAATGGTCTGTTTTCCGTCAAGGAGTTCCTGTTCTTTCTCAGCAATCGTCTGCTTTCCGTCAAGAAGCTCCTGTTCTTTGTCCTTTAACGTCTGTTCGCCGTCGAGAAGTTCCTGCTCTTTGTCCGCAATCGTCACTTTCGCGTCGGCAAGCTGCTGTGCACCGTCATCCAGCTCTGTTTTTGCGTCCGCTAATTTCTGCTCTGCATCAGCGACCTGCTGTTTTGCATCATCAATCTTTTCCTGTCCTTCGGTTTTGACTGCCGTATACCGCCGGTCGCACGCCGCATCCTCGAGCGCTTCAATCTTCGTCTGTACAGCCTTCACCGTCTCATCATACGCATCGCTGTAGCTCGCCTCTTCCTGTGCGCCATCCGCCTGGACGTAAATCTCTGTATAGAGATCCGAGGTAAATGTCTCCGGAAGCAGCAGTGCAAAACTGTTGATGCTTCCGTTTCCAATCGAGCCCGTTCCCCGGTTCAGATCCATATAATAAGGGAGTGTCGCCGAACCAACAATCGTAAACGTGTCCCCGGTCAGCGAATCTGAGAGCGGATCCTCCGTTCCGGAAGTGAACGTTACCTGATCTCCGATCTCACAGCCGGAACTTTTTAGAAACTGCGTATCAACAAGAATTTCATCCTCTTTCTCCGGCATCCGTCCCTCGACCACGCGCGGCTCATTCACACCGTCCGTCAGCGCAATCAGCTTCACAACCTGCTCGCTCTCGCCGATGTCATGCAGCACTTCCACCGTTTTTCCGCCGTAGACCGCTTTCACGCCATCCGTCTTCGCGATATCCGCCAGATCATCGTCTGTCAGCCCCAGCGTTCCAAGGACTTTCAAATCCATATAATTTACTTCATCATAATACCGGTCCGCCGAAACCTTCATATCTCCTTCCGCCGACCGAATGCCCGAGAAAAACGCCGCGCCAAGAAGCACGATGAAAAAGACTGACAGAAACCGCCCCTTGTTCTTTGTGATTTCCCGGATAAAGTCTTTTCGAAATGCTCTCATCGTCCACCTACCATTCTATCTCTTCCACCGGCGTCGGGTTCTCATTTGTTTTCATTCCCGCCACTTTTCCGTTTCGGATTTTAATCACGCGGTCCGCCATCGGTGTCAACGCCGAGTTGTGAGTGATGACAATGACCGTCATCCCCTTCTCCCGGCAGGTATCCTGCAGCAGCTTTAAGATCGCTTTTCCCGTCACATAATCGAGCGCGCCGGTCGGCTCATCGCAGAGCAGCAGTTTCGGATTCTTCGCCAGCGCACGCGCAATCGCCACACGCTGCTGCTCTCCGCCGGAAAGCTGCGCCGGGAAGTTATTCTTTCGCTCTTCCAGCCCAACCTCCGCAAGCACCTCCGACGCATCCAGCGGATGCTTACAAATCTGCATCGCCAGCTCCACATTCTCGAGCGCCGTCAGGTTCTGCATCAGATTATAAAACTGAAAAACAAATCCAATATCCTCCCGCCGGTACTGGATCAGCTTCTTGCCGCGGTATTTGCTGATTTCCGCGCCGTCCACCAGCACCTTTCCGGAAGTCGCCGTGTCCATGCCTCCTAAGATATTCAGAACGGTCGTCTTTCCCGCGCCGCTCGGGCCGACAACAATCACAAACTCACCTTTTTCCACATCAAAATTGATTCCATCCGCGGCCTTGATGGTGACTTCACCCATTTTGTATGTCTTGGTTACATCCTGAAGACTCACATATCCTGCCATGCTCTTGTGTTCCTCCTATGTAAAATTCAATATCCCTCATTTCTTTTATTGTACCAAGCCGTTGCCGCGGCGGCTAGTCCTAAGAAGGCGAATTTACTGTTTTTTTATAAATATTCCTGGGCAGACCGCATTCTCAGCTTTTGCATTTCTCCATACATTTGCAGAATAAAACAGCCGCTACCGTGCTTGCTGCCGTCGCTGCCAGTGCCGGTCCGACAATGGCCGTTGGATGCACGCTGCCATACTGGCTGCGGTATGCAATCACGTTGACCGGTATCAGCTGCAGGGAAGAAATATTTAAAATCAGAAAGGTGCACATTTCCCGGTTTGCAGTTCCTTTCG
>ERZ791734.2439-NODE-2439-length-11797-cov-3.260262_pt1 | contig 11797 bp, 10 predicted proteins | sample MGYA00509953_ERZ791734 | MGnify/ENA primary metagenome ERZ791734 (study PRJEB30046, sample SAMN00792038) | human gut metagenome | study: EMG produced TPA metagenomics assembly of the A metagenome-wide association study of gut microbiota in type 2...
CAGCAGTTCCTTTTCCAGCGCTGCATAATACGGGTCGGCGTTGGGTTCGTCCAGCGGGCGCAGCAGTGCCTTTTTGGCCAGCGCTGCGCAGTGGTCGAAGCTGCCGCCGATGCCGATACCCAGCACAATGGGCGGGCAGGGGTTGGCTCCGGCCTGCTCCACCGTGTCAAGCACGAATTTTTTCACGCCCTCGACGCCGTCGGCTGGCTTGAGCATGGCAAGGCGGCTCATGTTTTCACTGCCTGCGCCCTTGGGGGCGACGGTGATTTTGCAGCCGCTGCCCGGCACAAGATGCACGGTCAGGAATGCCGGGGTGTTGTCCCCCGTGTTGACGCGCTGCAGCGGGTCGGCGGTGATGGATTTGCGTAAGAATGCTTTCTCGTAGCCGCGGCGCACACCCTCGTTGACGGCATCGGTCAGGTCGCCGTCAATGTGGGCGTCCTGGCCCAGCTCGATAAAGACGCAGGCCATGCCGGTGTCCTGGCAGATGGGCAGGTCTTTCTCTTTCGCAACGCAGAGATTCTGCTGCAATAAGCCCAGTGTCTCCTTTGCCAGCGGCCACGGCTCGGCGGCCTCGGCGGCATCCAGCGCAGCCTTTACGTCGGCGGGCAGCCGGGTGTTGGCCTCGATGCAGAGAGCCTCCACTGCGTCGGTGATGGCGGCGGCGGGAATTTCACGGATGCTCATACGCGCGCCACGCCGCTTTCTCTCGCGGCCTGTGCGACGGCAGCGGCGACGGCATCGGCCACGCGGGGGTCAAATGCCTTGGGCAGGATGTTTTCCTCGTTCAGCTCGTCGTTGGGGATGAGACCTGCGATGGCCTTGGCGGCGGCCATCTTCATGGCGGGGTTGATGTCCCGCGCACGGACGGACAGCGCACCCTTGAAGATGCCGGGGAACGCCAGTACATTGTTGACCTGGTTCGGGAAGTCGCTGCGGCCCGTGCCGATGACGCGGACGCCCGCCTGCTTAGCGAGGTCGGGCATGATCTCGGGTGTGGGATTCGCCATGGCGAACACAATCGCGTCCTTCGCCATCGTGGCGGCCAGTTCGGGGGTCAATGCGCCCGCAATCGACGTACCAATGAAGATGTCCGCGTCCCGTATGGCCTCGGCCAGACCGCCGGTCAGCTTGTCGGGGTTCGTCTCCTCGGCCAGCCTGCCCTTGTGGCCTTCAAGGCCCGCGGGGCGGTTCGGGTAGAGGATGCCGTGCTCATCAACGGCGACGATGTTCTTAGCGCCCGCGACCTGCAGCATGTGGATGATGGCCGTGCCCGCCGCACCGGGGCCGTTCTGGACGATCTTGACGTCCTCAATGCGCTTGCCGACGACCTTCAGGGCGTTGAGCACACCCGCCAGCACGATGATGGCTGTGCCGTGCTGGTCGTCGTGGAACACGGGGATGTCGAGGTCACGCTCGAGTTCGGCTTCGATTTCAAAGCACTCGGGGCTGCGGATGTCCTCCAGGTTGATACCGCCGAAGGTCGGGGCAATGGCCTTGACCGCAGCGATGACCTCCTCCTTCGTCTTGGCATTCAGGCAGATGGGGAACGCATCGACGCCGCCGAACTCCTTGAACAGGACACACTTGCCCTCCATGACCGGCAGACCGGCCTCGGGGCCGATGTTGCCCAGACCCAGCACGGCAGTGCCGTTCGTGACGACGGCTACGGTGCGGCCCTTCATCGTGTAGGTGTAGACGTCATCGGGGTTTGCCTTGATCTTGCGGCACGGCTCGGCCACGCCGGGGGTATAGGCGGTGGACAGCGCGTCGCGGTCCTTGCATTCGCAAAGGCTCTGCACGGCGATCTTGCCGGGGAACTTGCTGTGGAGCTCCAGAGCAGCTTTGTTGTAGTCCATGGGGATACCTCTCCTTTATATAGTTTTACTTTCCGTAATGGTGCTCGGTAGGGGCCGGACATGTCCGGCCCGCAGCCTTGCCGCCACATCGCTATGGATTTTACGTTGAGGGCAGGGCATGCCCTGCCCCTACAGGGTTGCTTCTTTTATTCGTGGTGTACCGGCGCATAGTCCGGTTCCAGCTTTATGACACAGAAATGGTCGGGCCACTTGGCCTGTACGGCATTGCGCAGGGCATTGACGAGCTTGACGCCCCGGTGCTGTTTGTCGGTCATGTACTCGGCAGGGACGGCACAGTCAAAAATCACGTTTGTATGTGTCGGGCCGGGCACAATGCGCAGGTCGTGGATGTTGGCCAGCGGCGCGAGCTCCTCGACCTCACGCTGCAAAAAAGCCTTCAGCTCGTCCGCGTGGGGGTCACCGGTCACGACGGGGTCAAAGTGGATCGTCGCAATCAGCCCATCCTCCACAAGCAGGTCCCGCTCAATACGGTCAATGACATCGTGGCTGCGCATGACGTCGTCCTTAGCGTCCATTTCCAGATGGAAGCTGACCAGGCGGCTGCCGGGGCCGTAGTCGTGGATCATCAGATCGTGCACGCCCAGCACGCCGGGATAGCTCAGGGCCTTTTTCTCGATATGCTCGACCAGATCCGAGTCAGGCGCTGCACCCAGCAGCGGATTGATGGTGTCTTTGACGAGCATTGCACCGCTGTACAAAATGAACGCCGCCACACCGATACCCATCAGTCCGTCAATGCGGGCAAAGCCGGTGAGCTTTGTCAGAATCGTGGCTGCCAGAACCGCTGCCGTCGTGATGACATCGTTGCGGGCATCGGCGGCGGTAGCCAGCAGCGTTTCCGAGTCGATGGCCGTGCCGATCTGCCGGTTCAGCCTGCTCATCCAGAGCTTGACGAGGATGGACGCAATCAGTACTGCAACCATGAGCCAGCTGAAAGCGACCTCCGTCGGGTGCAGAACCTTGGCAAAGCTCTCCTTCAAAAGCTCCACGCCGATGACCAGGATCATGACAGAGACCGCCAGCCCGGCCAGATACTCATACCGGGCATGGCCGTAGGGATGCTCCGAGTCCGCCGGGCGCGCGCCGAGCTTGAAGCCGACGAGGCTGACGATATTGGAGCTGGCATCGGACAGGTTGTTCATGCCGTCGGCGGTGATGGCAACGCTGCCGGTCAGTACACCGACGGCGATCTTGCCGCCCGCCAGCAGTAGGTTACACACCACGCTGACGATGCAGGCCAGATTTCCGTAGGCCGTGCGGACGGCGCGATCCGCGGTGCTTTTATAATTTTTGACGAAAGTCCGTATTAAAAGCTGAATCAGTGGGAATGCCCCCTTTTTTAGAAAAAGACAGACCTTGTAAGGGTCTGCCTTTTGGTTGGTTATAAGTTCTTGCCTCCTCTGGGAGGGGGCCAAGGAGAAAAATTACTTCCGCACGATGCAGGCATCGCGCTCGGGGCCGACGGAGATATACTTGATCTTGCAGCCGACCAGCTCCTCCAGACGTGTGACATAGTTCTGAGCAGCCTGGGGCAGATCCTCAAACCTGCGCACGCCGGTGATGTCGCAGTGCCAGCCGGGCACAGTCTCGACAACGGGCTGAGCATCGTCCAGCGTCTTGCCCATGGGGAAGCGGGTGGTCGTGCTGCCGTCGGTCAGCTTGTAGGCGGTGACGATGGGCACTTCCTCCATGTAGTCGAGGACATCCAGCAGGGTCAGGGCCAGTTCATCGCAGCCCTGGCACTGCACGCCGTAGCGGCTTGCCACAGCGTCGAACGGGCCGACGCGGCGGGGACGGCCCGTGGCAGCGCCGTACTCATGGCCGTGCTCACGCAGCACGTCCTTTTCTGCCTCGGTCATAGCCAGCTCCGTGGTGAAGGGGCCCTCACCGACGCAGGAGGAATAAGCCTTCATAATGCCGATGGAGAGGTTCAGCTTGTGGCCCGGGATGCCCGCACCGATGGGTGCATAGGCGGACACGGTGTTGGAGGAAGACGTGTAAGGATAGATGCCGAAGTCGATGTCACGCAGAGCGCCCAGCTGGGCCTCGAACATGATCTTCTTGCCCTCGCGGTCAGCCTTGTCCAGATAGTCGCCCACATCGCAGATGTAGGGGGCAAACAGCTTGGAATATTTCTCGCACCAGGCCCACATCTCGTCAACGCTGACAGGCTTCTGGCCGTAGATCTTCTCCATGGTCAGGTTCTTGGACTCGACGATGGTCTCCAGACGCTTCCTGACACCGGCGTCCATGTGGACGAGGTCGCCCATGCGCAGGGTCTTTTTCATGTACTTGTCGCCGTAGCTGTAGGCGATGCCGCGCTTGGTGGAGCCGAACTGAGCGCCGGTCTTGGACAGGCGCTCCTCCTCAAGGCCGTCCTGTGCGACATGGAACGGCATGGTGATGGTCGCACGGTCAGAGATTTTCAGGTTTTTGGGGCTGATCTCAACACCCTTCTCGGTCAGGGAGGCGATTTCCTTCTCGAGGTGCTCGGGGTCGATGACCATGCCGCCGCCCATAACGCAGACAACGTCGGGGCGCAGAATGCCGGAGGGAATCAGGTTCAGGACGAATTTGCCGCGCTCGTTCTTGACGGTGTGGCCTGCATTGTCGCCGCCCTGATAGCGCGCAACAATGTCATAGTCCTGGCTGAGCAGATCGACCATGCGGCCCTTGCCCTCGTCGCCCCAGTTGATGCCGGTAATGGAAGTAAGCATACGTTTCTACCTCTTTTGTAAGTAAATAGGCATTTCAGCCTTTTCCGGAATCTCCGGGATCCGCTGCCGTCCTGTATTATACCATATTTGTCAAGAGAATACTATAGCTGTTTTATACAAGATTCAAATGTTTTCGTTGGCGTAGTTGCAGGGGCAGATCAATGCTTAGAGAGCTTCGCGTACTCGGCATAGGGGATCTTTGCGCCGTCCGCAGTCTGGACATAGGTGCTGTCGAGCTGCTGTTTGAAGGCCGCGCGCATATCGGCCAGATACTCCTTGCGCAAAGCGTCGCGCTCGGCGGTCTCACGCTCGGTCAGACCGATGGCCTTGGCCTTTTTTGCCAGCGCGTTGATGCGGTCAATTTTGGATTTTTCCATGGTGTATGTCTCCTTGTTGTTTGTGTTTTTGCCATTATACCACATTTTCACAGCAATTTCATTTTACTTTTCCGAAAAATCGTGTATAATAAGAAAGTATGCAATTTTGAAAAAGACAGGAGAATTCCATGAAACTGAAGAATTTCCGCCGTGTGGCAGCCCTTGGCATGGCTGTCGGCATGACTGCTGTGCTTGCGGCCTGCGGCAATACCGCTGACACCGCTTCCTCCGAGGCCGCTGAATCTACCGCCGAGACGGCTGACACCGCCGAGAAGGCCAGCGCTGAGACCGCGGACGCCGAGTACGCCTATCTGGCTGATTTCAGCTTTTCCGATGCGTTTGACGAGAACGGTTATCTCAAGGGCGTGACCGCCACCGATTATGTCACCCTGCCCGACGACTACGCGGACATCACGATCAGCGCCGACCTGGGCCAGGTCAGCGACGACGACATCAATGATTACATTGATTCCAACGTGCTGTCCAACTTTGCGACCACGAATGAGGTCAAGGACCGCGCAGCCGCGGACGGCGATACGGTCAACATTGACTATGTGGGCCGCATCGACGGCGTTGCTTTCGACGGCGGCGACACCAAGGGCAGCGGCGCTGACCTGACTTTGGGCAGCGGCACCTACATTGACGACTTTGAAGATCAGATCGTCGGCCATACCCCCGGCGAGACCTTTGACGTCACGGTCACCTTCCCCGAGGATTACGGCAATGAGGACCTGAACGGCAAGGAAGCCGTCTTTGAGACGACCCTGAACTACATCAAGGAGTCCGTCACCCCCGAGCTGACCGACGACTGGGTCAAGGAAAATCTCGGCGAGAGCATGAGCCTGAACAGCGTCGATGAGCTGAAAGCCTTCGTCAAGTCCACGATGCTCTATGACAACCAGGCCAGTGACGTTTACACCGCCCTGCATGACAAGGCCAGCTACGCGGACGAGCTGCCGCAGACCGCGCTGGACTACTACCGCGATGTGCTGCTGTACCGCATTTACACCAACGCCCAGAAATACGGCACCGACATGAACGCCCTGCTTTCCTCCGGCATGATGGGCAGCAGCTATGACAGCGTGGATGCCTATCTGGCAGATGCCAACGACAGCATCAAGTCCATCACCCAGCAGGCCCTGCTGATGCAGGCCGTGGCTGAGAAAACGGGCTTCAAGTGCGACACCGCCACCATGAACGCTGACTTTGGCCGCTACTACGGCACCACCGACCCGAGCCAGTATGTCTCCGCCTATGGTGAGAACTACATCAAGATGAACGTTCTGCAGAGCGACGTCATGCAGAACCTGATCGACAACGTCAAGTACGAATAAGCGGTAAGCGCCGCCGCACTCCCGGTTTTGCACCGGGAGTGCTTTTTTGTTGCTTTTTGCGGGGGAAACCTTTATAATAAAGGTATTCTGAACAAGGAGTCCTTCCCTATGCCTCTTATCATCCCAAAAGACCTGCCTGCTTACGAGGAATTGCAGCAGGAAAATGTATTTGTCATGCACCAGGAGCGCGCGATGAGCCAGCATATCCGCCCGCTGCGCATCCTGATTTTAAACCTGATGCCGACCAAGATCGTGACCGAGACCCAGCTGGCCCGCCTGCTGGCAAACAGCCCTTTGCAGGTGCAGGTCACCTTTTTGCAGACGGCGACCCACAGCACGACCCACACCGCGCCCGAGCACATGAAGGCGTTCTACAAGACGTTTGACGAGATCAAAAACGAGCGCTTTGACGGCATGATCATCACCGGCGCGCCGATTGAGGACCTGGACTACGAGGACGTTGACTACTGGGACGAGCTCTGCCGCATCACTACACCAAGGAGAACGTCTACTCCACCATCCACCTGTGCTGGGGTGCGCTGGCGGGGCTGTACTACCACTTCGGCATCCCCAAGGTGCATCTGGACAAGAAGATGTTCGGCGTGTTTGAGCATCGTGTGACACGGCCTTCCAACCCGCTGGTGCGCGGCTTCGACGAGGTATTCTACGCCCCGCACAGCCGCTGGGCCGGGCTGGACCGCGCCGCCATCGACGCCTGCGGCGACCTGCGCATTCTGGCCGAGAGCGACATTGCCGGGCCGATGCTGCTTTCCACCGAGTCCGGGCGGCAGATCTTTGTCATCGGCCACCCCGAGTACGACAAATATACACTGGACAGGGAGTATAAGCGCGATGTGAAGGCCGGCAAGCCCATCAACATCCCGTGCAACTACTACCCCGACGACGATCCGAGCCGCGACCCGCTGTTCCGCTGGCGCGCCCACGGGTATCTGCTGTACACGAACTGGCTGAACTACTACGTGTATCAGGACACGCCGTATGATCTGAGCCGTCTGGAAGCGTTGGAGAAGTAATAGCCCATTTGTAGGCGCGGATGCCTGCATCTGCCCGCGGGTCGATGCAGGCATCGACCCCTACAGGTTTCCCGTTAGTAGAATTTTGTCTCAAGGAGCTTACTATGCCCAAAATCAGCGCCTGCATTGTGGCGTACTGTGATTATGACGAGGTCTGCGCCGCGGTGCGCAGCATCCTGCACTATACCCCTGCCCCGGATCTTGCCCTGTATGTCGTGGACAACGGCAGTCCCGACGGCTGCGGCAGGCAGCTGGCAGAGACGGATTTTGGCGACAGCCGCGTGACTGTGCTGCCGCTGGAAAAGAATATCGGCTTCGGCAAGGGCCACAACTATGTGCTGGATCGTCTGACCAGCGACGTACACTTTATTCTGAACCCGGACATCCTGCTGACCGACGACGTGCTGGAGGACATGGCCGCGTGGCTGCTGGCCCGGCCCGGGGCCGCCATGGCAACGCCCCAGCTGCGCTACCCGGACGGCAAGCTGCAGCACCTGCCCCGCCGCAAGCCGACGCCCTGGCTGCTGCTGGCGCGGCAGCTGGCTCCGAAGCTCGGCGGCTGCTTTAAGAAGGCCGACGACCACTACACGATGCAGGATGAGGATCTGACCGTGCCCCGCCGCATCGAGTTCTGCACCGGCAGCTTTATGGCCGTGCGCACCGATGTGTTCAAGGAAATCGGCGGGTTTGACCCCGAGTATTTCATGTATGTGGAGGACGCTGACCTGACCCAGAAGGTGCTGCAGAAGGGCACCGTCTGGCTGGCTCCGCAGTTTTCCGCCATTCATGCGTGGCACCGCGCCCCCATGCGCGACGCGGGCAAGTTCAAGATGCAGCTTGTCAGCATGGGACGGTATTTCAAAAAGTGGGGCTGTGGGAAAGGGACGGTATGACCCTGCCGACATTTCGGAACTTGTAGGGACAGATGCTCACCATCGGCCCCTACAACGCCAAGAGCAGCGCAAAAGCAGCGTAAGAACAGCTCCGGCTGTTTCTCTTGACAAACCCGCGTTCCTATGCTACAGTAAGAATATCGCAAGGCCGCTGACCGACGGGATATTGTGGGGCTTACCACAGGGGACGCGGCGTTATCACTTGCCTTTTAAGCCGACCGTCTGGGCTGCATACACTGGAGTATGGTGTGTGCAGCCCTTTATTGTTTTTTACAAAAACGGAGGAATCGTACAATGTTGAGCGACATCGAAATTGCCCAGGCCGCCAAAATGCAGCCCATCACCGAAATCGCCGCCAATCTGGGCCTGCAGGGCGAGGACGTCATCCCCTACGGCCACTACAAGGCCAAGCTGAACCACAAGCTGGCCAAGGCTGACAAGCCCGAGGGCAAGCTGATCTTAGTCACCGCCATCAGCCCCACGCCCGCGGGCGAAGGCAAGACCACGACGAGCGTCGGTCTGGCGGACGCCATGAACGCGCTGGGCAAAAAAACGATGCTCTGCCTGCGTGAGCCGTCGCTCGGCCCCGTGTTCGGCATCAAGGGCGGCGCTGCCGGCGGCGGCTATGCTCAGGTCGTGCCGATGGAGGACATCAACCTGCACTTTACCGGCGACATTCACGCCATCGGCGCGGCCAACAACCTGCTGGCTGCCATGATCGACAACTCGATCCAGCAGGGCAACCCGCTGAACATTGACCCCCGCCGCATCACCTGGAAGCGCTGCATGGACATGAATGACCGCCAGCTGCGGTTCATCGTGGACGGCCTCGGCGGCAAGGTCAACGGCACCCCGCGTGAGGACGGCTTTGACATCACCGTTGCCAGCGAGGTCATGGCGGTGTTCTGCCTGGCCACCGATCTGGAGGACTTAAAGGCCCGTCTGTCCCGCATCGTCTGCGCCTACACCTACGACGGCCAGCCCGTCACCGCCGGGCAGATCGGCGCGGCGGGCGCGATGACCGCACTTTTGAAGGATGCGCTCGACCCGAACCTTGTCCAGACGCTTGAGCACAACCCCGCCATCATCCACGGCGGTCCGTTCGCCAACATTGCCCACGGCTGCAACAGTGCCATTGCCACCAGGCTGAGCCTCAAGCTGGCCGACTACGTTGTGACCGAGGCCGGCTTCGGCGCGGATCTGGGCGCGGAGAAGTTCCTTGACATCAAGTGCCGCTATGCCGGGCTGCACCCCGCCGCCGTTGTGCTGGTGGCCACGGTGCGCGCGCTCAAGTCCCACGGCGGCGTGGCCAAGCCCGATCTGGGCAAGCCCAACGCCGAGGCCGTGCGTGCGGGCAGCGTGAACCTGGCCCGCCACATTGAGAACCTGCAGGGCTTTGGTCTGCCGGTCTGCGTTGCCATCAACGCCTTCCCCACCGACACTGCGGAGGAGATGGATGTTATTTATGACGTCTGCAGCAAGGCCGGTGTGCCCTGCGCCCTGAGCGAGGTCTTTGCCAAGGGCGGCGAGGGCGGCAAAGCGCTGGCCGAGACCGTGCTGTCCATCCTGGACGACAGCGCCGAGGTGCAGTACACCTACGAGCTGGACGCGCCGCTGACGGATAAGATCGAGGCCGTCGCCACGAAGATCTACCGCGCGGGCCGCGTAAGCTACACCGCCGCCGCAAAAAAGACGCTGGACGAGCTGACCGCGCTGGGTTATGGCAAGCTGCCGGTCTGCATTGCCAAAACGCAGTATTCCTTCAGCGACAACGCCAAGCTGACGGGTGCGCCCGAGGGTCACACGCTGAATGTGCGCGAGGTGCGTTTGAGCGCCGGTGCGGGCTTTGTGGTCGTTGTCTGCGGCAGCATCATGACGATGCCCGGCCTGCCCAAGCACCCCGCCGCCATGGACATTGACGTGGATGTACACGGGAAGATCACGGGTCTGTTCTGATTGGCAAAATTTTGGTAAAATCGTAAAATAAAGAATTCCCCCTTCCGGGAGGCTGTAGGGGCCGATGACGAGCATCCGTCCCTACAGAGTTCCCGGAAGGGGGATTCTTATTTATAGTTATCACACAGGCTTACAAATTTTCGCCGTTCGCACCAATGGCCCCGGCATACCATGCGGCGCTGTCCCCGGGGGACGGGCCGGCGTTATTCCGCCATGTCTCCCGCTTTTGCTTCCGGGGTCTCTGCGGCCTTCTGCTCCATGTCCGGGGCAATTTCGCCGCCGGGCATCTTGTGGCCGAAGGACGGCACAAAGAAATACTTGCGGATGATGAAGATCAGCGCGATGGCCACCACGCTGACCAGGTTCTGCACGGCGTCCTCATGGCCGACGATCATGTGGCGGGCAATGGCGTAGAGCAACACCTCCAGCACGCTGCCGGGGCTGTGCTTGGCCAGCATCTTGATAAACTCGATGCCGATGACGATGTCCAGCGCACGTTCCAGAAAGGTGCGGATCTCCAGGCTGTCGGCATCGGTCAGCAGACCGGGCATCAGCTCCACCAGCGGGACAATGCTCATGAGCAGAGCCGCCAGCACAATGCCGGAGAGCACGACTTCGAGGATGCCCGCAGCCTCGGCGATCTGGTCGCGGAAGATGCGCTTGAACCATTCCTCCCTGCCGTGCAGGGCGTGATTTGTCAGGCGTCGTTTGGGTGCAATCATACAAAGCTCCTTGTTTATGTATTTTTTCTATTTTATCATATTTTTGTGCCCTGTACCAGCAAAATTTTACAGGCCGTTTTAAAGTATGACAATTGCCCTCCAAGACCCATCAAAAACGACAAAAAGCGACGGTCAAAACCCTTTTGCACCGTTTTTTGGCTGAAATGTCCGCCGGGCGCTTGCATTTTTTTTGCCCAGCGTTTACACTACAATTACAGGGCACATCTTACTTTTATTAAAGGGGGATCTTCCGTGGCAAACGCAATGCAGCGTATTGGCTTCTTCGCGGGTGTTCTGTACCATCATACCCTTTTTACGTCGACACCACAGCGCAGTGTATCCTGATGCGGAGCACTGCGCTGTTTGCTTTGTAAGGGAGGTTTCAAAACGTATGAAAAAAGTTGCGATCATCATGGGCTCGGACAGTGACTGGCCGGTGGTCAAGGGTGCCTGCACGGTGCTGAAGGATTTCGGCGTGCCGTATGAGGCGCACATTCTTTCGGCTCACCGCACACCGGAGGCCGCCGCCACGTTCGCCAAGAGCGCCCGTGCCGAGGGCTACGGCGTCATTCTCTGCGCTGCCGGCATGGCCGCGCACCTGGCCGGTGCCTTTGCCGCCAACACCACCCTGCCCGTTGTGGGCATCCCGATGAAGGGCGGCGCGATGGACGGTCTGGACGCCCTGCTGGCTACTGTGCAGATGCCCAGCGGCTTTCCCGTGGCTACCGTAGCACTGAACGGCGCGAAGAACGCCGCGTATCTGGCTGTGGCGATTCTGGCCGTGGCCGACGACGAGCTGGCCGCGAAGCTTGACAGCTTCCGCGCCGACACCGCCGCCGCGATTGCCAAGAAGGACGCCGCCATTGCCGCCGAAGCCACAGCAC
>ERZ791734.2460-NODE-2460-length-11712-cov-4.272797_pt1 | contig 11712 bp, 8 predicted proteins | sample MGYA00509953_ERZ791734 | MGnify/ENA primary metagenome ERZ791734 (study PRJEB30046, sample SAMN00792038) | human gut metagenome | study: EMG produced TPA metagenomics assembly of the A metagenome-wide association study of gut microbiota in type 2...
TACAGTACAGCTGGTGGTGATGCTTATTCAAGTCTGCTAGGTTTTAAAGATGCCTCATTCATCAAGATTCGTAACATATCTCTGGGCTACAACTTCGATTCCAAAGTATTGAGGAACATAGGAATCAGTTCGCTAAAATTATATGCGCAGGCTAAGAATATAGGGAATCTCTATTCTTCAGTAGATTTCATGGATTTGGACTTAGGTACCACTTATTACAATAGGGGCTTTACTTTCGGTTTACAAGTTAGCTTCTAATTTGATAATAACATATTAAACAGCTTTTTAAAATGAAAAATTTAAAATATACATTATTTACAGCTACACTATCCGTCGCAATGGCGGCTGGTTTCAGTTCTTGTAGCGACAGTTTTCTGGATGAAGAAAATAAGTCATCCTATACTACCGACTACTTCAAGACCTCTCAAGGTATTCAAGATTTGGCCACAGCACTATATGGAAATATCCGTTGGCATTTCGGTTATGAATGGGCTTATGGCATTACTCTGTATGGTACAGATGAATTTACAAATGGTGCCGACTTGACCGCAGAACCATGGAATACTTATGACAGTCGTTTAAATCCATTAGACTGTACAAAAGCGAATGGTGCTGCCAACAATAATTGTCCGGGGGTATCGGCTCTTTGGGATCAGATGTATTATGGTATTGCTTCTGCAAATCAAGTTATTGGATCTGCCGATTATGTTGCAGATGCAGAAATTCGTGAAAAATGTTTGGGTGAAGCTTATTTCCTGCGTGGATATAACTACTATCGCCTTTTTGCACAATATGGTGGTGTGATTCTGCAAACCAAAGTTACTGAGGGTGTGATCAGAACTTTTAATCGCGCTTCTGCAGAAGAAACATTAAATCAAGTAATTGATGACCTGCAGAATGCTTATGACAGACTGCCTACAGATAGATGGCGTGGTACAGGTACCTGGACAAAATATACAGCAGCCCACTTCTTAGCAAAGGCATTGTTGTATCGCCAGTCAGAACGTTGCAGCGATTGGAACTCAAGCTATCCGGCTGATGCAGACTTGAATAAAGCTATTGCACTATGTGATGAGATCATCTCAAAATGTCCGTTGGAGAATGATTATAATAACCTTTATGCTAAATGGACAGGTATAGACTGTAAGGCTGAAGAATCTAACGAAATTTTGATGTCATGCCAACACACTTCTTCCGCTACAGGACGTTATGGGAATCGTACTTATAATTACTTCAACCCACAATTCTCTAACTTTTCTGGTGGTTGGACACAACGTGGCCAATATATCGGTGGTATGGATTTCCAACGTTGCCGCCCTACAGAGTATGCTTATTCTATTTTCGACAATGTGAATGACTCACGTATGTGGAAGACGTTTAAGACTGTTTACGGATTGAATAATATTGCATCAAAAACAGGCGATGTAGTAACCACAAACGGGGTTACAGTCGATCAAGTTCCTACATTAGGTGACCAAGGTATTATCTTTATTCTTAATAAGAAAAGTGACAATCGTTTTAAAGATGCCACTCATTCTGATTATGGAACAGTTGGGCGCGCCGGTATAGCCCACTCTTTCGTAAACCCTGAAACCAATAAATGGGTACCCAATGTATTCCCTGTATATGCAGGCGGCCAATATGTCTTGAATACTTATGGTGTAAGCGGAAACCCTGCACAGTCCAATGTGTTCTGCGGCATCAACAAAACTGATGATGGTTCACGTACAGCAGAGAAAGGTGACGCACATCGTGATGTCATTATGGCGCGTACCGGTGAGACATATCTGATTAAAGCTGAAGCTCAAGTACGCTTAGGCAATTTCCCAGATGCTATTTCTACCATAAATCAACTCCGTTCACGTGCTGAATGGAAGGACGGGGAGGATCGTGAATACTACACAGATGGTTCCATGGCTTTCTTAAAAAGTACAGGTGGTGATGTGGACAATTCAACTGCGTTGAGTACTTTAGGTAAATGCAAAGATGCAAATGGAACTAAAATCAATAACACAGAGGCATTCAAGGCTTCTTTCTTGCAAAAGAATACTTACTATCTTTCAACAGGTATAGAGCGTACCACAGCTGCTTCCAGCCTGCAAATCGCAAGCTATTCGTCATTACCGGATGAAGATGAGGCAATCCTCTCGGCTATGGGTGTAAGTGGTGACAAAGCCCGCTTGATTAACTTCATATTGAATGAACGCACCCGTGAATGCTTGGGTGAATGGAACCGATGGGAAGAGTTGAGCCGTACCAAAACACTCATTCAACGTGCCAAACTGTTTAATCCTGAAGCTGCGACGAATATAGCAGACAAACATCTGCTCCGCCCTATTCCACAAACATTCTTAGACCAACTTCAACATGAAGACGGTACTAATTTGAGTGATGAAGAGAAAGCTGCAATGCAGAATCCGGGCTATTAATAGAATAGATTATTGCATTCAATAAATTAGTAAAGGAGTGCTGAATTCAGTACTCCTTTATTTTTACACTATAATTTCCTATTTATAATGAGGATATTCAAATTGTTTATATGCTTCTTTGTACTATGTATGTTGGTAACAGGGTGCAAACAGCAAAAAGTTATACGCTATGAACAGGTGGATGGCGATCCCGAAATAGATTATATAGATTTCTTAAATGATACTATATGCAGATTTGTCGTACCGGGACCATTAATTCTGACGTGCCATTATGCCAAACTGGGGAATACTTATATAATACAGATTAACAATATGGTGAGTGCACGACTGTGTAAAATAGGAGAGGGCAAGCTTCAAGGTGAACCTCCTTTTTTTGAAGGTGTATGGACAGTGAAGGAGAAATAGCTATGTTGAAAAGTACTGGCAAGAGAACACAAACGAACGGTATTGGATTATAATGTGCGCTTACTACATTTTATTCATTAATATAGTGGCAGATATACGTTTGGTGGCAAATTATATGATGGAATCGTTTCATTGATTACACAAGTGGGAATTCTCAGAACCGGCTGCTTTTATGACTCCGGTATATGATTCGGAAGAATAGTTAATATCCTGTATTCCTGATTTCCGTCATGCATTTTATGAGAATCCAGATATAACTTCTAGGGCGGATGTCGTTAGTTTCTATTCTTCGGATATGAAAGAAACTTATGTGGTACCTTTGCAAGAGGGCACGGATAAGGGTGAAGCAGTTATGATACAAGGCGAATTTGTGGTGAAATAAAATACACCATTCGTCTTAATACTGTAATATAAAGTTCTCCGCTACTTTCAGGAAGCGGACATGACCTTTTGCATTCAGATGTGCCGTGTCCTTCTCTCCCTGAAAATATATTCTTCTGAAAGTGTCATTGTCGGCATAGATACCTCCCTTCCTGGCGCAATCAAAGATGGGAATGCTGTAATTACCGCAGACTTCAACCATGGCGTCTACCACTTTCTCGGAGTCACTTTCCTTAAAGTTCTTACAGTTCCATCGGGTAAAGAAAAAGATTTTGGCTGTGGGATATTTCTCTACGAGGCCTTTGCAGAGTATTTCCAGCTTAGCTTTGAAATTATCTATTCCTCCGATGGAATCAAGCTTGAAAGCATCGTTGTGTCCTCCGATTACGATAACATAGTCGAGGCTGTCTGTCATCTCTTTATATCTTATGTACATGGCCTCGCCCCAGCGCGGGCTGGAATAAGCAATACTATTCCCATTCCTACCATAATTGAAGTATTCCATGCCATGTTTTTGAGCAAACGCATAGTGCCAGGTATTTTCAACAGGTTCTTTGTGGTTCTTCACATAACTGTCACCAATGACTCCGATACGTTTTCCTTTCAGATCATCCGTTTGCGAGTGAGTGTTTGCTGTCTGTGCGAATCCCGTGAGAGCGGACAGGCAGAAGATGATAAATAATAGTTTCTTTCTCATGATACTTATTGTGTATAAATAGATGCCGGTTTTGAACTATTGCTTTGTTGCGAATACCAGTACTCCTGCCGTCGGAATATCTGTTGTTCCTATCAAAGTTTTGGTTCCTTCAGGAAGATTGAAGTGATAGGGCTTGTCGCCATAATTGAGAACTATTCCCAAACCGTTGCGATATTCCATCGTTACTCCATACGGCAGATCCATTACAGATATATTCAGTTTTGTATAGAGCTTTTTAAGCACATCTCTTTCTAAAGTTCCGTCTGTGCTGTCGATTCCTACATAAGTGATAGTACCTTTACCAAGTTTGCGGGTGGTAATGGCCGGTTTTCCTTCATAAAATTCTTCGATATACTTTCCCCAGGTCTGGCAATCCTTACTTGGTTTCAGTATCTCTCCCCAGGTATTCCAGGGGTATTCTTTGCCATCCATAACAAACTTTCCCGGTTCTTCGGGGAGCAGAAGGTCGTAAAACTCTATTTCATTTCCCGTCAAATCATAGATCTGTGAACCGAAAGGTGCTTCGGGCAGACGGCCGTAACGGTCTTTCTGTGCTGTACGGCAGGTTAGTACCAGATTACCGCCATTCTTTACGTATTCAGTCCAACGGTCTACCAATGCTTTGTCTGCCATCTGATAGGCAGGAGCAATGACTACCGGATACTGTGACAGGTCTTTGCTTTCATTAATAATATCGACCGGAGCGCCGAAGCTTTTTAGCGTACGGTAATACTTGTTGATGTGTGCCATCGTGTTCCAGGTACGGTTCTGCTTCTGGCGTTCGATGCTCCATGCATTTTCGTGATTGAAAAGTATGGCGGTGCGACGGGCTTGGTAATCAGCGGGTTTCACATCACGTGCTTTTGCTTGTGTACGCAATTGTTTCACTTCTTTGATGAATTGTTCGAATTCATGTCCTCCGGGGGTGATGGTAGTGCCGTCTGTGTTGGCAATTCCGTAATGATACTGCTCTGTTCCGTAAAGCGGTTGGCGGTAACGGTACGTACAAATGAAATCGCTTCCTCCTGCAAATACACTCCAGAGCCACAGGCGGACAGCGCCGGGAAGTGGTTGTGGATTAATACCTCCCCAATTTACTTGTCCCGGTTGCAGTTCCATTACTCCGTAAGTTCCTTGCACGGGACGGAAGAAATCGTTGGCAAAGGCGATGCGTAACGGATTTCCCACCCGATATCCGCGACGTCCGATGCCTTCGTTATCGCCATAAACCATGTAGCGAGTATAGCTTACGAAATCCAGGTCGGGACTTCCACCGATATGGCCTTCATCATAGTTGGGGATATAATTGGTGGTAACCCATTGGTTGCGGGCATGCTTCTTAATCAGCAGGCATTGTTCGTTCAGGAAGTCATTGGTTTGTCCGGCGGCAAAGCGTCGGTAATCCAGTATTTGATGATGATTCATAAACATCTGGGCAGTCTTGGGGAGGGTGATTTCGTCAAAGTTAGAATAAACTTCACTCCAGAAAGCAGTGCCCCAGGCATCATTCAGTTCTTTGATAGTATTGTGATACTTGTTTTTCAGGAAGTTGCGGAATGCTACTTCTGCCGCCTCATTATAATCGAACTGTACGGCAGGCTCGTTATCAAGCTGCCAGCCTATGATGCGTGGATCATTGCCGTAATGTTGTGCCAACTTTTCTATCATCTTGTAGGCGAGCTCCCGATATCGTGGAGAGGCGAATGATGCATGTTGGCGGGCACCGTGGTCGAGGACTGTACCATCTTCATACTTAATCAGGATTTCAGGATATTTGCGACTTAACCAGACGGGTGGGGTAGCGGTAGAAGTACACATCACTACTTTTAGTTTGTACTTGTCTGCCAAAGCGATTGCCTTGTCCAGCCAGGCGAAGTCATATTTACCCTCTTCCGGTTCCAGTTGCGCCCAGGCAAACTCGGCAAAGTGGGTGAACTCAAAACCTAAGTCATGCATCTGCTTGAAGTCACGTTCCCATTGGCTTTCGTCCCAATGCTCGGGATAGTAGTAAACACCGGTCAGGGTGAGGTTTTTGTCATTGAACCATGTTGATTGTGCAAAGAGCATTCCGCTCATCAGGCATGCACAAAGTAGGGTGAAGATTTGCTTTTTCATGGATGTTTTTCTTGTTGGATTTATATGTACGCAAAGATAAGTGACTCAGGAAAAAGAGCCTATGGAAAATAATGCAATTTCCTGCAAAATAGGACTTTTTTAGATGAATTTCCATGTAAATGTACATGTTTCCATTTATTGAAACTGTGAAATGGCCTATTTTCGCAGCATGAATTAATGTAACGGAATACTAGATACTATGAGAAGAGGCATCACGATATTATTATTGTTAGTCCTTGCGCTGATGGAAGTGAAAGCACAGGTGCTTCCTTTCTGTTTGTCTAAAGGGTCGGGTACTTTCCGGTTTGGAATAGTAGCAGGTGATGAAAGCCGTTGGTTGGATGAATGTAATTTGAAGAAAACGGGAGACCGGATATATACCATAAAGGATGCATTGTTAGGAAAGGGTGAAGTTAGGTTGGTAATATGTCCTTTGACGGATACGAAGGGTTTTGTAATGGAGGTTTCCGGCTCCCGTTTACCCCAAAATATATCTTTGTGTTGGGCTTTCGGAGCTTGCAATGAAGATATAGCTCTTTTGAAAGAAGGAAATATAATCTCTCCCGGGGCTTGCCGGGACAATGTATTCAGTGATGAAGAGAATGCTGTCACTGTATATTATGGCGAAAGCATGGGTTTGCGGGTTACTTCGGGAATCATGCCTATTGGTTCTGAACTTCGCTTGTCGGATGCCCATCAGCAGAAAACTCCACTTGAATTGTATCATTCGGGAAAGAAAACAGATGCTCCTGTACTTTCCGATTTCTACTCCTGGACTGCGCAAGAGAATTGTTACTTCTGTTTCTATAAACAGAATGCCAAGGCGGATTATAATTACTTTATGTTACCGGAATTATTTCTAAAAGAAAATAAGAGATGAAACGTTTGGTTGTGTTCATATCGGTTTGTTGCTGGGTGCTGCTGATGCAGGCGTCCATCCATAATGTGAAAGATTATGGAGCCAGGGCCGACGGGGTGACTATTGATTCACCTGCCATTAATCGTGCCATCTCTGCGGCTGCCGGTGAAGGTGGTGGAACCGTATATATCCCTGCGGGAGAATATGCCTGCTATTCCATACGGCTTGCCAGCCATGTTCATCTTTATTTGGAACAGGGTGCGCGCATCATAGCGGCATCGCCTACTCCGGAGGGTGGATATGATGAGGCTGAACCGAACGAACATAACCGTTATCAGGACTTTGGTCATAGCCATTGGAAGAACTCCCTGATCTGGGGAATCGGCATTGAAGATGTGACTATTAGCGGTCCCGGACTAATCTATGGCCGTGGACTGACTCGTGAAGAAAGTCGTTTGTCGGGAGTGGGAAATAAGGCTATCAGCCTGAAGCTTTGCAAAAATATCACACTGAAAGATTTCTCCATGTTGCGTTGCGGACATTTTGCCTTGTTGGCTACCGGAGTAGATAATCTGAGTATTATCAACCTGAAAGTGGATACCAACCGTGACGGATTCGATATAGATTGCTGTAAAAATGTCCGTATAATGGGATGTAGTGTCAACAGTCCGTGGGATGATGCTATTGTATTGAAGGCATCCTACGCCCTCGGAAGTTTTAGGGACACGGAGAATGTGACGATTTCCGATTGCTATGTTACCGGTTACGACCGTGGAACGATGCTGGATGCCACATGGCAGCGCGATGAACCGCAGGCGCCCGATCACGGCTATGTAACGGGACGTATAAAGTTGGGCACTGAATCCAGTGGCGGCTTCAAGAACATTGCTATTACGAACTGTATCTTTGAGCGTTGCCGCGGTCTTGCCCTTGAAACGGTGGATGGCGGTCAGTTGGAAGATATTGTTATCAGCAATATCACAATGCGGGATATTGTGAATGCCCCTTTCTTCCTGCGCCTTGGCAAACGTATGCGTAGCCCCGAAGGTACTCCAGTAGGTTCAATGAAGCGTATTCTTATCAGTAATGTCAATGTATTCAATGCCGATTCACGTTACTCTTCTATTATCAGTGGAGTGCCGGGAGCATGGATTGAGGATGTAACTTTCAGCAATATCCATATTTATCATCAGGGAGGCTATACGGTAGAAGATGGTAAGCGTATTCCGCCAGAGAATGAGAAGACTTATCCGGAACCATGGATGTTTGGCACTATTCCGGCAAAAGGTTTTTATATCCGTCATGCACAGGGAGTGACGCTGGATAATGTACATTTCCATTATAAACAGCCGGATGGGCGTCCTTTGTTTGTGACAGATGATGTCGAAAAAGTGGTGTACCGGAATATAACCGTGGATGGTGAAGGGTACAATAATTAGTGTGAAACAATAGGTAGATTAAGATATAGAACAGTATTAATGAGTAATAACCACATCATGAAAAAGAAATTGATAGGAGTTTTCCTCTTTATGAGTCTCATCTGCGGGAGTGTCAGTGCACAAGGATTACCCGACAGGAAAGAGACACTTAAAACTTTGGTAAAAGTGAATGATTACTTCATGAAGAAGTATGCAGATTATCGTACGCCGTCTTATAATGGTATTATTCGTCCCAGCAATATCTGGACGCGGGGAGTATATTATGAGGGATTGATGGCGCTACATTCTATTTTTCCACGGGAAGATTATTATAATTATGCTTATCAGTGGGCTGATTATCATAAATGGGGAATGCGCAACGGGAATATTACCCGTAATGCCGATGACCAGTGTTGCGGACAAGTTTATATCGATTTGTATAATATTTGCCCCAATCCGGAGATGATTAAGAATATCAAGATTAATATCGACATGGTGGTTAATACTCCGCAGGTAAACGATTGGTGGTGGGTAGATGCCATACAAATGGCAATGCCTATTTATGCCAAACTGGGCAAGTTGACAGGAGAGCAGAAATATACTGATAAGATGTGGGAATTATATAGCTATACCCGCAACGAGTATGCCAAGAATGGTCTGTTCAACCCTAAAGATGGACTGTGGTGGAGAGATCATGACTTTGTTCCGCCCTATAAAGAACCGAATGGAGAAGATTGCTATTGGAGCCGCGGCAATGGTTGGGCGTATGCTGCATTGGTGCGGGTGTTGGAAGAATTACCGGCAAATGAGGTACATCGTGCAGATTACATCAATGACTTCCTGGCTATGAGTAAGGCAATCAAGAAATGTCAGCGTAAAGATGGTTTCTGGAATGCGAGCTTGCATGATGAAACAAACTTTGGCGGTAAAGAAACGAGTGGTACGGCTTTATTTGTTTATGGAATGGCCTGGGGCGTGCGCAATGGGTTATTGGATAAGAAAGAATACCTCCCCGTATTGTTAAAAGCTTGGAATGCAATGGTACAGGATGCTGTTCATCCGAACGGTTGTTTGGGCTATGTACAGGGAACAGGAAAGGAACCTAAAGACGGTCAGCCAGTGACTTATGATAAAATACCTGATTTTGAGGATTATGGTATCGGTTGTTTCCTGTTGGCTGGGACTGAAGTGTATAAATTAAATTAATTAGTAACAGATTTCATAGATTATAGTATAATTGATTAAAAAGTCAATTAGGGGGAAGGAGGGACTGTGAAGTCGTTCCTTTTCTTTGCATAATAAATTGAGTAACTAACATAAAATGAAAGAAATATGAGACGAATTTTTACATTGTTAATTTTAGGATTTTTGTTTGCTTCCGGTGTGGGAGCACAAAGTTATAAGTTCGACTTTACTTCCGGTAAAAAAGTGAAGGACGGATATATTAAGGTTACATCTACCGACCGGTATGATCAGGCAAAAGGCTATGGATATGACTTGTGTCCTTCTCCTGACGGAAAGAGTAAGGCTCCTTTCTTCTTTTCTATAGCCGTACCGGATGGGAATTATCATGTTACAGCTATTGTAGGCAGCAAACGCAATGCAGGAGAAACAACGCTTCGAGGAGAATCACGCCGTCTCTTTTATGAGAACGTGAAAACGAGAAAAGGGGAATTGCTACCCTGTTCCTTCACTATAAACAAGCGTGATATACATATCTCCGACAAAGAAGACGTGCGCATCAAGCCGCGTGAGCGTAGCAAACTGAACTGGGACGATAAGCTGACTTTAGAATTCAACGGAGATGCTCCCCAGTTAACAGAGCTGATTATTGAGCGTGTGGAAAGTGTGCCTACTATCTTCTTGTGTGGTAACTCTACTGTGGTAGATCAGGATAATGAACCTTGGGCCAGCTGGGGACAGATGGTACCTCGCTTTTTTACAGATAGCATTTGCTTTGCAAATTATGCTGAGTCTGGCGAATCCGCCAATACTTTCATTGGTGCCGGTCGTTTAAAGAAAGCTCTGACGCAAATGAAACCGGGCGATTATATCTTTATGGAGTTCGGGCACAACGACCAAAAGCAGAAAGGCCCTGGTAAGGGTGCTTTTTACTCTTTTATGACAAGTCTGAAAACTTTTGTAGATGAAGCTCGTGCCCGTGGTGCTCAACCTGTATTGGTAACTCCTACCCAAAGACGTCGTTTTGATGAAAATGGTAAGATAGAAAACACTCATTTGGATTTTCCCGATGCAGTACGTTGGTTGGCAGAAAAGGAAAATATACCTTTAATAGACCTGCATGCTATGACACGTGTCTTGTATGAGGCTATGGGAGTAGAGGAGTCTAAACATGCTTTTGTGCACTATCCTGCAAATACTTATCCCGGACAGGATAGACCATTGGCGGATAATACCCATTTTAATCCGTATGGAGCCTATCAGATTGCTAAATGTGTAATTGAAGGTATGAAGAAAGCCGGGTTGCCTGTTGTGAAGTTCCTGAGAGCAGATTACCAGGGATATAACCCGTCACAGCCGGATAATCGAGACTCTTTTAAATGGAATGACATTCCGTTTACGGAAGTGGAAAAGCCGGACGGTAACTAAAGAAGGTTTTAGAACATAAATTACGCGAATCATACAGATATTTTCTTTGATTCTTTAAAGAAATCAGTTCTGTATGATTCGCGTAATTTATATTCTGATACTTATAAAAAGACTTTTAGGGGATCAATCTTTCTAAGTCCGGAATCACTATTTCGCCTCGGTGTAGCTCCAGTAAGCCATTTTCCTGCATGCCATTCAATGCTTTCGATACATTCAGGCGTGTGTCATTAATAGCATTGGCAAGTTCCTCCATCTTTATTTTCAGTATCTTTTCTCCCGAGGGGCGTTCAATGTGTGAGAGTATAAAATCGGTGATACGTGCTTCAAGTCTTTCCGGAACTTCCGTCCACAAACGATTGTAGCAGGTTTGTGCCCGGTTACTGATAATATTCATATAGTTGAGTCGGAAGATTTCGTATCTGAACAAATCGTTCATCACAAACGCTTTACTGATAGTTACGGTATGCACTTCTGTATGGGCTACGTGAGTAGATACATAAGATGTATTCATACCGAACAAGGATTGGGGCTCGATCAGGTAAGGAGCCTGAAAGAACTCTGTAAAGGTGTAAGAATTATCTGTAGATGAGGTAGATGAAGCGATTTCCCCGTTTAAGATAAATACCAACTGTACACATGCTGTACCTTTTTTAACTAAGATTTCGCCCGCCTTATGCTTGGTGAAATGTAATTTTACTTTTCCCAATATACTGGTGAAGTCCTCATGGGCGAGTCCTTGAAATAGTGGCAATTGGAGCAGGGTGTCATACATCGTTTCCATATCTTTATCAACTTCTT
>ERZ791734.2472-NODE-2472-length-11672-cov-3.148059_pt1 | contig 11672 bp, 9 predicted proteins | sample MGYA00509953_ERZ791734 | MGnify/ENA primary metagenome ERZ791734 (study PRJEB30046, sample SAMN00792038) | human gut metagenome | study: EMG produced TPA metagenomics assembly of the A metagenome-wide association study of gut microbiota in type 2...
GTATCAACTATTATATAATTAATAAAAGATATAAAGGAGGTAAGGAAGATGAAAAGAAATTTAATGAAAGAAGCTCATAAAATGACAAAGGAAATAAAAGAACAATATCCAGAAGTAGATTATCAAGCTCAATTAGGTTTATGTTTATCTTTCTTAGCTCAAGAAGGAGGACAAGAAATGAAAATAGAAGGGAAAAGCGAAAAACAAATAAGATATGCTGAAAATTGTAGAGATAGTAGAATAGCACAATTTGAAAGAAAAATAGAAAGATTAGGAGCAAGTGAAGAAAATAGAACAACTTATGAAGTAAGAAAAACTAATGAAGAATTAAAACTTACAAAAGTTGAAGCATTACAAATAGGCATAAATGCATTAAAAAACATGACAAAAGCTTGGGAAATAATCAATGCTTGTGAATGTGATATAGAAATATTAATATACCACTACGGTCAACATAGATAGGAGGAAGATATATGGAACAAAGAAATTTGAAAGTAAGTTGTTGTAAAGCTGGAGGCAATGCAAGTAAAAATGCATTGTCTTACAAGTTAACTCTTCCAGTAGCATGGATTAAAGAAATGGGTATTGATTCAGAAAATAGAGAAATAACAGCTACTTTTGAAAATAATAAAATAATAATAGAGAAGGGGAAAAGAAATGAATAAATGGTACAGACTAGGTCAAGAGTTTAACAAAAAATTCACTAAGGAACAATTTTTCGAAATTCTAAGAAATAATAATTATACTAATGCACTTGGTTGTATAGGAAAGGACTTCAAAGAAAAAGATTATAAAAAACTTTGCAAGATTGTAGATCTTCCAGAAGAAACAGAAGAGATACATTATAGTTATGGAGAAAGAAAATATTATTTCTACCAAGGATATGACAAAAGAAGCGTAGAAAAATAACAATAGAAAAGAGATAATAAATAGCTAGAGGGCTAACACCTTCTAGCTATTTTTATGGCCAGAGCTCCTATGTCTCTAAATTTTTACGAGGCTCATACGTCCTTAATATATTATAATATTATTTTTCAAACACTTCTACATATTTTGGTGATGCTGTTATATAAACTCCTGATTTTAGTTTATACATATCTGTTCCAGTTCTTTTTATAGTTTCTACTACAGTATAAGCTCCACCAGCTGTAACCTTGCCAATAGTATTTTCTTCTGTAAAGTCAGCCTTGCTATGTATATTTATGTCTTTTAGTATTCTAACATACTTAGTTTTAGCAGTTTCCTTTTCTTTAGAATTTAATTGATCTAAAAACCAATTCCAAGTTAAACCAGAATACTTTTTAGTTAACATATAAGAAGGACATATTTTCCCAGTCCAATCATAATGTCTTTTTACTTTTTTTACTGTTGTTATTTCTGATTTTAATATTTTTACAAGTTCTGCAGCATTTAAATATGCTTGTTTTTGCAGTTCTCTATTATTTTCATATTGGCATATCTCTATTCCTATTGATGTTGCATTACCTTCTTTGCATCCAGCATGCCAGCAAGTTCTGTATAAATTTACAATTTGTCTTACTGTATAAGCATCTACACAAAGTTGAAAACTAGCTTGAGGTTTTCTGTTTAAATCATTTTGGCCATTTTTAACACTTAAATAAAATTGTGTAGCTGGTATATCTGGGCAATCTGTCTCATGTATTGTTATGCTAGTTGGGGTAAAAGCTTCGTATGGTACCATATGTCCCTTTTTTAGTAAATTCGTAGATATTACTTTAGCTTTTCCTATAGTTATCCCGTTTTTTAATACACCATTTTCTATATATTTAGTCATATTATCAAATCCTTTCTGAAAATAAAAGATGCTTAAAAAATCGACCTTTCTATTCACTTCCTAAGCACCTTACAGTCACCTTATAAAGTATTTATATCTATTTTTCTATCAAGTTCTTAAAAGCTTGATGTAAGCCTACAGAAGCAAGTCCTGAAAATAATCCACCAAGTATAACTTCTGGACTTACATATCCAGCTATCCATATGTTTAAAGCACATCCTAAAAGTGCCATTATGCAAGGTATGTATTTATTATCTATAAAACTAAAACTTGTTTTTATAACATATCCTACACATACACAAATACCTACTACTACTAAAACTAAATAGCTACCTAATAAATTTAAATCAAACATATTTACCTCCTATTAATTAAATAAATTATTTTGTATTGCATAAAAGAAAAAACTAACCAATGCTGTTATAATTGCATAAGTTAGTTTGTTTAAGTTGATTGCGAGTTTGTCTATAGTGCTACATAAATTATCTAATTTTACTGTCATTTCAGACTGTGTATTCTCTAGTTTGTCTATTCTCTCCGAATGTCTTTGAAGCCTTTCATCGTGTCTCTTTAGTGTGTCTTTTAACCATTCATCATTCATGCAAAATTCCTTTCTTATATAAAAAAGGACTGTACCGCTACAGTCCTTTTAAAAATAGATTTAGTTTTTTAATTATATATAGTTTTTATTCTTGTATTCTCACATTTTACATCTTTTTCACCCCCTTACAGTTATTATACTATAAGATGGTTTAAATACCATTTTTACTTTGTATTTACTTTGTATTTACTTTGTAAATTAGTTCGCAATATTTTTAAATTGTGAACTAACTATTCCATTCACCTAATTTAAATTCATAAATTTGTGGGTTTCCAGTACTTGGATAGCCAATTATATAAGTTTTATTTGCATCAAATGCTGAAATTTTTAAAAGACTATAAATATTAGATATTTTTTCTAATGTAGAAGGGTCAATAGGGTCAGGTGTAGTAATTTTATTACCATCTATGTAAAAATACATTTTTTCACCTTCTTTAATTATTTTATAAGATTTTTTAACATTTGCCTTTAAACCATTAGTATTTCTTAAAGCATATAATTGACCATTTTTAACGATGCCCATAAACACATTATTGTTACTATTTTTTAAAACAGAAATAAGTTCTACTGCACAATTATCTTTTTCAGTTGCAAAAGCAAAATATAATTCACAAATAGTACAATATTTTTTACCATCAGAATCAACACCAAAAGAGTTTTCATTTGTGTTTGTTGGGTACCAGTTAGTACAATTCTCTCTTATCGTATTTTTATTAGTGCTTAAACCAAAAGAAGATGATTCTTCTTCTGCAATATATTTTTTTGTCCAAAGTAATGTTCCAGTAGGAGCATCAACACCACTTCCAGGAATCTGTGATACAGCATATTGTAATAAATTTACTTTATCAATAACATTTTGTAACAACATATCAGTATATTTAGCACTATATGATTTAAGAGGAGTACTAGAACCATCAGTAGCTAAATATGAAAGATTATTTAAACTTCCACGAATATATCTATGATTACATAAAACATCTTTACCTTTATCCATGTGAACAATTAATATATTATTATTGTTATCTTTTGCAATACAAGGTGAATGATATTCATCAGCATTTCCTCTAGCGTATTCAACTAATCCAATTTTTGTAAAATTGTCATTTTTAGCATTTTCAAGCGTAGCAACATAATGGAACATTGCTCCAGTTTTACCTGTATTAATATTGTCAGTATTTGTATAACTACCGATTTTATACCATCTACTACAAGCAAATACTTCTACAATACCATCATGTACAATAGTAGTACAACATGATGCGTTCATATTATCTAACGTAGCTGATTCTTTCCACGGAGTCCAAGTATTTCCATTATCATTTGAATACGAAATTATTGCATGGTCACTATCACCTGAAAAATCATACCCTGCTCCATTCATATTTTTTCTAGCAATAGCCATTAATTTATTTGGTTCTAACTCGATTATATCTGCCTCAGCCTCATAATCGCCATTACAAGTAACAGGAATAACTTTGCTCCAAGTAACACCTTTATTGTCAGAATACATAAAACCAACTCTTTTAGAATCATCAGAGCATATTAATCTACCATTAGATAATTCTTTTATTTTCCAAGGTGAGTTAAAAGTATTTGTTAAAACATTTGTAGACTTCCATGTAACACCATTATCTGTAGATACAAATCTATGAATAGTCCCATCAGAAATGGAATGAATCATAAGGTATGTTCCATCTTGAAGAATTATAAAAGAACAAATACCTGCTTTAGTAGGTGTTATATCAGTTGTTCCATCTGAATCTACATATTTACACTTTTGTGGTGTAGTGGCAATAAAATCATTTTTATCTATATATGAAACATATAAATTAGAAGAATTATGAACGTGTGCAGGGGCGCAAAATAATAAAACCACAAATTTATCAAGTTTTTTATCAAAATGTAAATCACCTGCACACCAAGCAGTATAATTTGAAGGTGCAACATATAATTCTCCTATATCTTCAACTTTATATGTTTCTATTCCTAGTGAATTATCATTACCTCCTGCACTTCCACTATCACCTTTATTTCCTTTAGAACCATTTTTAACATTTAATACAGTCCCATCAGAGAATGTAACTACATTATTACCACCATCTTCTGTACTTTCTACAACAGATGAAATTGTAACAGATTTACCTGGGTCACCCTTCTCTCCACTAGAAGTAGGTAAATCAGTTCCTTCGTCTAGTTTAGTTCCATCAGCTTTTGCTAAATATATTTTATTACCTTCAACTATAGTTTTGTTCGCAATATCTTTAAATTGCGAATCTATTTTACTTGATGACCAAGTTTTATCAGTAGTAGTATTTGTATCATCTATAGAAGTACCACTACCTGTAGGTAAAGTAGTACCATCATCTAATTTAGTACCATCTAATTTAGTAAGATATAATTTGCCATCTTCAACAATAGTTTTTTGTGCAGCATCATTTTTCTTTTGATAACCCGTTAAATCTCCACCTTGCAGAGATTTTACCTGTTCTATTAATTGCTTAAGTATAGGTAAATCTGGACTTGATGATGTTTCCTCATTTAAGTTAGTTAATATACTTCCATTTACTTTATAGGTACCATTTGATGTCGTTATACTTTCGTCATTACTATCTACCTTACTAGATACTTCAAATTCAAAACTATAATCTCCGACTTGATCAGTAAATTCATCTGGTAAATCTATTTCAAATAATGCCTTTTCTTCGTTTAATAGAGTTGCTTCAATTGTTTTATATTGATTCGTTTTAGGCTTTATTACATTTAGTTTGATTTTATAATCAGTTGCATTTTGTACAGTTACATAATTGCTTATTAATTCATTTGTACTCATATTTATAACAAGTTGTACAAACATATTTGAAGTCTTTTGGTCTGTATTCCAAAATGCCATTTTAGGTACATCTATCGTTGCTTCTTTTACATTAATTTTTATCAAGTAGTCTCTGTTTAAATTAGTTATATTACTCAAATCGTCACTTCCTCTCTAGTCTTGATAAGTTATTGTTGCTTTTATAACTCCTGTACATTTCATATAATGTGCTTTATCAAAAGTATGTTTAAGTCCAAATCCTTTCATTGTTCCGTTTTTTATTGCATTCAGTACTGCACTATCTGTTATTGCAACTGATGTTGTTTCATTCATTGTAAGATTAGCAGTTTTGCTCCAACTTAAATAAGTAGGCTCACCACTTGGCCTACTTGAATGATTATGCATAACTATTTTAGCTTCATTGTTACTTGAACTACCTCCACTTGTACGTTCTATTTTCAGAACGACCTTTGTTATAGTCTTGCCTTGCAATTTAGCAAAGTCATTTCCAAAGAACCATGCTCCTACACTGTTAGATGTCCATTTACCTTGAATGACTAGATTATCTTGTGCCCAGTCACTCCAAGTATAACGATATGTATCTCCATAATCACTTGTAAACGTAACTGACTTGCTTGTTGTAGTTCCTGTATTAGTATTAGTTCCAGTTTCAGTCGTAGTGCTATCTACAGTAACTTTGTTGCTATCTTGTATTATTTGTGATGAATTATCGTGAACTAGTTGCCCGCTAGGAATAGAACCATCTTGAATGCATATTGTAGCACCATATATGGCTCTAGCAGCATAATTATTTGTTTTCCCATAATTCTTATACATAATAACTTTGCTGCCTCTAGCTTGCACTCCGTTTTGACTGCCTATTACTTTGCAGTTTTGCATTAACAATGTTGTTCCATGTTCAACACCTATCGCATAATAACTATTTGACGTGGTTTGACCATACACATCTATGCTTCTAAGTGTAACAAAATTGCAATTCGAGAAATACATTCCGTAATAATATGTGTTACTACCTACCATAGATGCTGGCATTACAGAAGGCCTTTGACTATCTACTCCATCTGGAATACCAGTAACAGTAGTAGCTCCATATATAAATAGCTTTGATGTACAATTATATCCAGCTATATGACCATTGTAATTTTTCATGTTCATGTATAGATATATATCACCATTTGAAAATCCTTTTAGGTTAAGATTTTCGTTACATTCTTTGTCTAAAGTAATATAGATGCTATTACCATTCAAATTTTTAGGCAAAGCATCTAAAAAGCCTTGCGCAGTATAGAATTTTGCACTACTAATAACAGCAGATGCATCATCTCCATCTGTTGCTATAGTTACAGATATATCATTTGTAAGTGAATTAATAATATCTTTACTAACAATTTTTCTAACAATAAGAGTATCGGCGGTCATATTACCTTGTGCATTAACTGCTCCATTGAAATTACCATTGTTAGCAGTCATATTTCCACTTTCATCTATAGAAAATCCACCATTTATAGTGGTATAGCCTTCTAATAATATATTTTTAGCTTTTAATAAGATATCTGAAGTTGAAAGAAGCTGTATAAACTCAGGTGCTATAGTGATGCTACTTTCTTCATCATCAGAATCAAGTCCTTTTGCTATTAAGCTAAGTTTCTGAACTAATAAGGTTAACATCGGTATGCTTTGCATATCAATTAATATTCTTCCATCTTCGCCTAAATAAAAAGTATTTTTTTCGCCATTATTAGTGAGTATATTCATAACACTATTTAAATCAGCATCTAATTTTTTATATCCGACTTCTTCTAGTTGATCATTTAAATTGCTTTCCTTTTCATTTTCTAGTATTCTTTTAACTTCATTGTAATTTTCTGTATAGGTAGCATGTGCTTTTTCCAAGTCATACTTATCATCTTGTGTTATTTCCTTATTCTCTATTACTTTTTCAAGTAAATTTACAAGTTCACTATAACTAGAAGAGAAATTATCATGTTCTCTAGTTATAGTTTCTATATTGCTACTACTCATAATAATCCCCCTCCTTTATAATTTTTTGGGTCTAGCACAGAATAATATTTTATCAGTTGTGTTGTTTGTAATTCCTATTATTCTAACTCCATTTGTAACTGTAGTGGATTCTATTATGTTAACTGAACCACCATCTTCAGTTGGTCCAACTACAATAGCTACGTGAGAACAGTTCATATAACGACCATTTTCTCCGTTATCTCTATCAAAAAAAACGAGGTCTCCAGCTTCCAAGTTTGAATAATTGATTATATCTATATCATGAAGTACCCAACCTTTTTTCACACAGTATTCAGCTTGCATAGCAGCATTACGAGGCAGCATAAATGCCCAACTAGTTTTTGAATTTTTAACTAATTTCTTTAATTTGTGATTAGCATAAGGACTTTTATCATAGCTTATATCCGCATAAACAAATATGGCCAAAGAACTACAGTCAATATTAGCTTTTTTAGCATCAGCATCATACCATTTATTTAAGTTTCCAGCCATGTCATTTGGGAAACTGGTAGGTTCAGATTTAACAGCAAATGAATTATCTCCATATCGCAATCCGCTTCGATTTAGGTATGTTTTTGCAGTTTTTACAGCTTTTTCGCCACCAACAAATTTATAAGTTTTTGCATATCCTTCACCTTTATCTACAGAAACTGAGCCATAGTATTTATAGTCAATACTTGTATTTACATTAGCCATGATTATAATTTTATAACCTGTATTCGGCTTTGGTACTAGTTGCCCAGCTACACAATCAACACCTTCAAGATAACAAATTTTACTTTGTGAATAACTAATTTCATCTGCTGTAGTAAACACCATTCTAGCATAAAAACTTTTATCAACTTTACTTTTAAGTCTGAAAGTAAGAGACTTAATTGTTTTTTTAGGCCAAGTATAAGTTTTTGTACTTTCTAATAATATATTTACTGTTTCGCCTTCTCTTTTAGATGCATTACCATCATCCCCAGTGTCACCACCGCCAGTATCTCCTCCACCAGTGTTACCGCTATCATCCTTTTTCTTATAACCTATTGGAATTGATAGTAATTTTTCTTTTATAGCATCATAAAAAACACTAATGCTGCTATCATCCTTGAAGGTATAACCATCATTAGTGTAATTGGAGTTCAATACTTTTATATAAGTTTCTAATTTATCAGAAACATCTAATAAAAATACATTTTCTTCATTATCGCAAAACTCTTTTATTTGAGTGTTATAAGTATCTATAGAGGCATTTACAGTAGCATAATTTTCGTATGCTATACCAGTATGCAATTCTTTTAATATGAAAATCGGTGTATTTCTATATTTGTTTTTTAATATATTAACTAATATTTTTACTCCGTTTATACCTTTTTCTGTTAGATCATTTAATCCAAAATGTACAAGTGCATAAGGAATTGAACTTGGATAAACTTTTTCATCATCTTCGTATAAGCCTTCTACTGTAGTTAACAAATTATTATTATCGTCATAAAAATCATATGCATTTGCCTTTCTAACTGCTTTTATGTACACTTCATTCATATCTGTCTTGTCAATCACAGGAGTGTCCTCTACATTATTGTTATCGGCTTCAGCTAAATCGTAAGGTCTTAAACAAAATCCGTATTTATAGATATCATTATATACTGGCATATACCTTATAGCCTTTGGCCAATAATCCCACTTTCTAGCATGAGCTACCATATGAGTTCCATCAACTTTCCCGCAGTAAATTAACGTATGATGAGTAAAGTTCTTTGCCATAGCTTTCGCTCTAGTTAATGTTGTAGGGCACTCTTTATTACACATCATTATAATATCTCCAGCTTTCATATTTTCTATAGATGTTTTAGTGATTTTAAACATTTTATACCCATCTTTAGCCGTTGCATATTTAACCAATGTACCATATGCACAATATGAATCACTATGAAATATACTTTTTAGTCCAGCTTCACCATAGCAACAAGTAACCAAAGAACTGCAATCATAACATATTGGATTTTCTATTCCGTAAAATTTACCTTTTCTCTTGTTAGGTTTTTTAAAGCTCCAGGTTCTATATTCCTGGTCATATGTTGCTAACTTATCTTCATGCTGTTGAACTATAGCTTTTGCAGTATCAACTATAATTTGTCTTATATCAGATGCACTTGCTTGGCCTGTTCCTTTTGGAGTAGATGTACCAACCCCATAACCTAATTTATTACCCTGTGCATCCACATAGTAAGGTAATTGGCCGTTTACTACTTTATACCAACATAAATATAGTTCTACATTATTAGGTGTCCCTAATCCCTTTTGGTCTTTTAATTTTTGTCTATAAGCTGCAAAGTCAAATTTTCCACTATCTAATTCCTCGTAAACCTTTAATTTTGTTTCGTTTGATTGAGAACTCAAATAATAAGAATCAACGAATGTATATCCATATTTATCGCACACATACTTACTCACTATCCAGTTAAGTGAGCCTTGACCCATATTATTAGCAACTAATCCACCAAATATATTTCCGTGTGCATAATCAATAGCTTGACGTAGTTCCCAGCAACCAAATCTTATTTGATTTAGAATGTTTCTATCTACTGTTATTCCATTGACTGTTGTGTTTCCAGCTTTGTAAGGTGTCATTGTTGCATAAGAAGGAAGAAATTTATAAGTGCTGCCGTCTAAATATTTTATAGTTTGTGCCTTATTTCCCCACTCTTTGAAGTATGTACTTCTTTCACATTGCATTAATCCATATCCACCTGTCGAACCAGTAACACTATAAGGGTCACCTCTAGATTCTCCCATTATGACTGCATACACTAGATTTGTATCTAAGCCAAATTTTCTAGCATAATGTTCAACTATAAGATATAGTTTATATTTATTTCCTGTAGATGATAAATCGTTAAGATTAGCCTTGTTTTGATATTTACCTATGTCATATTTCTCATATAACGCTAATGCTTCTGCATATTTGTCATTAGTTTTATCAGTAGTAGATACTGTCTTAGATGTTTTAACTTGATAAAATCTATCATCTCCAAGCCATACTCCATTTTTATAAGTATCAATATAAATAGGGGCGCCATCACCTTCATCGGGAGGGTCTGGTTTTGGATGTATAATATCTTGAATTTCATCAAATATTTTGTCTATCTCCTCTTTTTCTACTCCCATTTTTTCTAAGTATTCTCGTATTTTAGCAATATCCTCGTCAGTCAAATCACCTATTCCAATGCCACCAAGAAATTCAATTATTTCTTTTAATAAATCGTCTTTATTAGATAAATTTTTTATCTTACTTATAACTTCTTTAAAATTACTAAATTCTGCTGTACATTTTGTTTCATCAGAAAAAGATAATTTTAATTTATTTACTCTAGCTTCTAAAAGTAATGGCTTTACTCCAAAGCTAAAATCCCTTATTGATACAGTATCGCCTATATCAAGTTCATCATCATAAGAAACACCCATTTCATAAGTAGCTTGAGGTTTAGAACGTTTTTGTAATTCCTCATATGCTTCTTTTAACAAGTCAGATGCATTATTGGCATCACTCTCAAAGTAGCCAAATATATGTCTACCATCATTGTTATAAAGTTTAAAAGCTTCTTCATCAGCTATAAAGTCCTGATTGAGTGGTTTGTCGACTGGATCTCCTTTTTCTTTTATCCATTCTACTGAATGTATAGTTATATCATCTTTTCCATAAGGGATTAATGCTGTACAGAAATCGGACCATTTTTTGGTTTGACCTATTTTATTTGCATTATCACCATATGTAAAAATCTTATTTGTTACTTTCCCCTTTTTCTTATATACATTTATAATCTGTTTTAACTTACTTCCTTGCCTTTTAACTGTAAATTCAAGTTCAGCACCGAAACTAGCTATATTATCTTGAATAGCTTTTAATACGTTTGTTTTAGATTCTATTTCAATAGTAAGCACTGTATTAAGTAGCTCGCTGTCAACGTATCCCACTGCAAACTCAGTGTTTATAAGAACTGATTCCAAAAACTGTTTCACATTCCCTACAATTACTTGAGGTTGTGTCGGCTCATTTATAAGTGTTATCCCTGTATTTTCACAGTAAATGTCAGTTATAACATTCTTTTTCTCGTGAGTTGTTCCAGATTCGAATATTTGAAATAATCTATCTTTGCCTTTAAATCTAAAAATTATATAGTTAAGTCCGATTAACTTATCAGAATACCTTTTCGCATCTTTTACAGATAATGTATAAGTATCTATAAAAGTTTCTAGGTCCAACTCATATTCATCATTAAAAAAACAACTGTCTCCCTGTGAAGGTATAACATCTATTATTTCTTTTTGTCGATTTAAAACAAAAATTGTGTTTACTCTATACATTATCTATTAAACCTTTCATTAAATATTACACTACTAGAAGATATTGGGCTATCTGAATTTATTGTTATTGC
>ERZ791734.2487-NODE-2487-length-11615-cov-4.122664_pt1 | contig 11615 bp, 8 predicted proteins | sample MGYA00509953_ERZ791734 | MGnify/ENA primary metagenome ERZ791734 (study PRJEB30046, sample SAMN00792038) | human gut metagenome | study: EMG produced TPA metagenomics assembly of the A metagenome-wide association study of gut microbiota in type 2...
GATTGGAAATGGATTCCTATCAGAAAGGGGCTATTGCTCATGTCAAACAAAGTTAAGGACAACGGCAGTGTTCTTTATCAAATATTTGAGAACACTTGGGTTTTCTACAATCAATGATGTTTTTGCGGAAAATGCGTGGTATTTTAGAAATGCACTTGTTCGTGCGAACTATACGAACCTGCAAAAGGGAATTCACGAAACAACAGAATATCTCGAGGTGTTTCTTAGAAATCTGCTTTTGAACGAGAAAAATGAGCTTCACAATAAAAATCTTCATATAAGTGGAATTTTGAATGAAGAAAAAGTGGACATTGGAGATACAAAAGTGGATATTAAGAATGAGAAAGTGGACATTCAAGACCAAAAAGTGGATATTGAAAGTGTACTTTCCGAAAAAGGCAGCGATTTCTCGATAAAAACGACGGTTCATATCCATAGACTATTTGAGAAGTTTGGTTTTGATGAAGTATTTGGAAGAAGTGCAGTTATGGAACTTCTTGAGCTGAAAGGTTCAGGTGCTTCAAAACTTCTTTCCGATTTGGTACAGGCGGATATTATTGAACCAGTATCCGGTCATGGAAAAGGAAAATATAAATTTAAGAAGTAAATAATTTCAAGGATTCAGGAGAAAAACATTATTTATACGATGGGGGAAGTTATCAATAGTTATTTTTTGATGATGTGATATTGACAAAATGTTGTTGTAGATGTATTGTGGTGATAGGAAAATAGTAAAAAACATCATGAAAATGGGAGAAAAATAAATGGAAAATGAGAGAAGGTCTGACTTTTGTACTTCGTGCAGAAGAAAAACATCATATAAAATGCGTAAGAAAATTGTCCCAAAAGTGATTAAAGACAAAACTTATGAATTTGAAATTGCTATTGCAGTATGTGAGGAATGTGGAAAGGAGATGGATATTCCTGGCCTTTTGGATGCAAATATAAAATCTATTGACGAACAATACAGACAGGCGGAAGGTGTAATTAATGTTGGTGATATTTAGAAATTGATGCAGGAAGAAAAATTCAATAGGGATATGTTATTGATGGTGGATGAAAGACAAAAAATTCAGTGAAAATGTAATTGGTAATTATTATGATAGTGAAAGATATTATAAAAATGAAACTTTTAAGGCATATATAAAAGATATTTTAGAATACTGTACAATGGAATATTATCGCGGAAGATAAAAAAGTGGAAAATGCAGACAAATGAAAAGGAGAGGATAAATATGTTATTATTTTCAACAATTCTTGATGTTGAGAAAACTCTAACGAAAGAAGCTTTTATAAAATTGGTTTTGGAATGGAATCAAGGTAGTCCCCACGAGAGTAATGTTATCAAAGAAATCAATTGGAATGGGGAACGTAATATAAAATATGGAGATGAAAAATTATGGATGGAGATTGAAGAGTATAGAAATAAAAATATTATTGCTGTTAGATTTGAGAAAGTTGAAGAAGATGGTGCAGTTTGGGATAGTGATTATGTCATGAATTTTCAAGATATGAAAATGTCAATTAGGCTGGATCGCAGTTATCTTGAGGAAGCTTTGATAGTTGATAGTAAATTTTCGGCACCATATTTTATTACGTTGCTAATAGAACGAGGATTTGTAAAGAGAGACGGATTGCTGGATGTTCTGAAAAAACCTATATTTATAGATGATACTAATATTCAGATGCTGGCAGATATTATTAATGGAGAAAAAAACTATAAATTGCCTGTTGTATATATTTCAAAAACATATAACGACGAGGACCCGGTAAATGTTGGACTTTTAGCAAACAAATTAAAAGGTGTTGCACACATTCTTGTTCAGAAAAGTAAATCTACGAATAACAGATTGAAAGTCTTATGTAATAATAATAATGAGTATTTTGGTGCTATAGGAATATATTTTCCAAACCAGGCAATGAGGAGGGTACGCTATTTATATAGATTTACAACAGGAATTGATAATTATTTATTAGAAAAAGTTATCCGGGTTGTTATTCAATATTGTAATTCTCAGATGGTAGAAACATTGTATACATGGCAAGGTGTTAATAATTCACTTTTAAGAGATAGACTTTTAAGTCAAAAAGAAGAAAGAGTGAAGATTGAAGAAGAACGGCGAAAAGCACTTTATGAGTTATTGCGGATAAAAGGGGATCTTGATAAAACTCAAGAAAAAATGCAGCAGAAGGCAATAGAAGAGGCGAAAACTGAAGCAGATAAAATTTTAGACGGTTTTGAAGAAGATATGCAAAAGCTTCAGGAACAAGTAGAACAGTTGTCGCGTATGAATGATGCTTTAACAAGTGAAAATTACGGACTTCGTTCAAAAATTAACTCTGTTAATAAAGTGCCAGTAATTTTTTTAGGAGATGAAGAAGAGTTTTATCCTGGAGAGATAAAAGAAATGATTCTTGATGCTGTGAATGAGTCGTCGAAATCTGTAGCTCCAAAAACAAGAAGAAATGATGTTTTTAATGATATTTTAGAAAAAAATATGTATGAAGGAGTATATGAGAAAAGAGAAAAAATTATAAAAAATATATTTAAGGATTATAAGACTATGTCAGGTGTAATGCGGCAGGAACTTAAAGATATTGGATTCGAAATAACAGATGATGGAAAGCATTATAGATTGACCTATTATGGAGATGAGAGGTATAAGACAACTGTCGCAAAGACAGGAAGTGATTGGAGGGAAGGAAAGAACATAGCAAGTAATATTTTGAAAGATATGATGTAGCAATCCAAGTCTAAGAGATATATTAGAGCAATTTAAGTATTTTTTATGAAAAAAGTTGTAAAGTGAGGTATTAAACGTAAAGAATTAAGCCATTATTTGAAGAAATAGTTGGTTATGAAGTGGTTAATAAGTAAATAATCTCAAGGATTCAGTGAGTGGCCTATTTGGCATGGGGAAGTTGTCTCAAAATAGAATAGTTTGTTAAATGAATGGGCAATTCTGGTTGGAGTTGTCCATTTGTTATGCATTTCGGTATGAGAAAATGCTATTATGGTTATGACAGTAGAAGGAAAAAAATTCGGCAGGTTCATTATATCTTTTTAAATGAGAAATTAGATGTTTGAAAAAAGTGACACTTTGATAGTGCTACATTGTGAACAAACTGCTATAACTTGAAAAAATGCATTATTTATGGTATGATGTCAAATGAATAGATGTAACTAAAGTTAAGTAAAAATGAACAGTATCCCTTGATGTGCTTATGAGAATTCACAAAGTATTTCATTGTGATATTGGCGATGTATGTGAAGTCATATTAGACGAATGATATGAGGAGGTCTGAAGATGGCGGCAAGTGGTAAGAAAAATATGTTTAACGAAGCTACCCGTGTTCAAATGCCAGCAATGGTTCATTTGACACGACTTGGTTATACTTATTTTGGAAAAATAACTGAGGATATGGCAGGTACAGTATATGACCCTGATACCAATATCTTAATTGCTGTTTTTAAGGAGCAGTTTGCACGGCTTAATCCTACTCACGCAGGAGAAGCGGAACAGACATTGAAAACTATTAGGCAGGAATTAGATAATGATGATATAGGACGCAGCTTTTACGAGCATTTGTCGTCTGTTTCGCCTATTAGGTTGGTGGATTTTGAGAATCCAAAGAATAATACATATCATTTTACCGCCGAGTTCACTTGTAAGCGTGACCAAGATGAATTTAGACCTGATATTACATTGTTTGTAAATGGACTTCCACTTGTATTTATTGAAGTAAAGAAGCCGAATAATCACGGCGGTATGGTTGCAGAAAGCAAGAGAATGAACCAAAAGAGATTTCCTAATAAAAAATTTAGGAGATTTTTGAATATTACACAGTTGATGATTTTCTCTAATAATATGGAATATGACACTATGGGTGGTATTGTTCCGGTTCAGGGGACATTCTATTGTACGACGGCAAAACAGTCTGCACCGTTTAACTGTTTCAGAGAAGAAAATCCTACTAATTTGGATATTGCACCTTATAATGCAGATTTTCCATATAAGGATATAGACCCGATTGTTGAAAAGAAGATATTGACTGACTTTAATTGCCAGGTTATTCATACTTCTCCGGAATATCAAACAAATTTAGATACCTATACACCGACAAACCGTGTACTAACATCTATGTGCAGTCCTGAAAGATTGCTATTTATATTGAAATATGGAATTGCCTATGTTCGTTTTCATAAAGAAATAAATGGCAAGATAGAGTTTATTGAGCAGAAACATATAATGCGTTATCAACAGATGTTTGCTGCCTTAACAGTAAGAAGTAAGATTGATGAAGGTGTTAATTCAGGTGTTATATGGCATACTCAAGGTAGTGGAAAGACAGCTCTTTCTTATTATCTTACTTATGTTCTTTCTGACTATTTTAGCAAGCAAAATAAAGTTGCAAAGTTTTATTTCATTGTTGACCGTCTTGATTTGCTGAAGCAGGCTTCAGAAGAATTTGAAGCTCGTGGATTGGTTGTAAAAACGGCAAGTTCCCGTGCTGAACTTATGGAGCAGTTCCGTAATAATCAGGCACAAGAGGGGAATACAGGAAAACCCGAAATTACAGTTGTAAATATACAGCGTTTTGCTGAAGACAGGTCAAAAGTTGACCTTCCTGCGTATGCAACGAATTTGCAGAGAGTGTTTATTATTGATGAAGCCCATAGAGGGTATAAACCAGAAGGCTCATTCTTGGCTAATCTTCTTGATGCAGATAAAAATGCAATAAAGATTGCGTTGACAGGAACACCACTTTTGAAAGAAGAAAGAGAATCTTGGAGAGTTTTTGGTAATTATATTCATACATACTATTATGACAAATCAATTTTAGATGGATATACGCTGAAAATTATCCGTGAAGATATAGAAACTCAGTATAAGGAGCGACTTTCTGAGATTTACGAAAAACTTGAAACTTTGGTAGAAAAGAAAGATGTAAAAAAAAGTCAGATTGTTGAACACGATAACTATGTCAAAGAGTTGCTTAGATATATTATTTCTGACCTAAAGAGATTTAGACAAATTCAGGGAGATAATACACTTGGTGGTATGGTTATTTGTGAAACAAGTGAGCAGGCAAGGAAGCTGTTTGCATATTTTGATGAAATTCAAGAGGAACTTAATAAAGACGCTTCTATGAAAAGTCATTTGCGAGCTGGACTTATACTTCACGATAGTGATGATAAAGATACAAGAGATAAGATTATTGATGACTTCAAAAATAATATGACAGTTGATATTCTTATCGTTTTCAATATGCTTCTTACCGGATTTGATGCACCAAGATTAAAACGTCTGTATTTTGGACGAAAATTAAAAGACCATAATTTGTTGCAGGCAATAACAAGAGTCAATAGACCATATAAAGAAAACCATTATGGATATGTCATTGATTTTGCAAATATAAAAAGAAACTTTGAGGAAACAAATGAAGCGTACCTCAAAGAGCTGAACCGTTTTAATGACCCAAATGAAGTTGGTGTGGGAAATGAAACAGATACATTCAAGCAGGTTATTGAAGACCCGGCAGAACTTATTAAACAAATGCAGGAAGTGCAGCAGGTTCTTTTTAACTATACCACAGATAATGCGGAAGAATTTAGCTCGGAAATATCCACGATTGAGGATAAGCAGGAATTGCTTAAACTTAAAAAAATTCTTATTGCTGCTCGTGATTGTTGTAATTTGGTAAGAACCTTTGGTGATGATGAGTTAAAGGAAATATTTGCAAAAATGGAATTAACAAAATTGCCATCATTGATTTCAGAGGTGAAACATCATATTGATAACATAAATCAGAAAGAACTTTTTGCAAGTGATGATACCACAAAGTTGCTTGTCAATGAAGCAATGGAGGATATTACTTTTAATTTCAGTAAAATCAGTGAGGAAGAATTGAAAATCGTCGGTGGTAAAGACGCAGTGACAGAAAAGTATAAAAAGACTGTTCGTGCCTTTACTCAGAATATCGACCCTGATGACCCTGAGTTTATTACTTTGCAGGAAGCATTTTTGCTTCGCTTCAAGCAACATGGTTTTGAACCTAAGAGTGTATCTGAGATTGAGGAGCAAGGAAAGGAATTGGAAGATATTCTGAAAAAGCTTGATGAATTGCAGAAGAAAAATACAGTTCTGCTGAGAAAATATAATGGCGATGTAAAATTTGCAAGGGTTCATAAAAGAATCAGGGAAGAAAATCTCGCTCGAAAAGCAGCAAATAAACAGCCGATTGTTTCAGAGTATGATATGTCTATTATGAATGTTTTGCTTTCTATTAAGTCTGATATTGACCAGAAAGTGTATGACAGAAATGATATATTGAAGAAAGACGCATATTTTGAGAGAATGGTTATGACACAAATAAAAGCAGGCATTGATAAAATGGGAATAGCAAGTGCTCGTGAGGATAGAGTATTTATACAGAGCAGGATTACAAAACAGTATCTTGACCAGTACAATCGGACTCATTCAGTGGCATAAAGGAGAATAGAATGGAAGAAATAAAGACGATAAAAGAAAAAACGATAGAGTTGATAGATGCCTTAAAGGCAACTTGTCAGACTTATGGTATGGGAAACGATGGTAATGAGTATAAGATTATTACTCAGGTTTTTCTTTATAAATTTCTCAATGATAAGTTCGGCTATGAGGTGAAAAAGATTAGTCCTGTTCTTAGAAATGCTGAAAAATGGGAACTGGTTTACGCAGAAATGTCAGAAGATGACCGTTTAGATATTTTTGATAGTTTGTCAGATGTTCCACTACTTAATCCAGAACATCTTATTGCCAACTTATGGAATCAGCAGGCAAAAGGCGATTTTGATTTGATTTTTGACAGCACGATGACAGATATAGCAGATAAGAATATTGATATATTTTCAACTCAGACGGCTCAGAACACTAAAATACCGCTTTTTGAAAAACTTACACAGTATGTAACGGACGATACAGCAAGAGCACCTTTTGCCCGTGCTTTGGTTGATAAGTTGGTAAACTTTTCTTTTGAAGAAGCATTTGAGAAGCACTATGATTTCTTCGCTGATATATTTGAATATCTGATAAAGGACTACAATACCGCAGGCGGTGGTAAGTATGCAGAGTATTATACTCCTCACGCTATTGCAACGATTATGGCAAGATTGCTTGTTGGAAATGCAACTGATTTACACAGCATTGAGTGTTATGACCCATCAGCCGGAACAGGAACACTTTTGATGGCTCTTGCTCATAAAATTGGCGAAGATAAGTGTACGATTTTTGCTCAGGATATTTCACAGCGAAGCAATAAAATGTTGAAACTTAATCTTATCCTGAACAGTTTGGTATCTTCTCTTGACCACGCAATTCAGGGAGATACGCTGATTGCTCCATATCACAAGAGTGATAATGGACAGGAATTAAGAACTTTTGATTATGTAGTTTCAAATCCGCCTTTTAAGATGGATTTCTCAGATACAAGAGAACGTATAGCAGCGATGCCTGTTCGTTTTTGGGCGGGAGTTCCGAAAGTGCCTGCCAAGAAGAAAGAGAGTATGGCAATTTATACATTGTTCATTCAGCACGTTCTTAATTCATTGAAATCAACCGGAAAAGGTGCGATTGTAGTTCCTACTGGATTTATAACTGCAAAGTCGGGTGTAGAAAAGAAGATACTACAACATATTGTAGATGAGCATATTGTTTATGGCTGTATTAGTATGCCGTCAAATGTATTTGCTAATACCGGAACTAATGTATCAGTATTATTTTTCGATAATTCAAGAAAAACAGATAAGGTTGTACTGATAGATGCTTCAAAATTGGGAGAAGAATATAGGGACGGTAATAATCAGAAACGCAGACTTCGTGATTTTGAGATTGATAAAATTGTCGATACATTCCTTAATAAAGAATCTGTTGATGATTTTTCAGTTGCTGTTACCTATGATGAAATCAAAGAAAAGAAATATTCACTTTCAGCAGGACAGTATTTTGATGTAAAAATTGAATATGTTGAATTATCACAGGACGAATTTAATGCTCGTATGAGTGCTTATGCAGAAAAGTTACAGGAATATTTTGCAGAGGGCGACAAACTGAAAACGGAAATTATGGAACAGTTAAAGAAGGTAAAGTATGAATAGAATGAAACTTGGAGAAATACTATCCGTAAAGCATGGTTGGGCTTTTAAGGGAGAGTATTTTGCGGAAGATGGAGAACAAAGTATTTTGACTCCGGGGAATTTTTTTGAAAAAGGTGGATTTAAGTCTAATAATGGGAAAGAACGTTACTATACAGGAACTTATCCAAAGGAATATTTGTGTCATAAAGGCGATTTGATAGTTGCCATGACACAACAGGCAGAGGGACTTTTAGGAAGTACAGCGTTAGTTCCTGAAAATAATAAATATTTGCATAATCAGCGAATAGGACTGATTACTTGTGATGAAAAACGTTTGAACAAATTATTTGCATATTATCTTTTTATGACTAAAAGTGTAAGAGAGCAGTTAGAACATAGTTCATCAGGTACGAAGGTAAAGCATACATCGCCCGAAAAAATTTATGATGTTGAGGTTGAAATTCCCGATGTGATTTCTCAACAAAAAATTGCAAATTTGTTATGGTTTATTGATGAAAAAATTGCCAATAATAATGCGATAAACGATAATTTAGAGCAGCAACTTATGCTTTTATATGATTATTGGTTTACCCAATTTGATTTTCCTGATAACGATGGCAATCCTTATCAGACTTCCGATGGAAAAATGGTTTGGAATGATACTTTGAAACGTAATATTCCTGAAAATTGGAAAGTTCAATCTATAATTTCAAACTGTTTATCTTCCATAATAAAACCCGGAGTCGAAATCTTTAATACAAAAACATACCTAGCAACAGCCGATGTTAAAGGTACTTCTATCTCAACAGGAACTATTGTTGATTGCGACGGTAGAGAAAGTCGTGCTAATATGCAACCAAGTATAAATTCTGTATGGTTTGCTAAAATGAAAAATAGTATTAAACATCTTTACCTAAACAAAGAAATGCAACCTATTATTTCAAGTTGTATTCTTTCAACAGGATTTTGCGGATTACAATGCAACGAAATCAGTTTTGAATATATTGCTTCTTATGTTTCAAATGCATATTTTGAAATTCATAAAGATATGCTTGCTCACGGAGCGACTCAAGAAGCTGTAAACAATGATGATTTGGCAGGCGTTCACATTATTATTCCTGAAGATACAGTTTTACGTGCTTATCACGAAGCTACTCAGCCTATATATGCACAAATAAGTAAAAATATTTGCGAAAATCAAGAACTTGTTAAACTTCGTGACTGGTTGCTGCCTATGTTAATGAACGGTCAGACTACCATCAGTGATTGATACGGTAAATTATCGTTTAACATATATCCCATAACTCTTGTGAGTGGCAGGAGTTAAAGCAGGGGACTACCGCTCCATAGTTGTTCTCTAAGTTAAATAAAAGGAGAATTGACTATGAAACAGAATTTAATTATGGATATTGTTCAGGGTATGCTACCTTATTTGAACAATGCACAAACACAGCGATTGCAGGAGGTACTGCAACATACGCTTTTTGATTATGAAGTTGCAAAAACAGAAAGTGATAAAGGATTATCGGAGCAGAACTTGGTTGAATTGTTTCTATCGGCAAAGAGAATTGAGGGCTGTTCCGAGAAAACTTTGAAATATTACAAAGCAACTATACAGGCAATGATTGATAGTATAGGTAAAGGTATTAAATATATTGTAACCGATGATATACGCTGTTACCTTACTGAATATCAGTCAAATAAAAATTCAAGTAAAGTTACGATTGATAATATAAGACGAATACTTTCTAGCTTTTTTTCTTGGCTTGAGGACGAGGACTATATTTTGAAAAGTCCGGTCAGAAGAATACATAAGGTTAAAACTGGAACGAATATTAAGGAAACTTATTCAGATGAAGCACTTGAATTGATGAGAGATAATTGTACAGAACTCAGGGACTTGGCTATGATTGATATGTTGGCATCAACAGGTATGCGAGTAGGAGAAATGGTTCTATTAAATCGAGAAGATATAGATTTTAACGAAAGAGAATGTGTTGTTTTTGGAAAGGGCGATAAGGAGAGAGTTGTTTATTTTGACGCCAGAACAAAAATACATTTGCAGAATTATTTACAGAGCAGAATGGATAATAATCCGGCACTGTTTGTATCATTAAAAGCTCCTTATGAACGATTGAAAATTGGTGGTATTGAAGTGCGATTAAGAAATTTTGGAAAACAATTAGGTCTTAGTAAGGTGCATCCACATAAATTTAGGCGTACTCTTGCAACTATGGCAATAGATAAGGGAATGCCCATTGAACAGTTACAGAAACTTTTGGGACATAGAAAAATAGATACGACTTTGCAATATGCAATGGTCAAACAGAGTAATGTTAAATTGGCTCATAGAAAATACATCGGATAGCGGAGGAATTTATGTCAGAAAGAATAGTGATAAAAGAGATATGCGAAGTGTACGATGGTCCACACGCTACACCAAAGAAAACAGTCGATGGTCCAGTTTACTTGGGAATAGATGCAATAACTGATGATGGAAAAATAAATGCAAAAGAATTTGCTCATTTGTCAGAAGAAGATTATATTAAGTGGACAAAAAGAGTAACCCCACAGTATGGAGATATTGTTTTTTCGTATGAAGCAACATTGGGAAGGTACGCTTTAATACCTAAAGACTTTTATGGGTGTTTAGGAAGAAGATTAGCTATTATCAGAAATGTGAGTAAGGATATTGACACATTGTGGCTGTACTATTATTTCCTTTCGCCGGAATGGAAACAATTTATTCAAAGCAAGATTATAAAAGGTAGCACTGTAAATAGAATTTCTGTAGAAGACTTTCCGACATATACAGTTCCTAATATTTCAATTAAAGTGCAGCGTAAAATTGCTAATATACTTTCAAAAATTGATGAAAAAATCGCTTTGAATAATAACATAAACGATAATTTATCAGCAATGGCTTATGACATTTATATGCATACTTTTTTCTCAAAAAAGCCTAATGCTAAACTGAAAGATATTTTGACCGAAGCTGAAAAGTCAGCTATTCAGGTCGGAGAAGCCAAAACATCAAATGGCGAATATCCATTCTTTACAAGTGGTGCAACTATTTTGAAATGGAACGAACCATTTGTTGATGGTAGAAATTGCTTTTTAAATACTGGTGGTAACGCTGATGTTAAATTTTATGTTGGTAAAGCAGCTTATTCAACAGATACTTGGAGCATTTCTGCAAAATCCGAAATGTCAGACTATCTCTACTTAATGTTATTTTCAATTAAGCCCGAACTTGACCAAAAATTCTTCCAAGGAACAGGGCTGAAGCATTTGCAAAAGCCTTTACTTAAAGACAGACCTATCTATATTCCTGAAAAAATGGAATTAGAAGGATTTAACCGTCAAGTAATGCCGATGTTTGATATTATTTCTGAAAATACAAGAGAAAATCAACAGCTAACATCTCTTAGAGATTGGCTTTTACCTATGTTAATGAACGGTCAGACTACCATCAGTGATTGATACGGTAAATTATCGT
>ERZ791734.2493-NODE-2493-length-11582-cov-2.329401_pt1 | contig 11582 bp, 10 predicted proteins | sample MGYA00509953_ERZ791734 | MGnify/ENA primary metagenome ERZ791734 (study PRJEB30046, sample SAMN00792038) | human gut metagenome | study: EMG produced TPA metagenomics assembly of the A metagenome-wide association study of gut microbiota in type 2...
ATATTTTGTTACAATAATAAAGAATAGTTTTTATGTGAGAATAGTTTTTGTGACAATTTTTGTTTGACTTTTCACTAAAAAGAAAATATAATGATTTTTGAACGAGTAGCAGATTAGCGTAAATCCAGTTTTGCTACTCGTTTTTTTGTGCAACTGATGTCGCACATTATTAAAATATATAATATCATCGAAAGTGTGTAGCTTATCAGCGTAAGTCCGGCTTATCAGATAAGTTCACACTTTTTTTATGCAGAAAAGGAGGATTTAGTTAAGATGGCTGAAGGTAACAAAATGAGAGAAATGTCGGTAAATAAGCTCATGGTACAGATGGGAATACCGATGATCTTATCAATGGCATTGCAGGCTGTTTACAATATTGTAGACAGTGCGTTTGTAGGAAACATGAGAAGAGGAAGTGAGGCTGCACTTAATGCACTTACACTTGTGTTCCCTGTTCAGATGCTAATGGTGGCGGTTGGAATTGGAACTGGTGTGGGGACTAATGCACTTCTTGCGAGAACCTTGGGACAGGGAAATGAGAAAAAGGCTGCAAAAGTTGCAGGAAACAGCTTATTTTTAGGAATAATCATTTATGCAATATGCTTGTTATTTGGAATTTTTGGAGTAAAAGCATACATCTCATCACAGACAGTTGATCCGGAGGTTGTTTCAATGGGAACGAGCTATCTGAGAATATGTTGTATCATTTCATTTGGAATTATTTCCTTCTCATTATTTGAAAAACTGCTACAGGCAACCGGACGTTCTCTTTATTCAACAATTGGTCAGGTTGTGGGAGCAGTGATAAATATTATTCTTGATCCAATTATGATCTATGGAATAGGACCGATTCCTGAAATGGGAGTGGAAGGTGCTGCGTATGCAACGGTAATCGGTCAGGTGGTGTCCGCGGTATTGTTGTTTGTATTCCATATAAAGATGAATAAAGAATTTGAGCATAATGTAAAGTATATGAAACCGGATGGTGGAATTATCCGGGAAATCTATGCCATCGGACTTCCGGCAATTATTGCACAGGCACTTATGTCTATTATGGTTTATGCAATGAATCTGATATTGAAGTTCAGTCCATCGGCACAGACAGCCTATGGGTTGTTCTATAAAGTGCAGCAGTTTGTATTATTCCTTGCCTTTGGGCTGAGAGATGCGATTACACCGATTATTGCTTTTGCATATGGAATGCACAGCAAAAAGAGAGTTCAGGATGGATTGATCTATACGATTGTACTTATGATTGTTGGTGTAGCGATTACAGAAATTTTCCCGGGGGCTTTCGCTACTTTATTTAATGCAGGACAGTCCAGAGAATATTTTATCGGAGCCATGAGAATTATCTCTGTCAGCTTTATTTTTGCCGGAATTAATGTAGCATATCAGGGAATTTATCAGGCATTGGATGGTGGTATAGAATCGCTGGTGATTTCATTACTCAGACAGTTAATAGTCATATTACCACTGGCGGGCATTTTCTCCACTTTTGTCAGAAACGGACAGATGGGGATTTCATTGATCTGGTGGGCATTCCCAATTACTGAGCTTATTGCTTGTCTGGTGGGATATGTATTTTTAAAGAAAATCCGAAAGAACAAAGTGGAAAGATTAAGTTAAGGAGGAGACAGTTATGGCAAAGAGAATTATTACAATCAGCAGGGAATTCGGAAGTGGTGGCCGTTTTATTGGTGAAGAAGTGGCAAAAAAGCTTGGTATTGCCTATTATGATAAAGAAATGATCGGACAGATTGCAGAACAGGCAGGGTTATCATCGGCGTATGTTCGGGAAAATGCTGAGTTATCTCCGAAGAAAGGATGGTTTGCGTATGCTTTTTCTGGTCGTGATATTACGGGAAAATCAGTAGAAGATATGGTGTATGAAGCACAAAGAAAAGTAATTATGGAAATCGCTGAAAAAGAAAACTGCGTAATCATAGGGCGAAATGCAGATTTCATTTTAAAGGACAGAAAAGATGTATTAAATGTTTTTATACATGGAAGCATACCGGAAAAAGTCCGGCGTATCTGCAGCTTATATAATGTTACAGAAGTGGATGCTATAAAAATGATAAATGATATAGATAAAAGACGCAGAACAAACTATAATTTTTATACCGAACAGAAATGGGGAATGGCAGAGAACTATACCATGTCTTTGAACAGTTCTGTGTTAGGGTATGATCTGTGTCAGAAAATTATAATAGATTGTGCAAAATTATAAGAACAGCAGGATACTCTGCTTTCACTTATGAATAATTTTGTGTTATAATGTGTTATCAGATTTTGGGGATCGCCGCTGCCGCTGCGGTCGGTGCAAAGCGGACATCCACCGGATGTCCTGCACCTTTGTATTTCCGATATCAGAGTTCGTAAGGGCTACCGGGAGGAGGAGAAAAGTTTGAAAAAGTGGACATCATTCATTTTAATATTAATTATTGCGTTGAATCTGGCAGGCTGCAGCAATCGGAATGTGAATAGAAATCTGCAAAATAAGCCTGATATTACGGGAACTGTCCTGGAAGTACAGGATAATTCTATTCTGCTTGAAATTAATAAGGAAGGGTATCCTGATGGAACGAGGTGTAAAGTATCGTTAAATGAAAAAAATCGGGACAACTATGCAGAGGGATCTGTCGGTGATGAAGTTGTAGTATATTATGACGGGAAAATTGCAGAAAGTGATCCGTTGCAAATAAATACTGTATATGGTATTACATTAAAAAATTCTGTGGATTAAGTGGATATAAAAATGGAAAAAATTTGTTGACATATTTTTTTATTGTGATATACTTTGAAAGTCAAAGTATTTAAGACTCAAATTATTTTGAAAGAGTTGGAGAAAAAAATGATTGGAAAAATATGTGGAACAGGATCATATCTGCCGGACTATATCATAGATAATTTTAAATTGGCAGAATCTGTAGACACCAGTGATGAATGGATTCAGGAGCGGACAGGAATCAGGCAGCGTCATATAGCAAAGAAAGAGACCACGTCTTATATGGCTTCAATGGCGGCTCTGAAGGCTTTGGAAAATGCCGGGACAGAACCGGAGGAGATTGATATGATCCTTGTGGCAACTTCCTCATCAGAAACGGTTTATCCATGTACGGCATGTGAAGTCCAAAAAATGACCGGTGCAGTCAATGCAGTGGGATATGATGTGAATGCGGCATGTTCTGGATTTGTGATTGCCTTTCATACAGCACAGGCGTATATCCATTCCGGTATATGCAGAACGGTGCTGGTCATTGGGGCAGAACGGATGAGCAGGATGGTTGACTGGTCGGATCGGGGAACGTGTATCTTATTTGGAGATGGAGCGGGGGCAGTTGTGGTAAAAGCAGAAGAGAAGGGGTATTGCCATATGGCAGCACATTCTGACGGGACAAAGGGCGAAGCTCTTGTGGGAAGCACAAAGTCGTTCCTTAAAATGAATGGTCAGGAAGTCTTTAAATTTGCAGTACGCAAAGTGCCGGAATTGATTTTAGAACTTACCGGGGAGGCCGGGATCAGGCCGGAAGAGATAGATCATATTGTGTTGCATCAGGCGAATCAAAGGATTATAGAAGCTGTTGCCAGAAGATTGAACCTGAAAGATTCAAAATTTCCGGTGAATTTGGACAAATATGCAAATACTTCGGCAGCTTCGATCCCTGTTTTGTTGGATGAAATGAACCGGATGAAAATTTTAAAGCAAGGGCAGAGCATGCTTTTGGCAGGATTCGGTGCGGGACTGACCTGGGCAGGGTGCTTATTTGAATGGTAGTCAGGAAAAGGATACTTTTCCTTATTACATAGAAAAAATGAAAAGAAAAGAGAGGAAATAAAAATGTTAGAGCAGATTAAGGAAATTGTAGCAGAGTCATTAAATGTGGAGGCAGATACACTTACAACAGATACTTCATTCAAGGAGGATCTTGGAGCAGATTCACTGGATCTTTTTGAGCTGGTTATGGCGTTTGAAGAAGCATTTGAAATTGAAATACCGAGTGAAGATCTGGAAGAAATCAAAACGGTCGGAGACGTGGTTTCTTATGTAGAAAGTCACAAATAAGAAAGAGGAATTCAAAATGAAGACATCAATAACAAAACTGCTTGGAATTGAATATCCCATTATACAGGGAGGCATGGCATGGGTTGCAGAATATCATTTGGCTGCGGCTGTATCGGAGGCAGGGGGACTTGGTCTGATCGGGGCAGCAAATGCTCCTGCTGAATGGGTACGGGAACAGATACAGAAGGTAAAAGAGCTTACGAAGAAGCCTTTTGGTGTGAATATTATGTTGATGAGTCCTCATGCAGATGAAGTAGCAAAAGTAATTGTTGAAGAAGCTGTGCCGGTGGTGACAACCGGTGCAGGATCTCCGGAAAAATATATGAAAATGTGGAAAGCAGCCGGAGTGAAAGTGATTCCGGTAGTTGCATCGGTTGCCCTCGCAAAGAGAATGGAACGGTGTGGAGCAGATGCTGTTGTTGCAGAGGGAACGGAGGCAGGAGGCCATATCGGAGAAAATACAACGATGGTTCTTGTTCCACAAGTTGCGGATGCAGTTCAGATTCCGGTTATTGCAGCTGGTGGGATTGCAGATGGAAGAGGTGTTGCAGCGGTATTCATGCTGGGAGCGAAGGGAGTTCAGTTGGGAACCCGCTTTGTTGCAACAGAAGAAGCACAGGTACATGAAAATTACAAGAACTGTATTCTGAAAGCAAGGGATATTGATTCCAGGGTTACGGGACGTTCTACCGGACATCCGGTACGAGCCCTCCGCAATCAGATGACAAAGACATATTTACAGAAAGAGCAGGAAGGTGCTGCGTTTGAAGAGCTGGAGTTACTGACGCTTGGTGGACTGAAAAAAGTGGTTGTTGATGGGGATGTTCAAAATGGAAGTGTCATGGCAGGTCAGATCGCAGGGATGATTAAAGAAAAAATGTCCTGCAAAGAGGTAATCGAAAAGCTGGTGCAGGAGACAGATGCATTGCTTGGAGGAACAGAAATTTATGAGTAAAGTTGCATTTATTTTCCCCGGACAGGGCGTACAGAAAGCGGGGATGGGAAAAGATTTTTATGACCAGTACAAAACGGCTGCGAAGGTTTTTGACCAGGCAACCGAATTGCTTGGCATCGACATGAAAAAGCTTTGTTTTGAAGAAAATGACAGATTGGATCAGACAGAATATACACAGGCAGCACTCGTGACAGTCTGCATGGCGATGGAGCGTGTTGCTGAGGAAGAAGGTCTTGTGGCAGATGTCACAGCAGGACTGAGTCTGGGTGAATATTGTGCGATCGTAACAGCCGGAGGAATGAAGCTGAAGGATGCAATCCGAATCACAAGAAAAAGAGGACTTCTGATGCAGAATGCAATTCCGGATGGACAAGGTGCAATGGCGGCAGTGTTAGGTCTTTCAGGAGAAATCGTCGAAAAGACGGTGGCATCGATGGAAGGTGTGAGTGTTGCAAATTATAACTGTCCCGGACAAATCGTGATTACCGGTTGGAACGATGCGGTGGAAAAGGCAGCAGAACGGCTGAAAGCAGCAGGAGCAAAAAGAATTCTTCCGTTGAAAGTCAGTGGGCCATTCCATTCTCCATTATTAAAAGAAGCAGGAAAAGAGCTGGGAGAAGAATTGAAAAGTGTGGAACTCTCAGAATTACAAATTCCCTATGTGACAAATGTTACAGCGGAATATGTCTCAGAAATCGATCAGACAAAAGCCCTTCTTGCAAAGCAGGTGGCGGCATCGGTCAGATGGCAGCAGAGTATAGAAAAAATGCTCAGTCAGGGTGTAGATACTTTTATAGAGATCGGTCCGGGAAGAACACTGACCGGATTTATGAGAAAGATCAGCAGAGAAGTTCGGACATATAATATCAGTACAGTCGAAGATCTGAAAAAGGTGGTAAATGAGTTATGCAAAATACATTGACAGGAAAAGTTGCATTAGTGACAGGAGCCTCCCGGGGAATTGGAAGAGCGATTGCTTTGAAGCTGGCAGCAGAGGGGGCAGCAGTTGTGATCAATTACCATGGTTCAATGGAGAAAGCCAAGGAAGTGAAAGCAGAAATTGAATCTGACGGAGGAATTGCAGAGATCATGCAGTGTAATGTAGCAGATTATCAGGCCACAGAAGCAATGATCAGAAAAGTAACGGATGACTTTGGAAGACTGGATATTCTGGTCAATAACGCAGGAATCACGAGAGATGGTCTGCTGATGAAAATGTCAGAAGAAGATTACGATACAGTCCTCGATACCAATCTGAAAGGGACATTCCATTGTATCCGGTTTGCTGCAAGGCAGATGCTCAGACAAAGAGGCGGAAGAATTATCAATCTGTCATCAGTTTCAGGAATCCTTGGGAATGCAGGACAGGCAAATTACTCGGCATCCAAAGCAGGCGTGATAGGACTGACCAAAAGTGCTGCAAGAGAACTTGCATCCAGAGGAATTACTGTCAATGCAGTCGCTCCGGGATTTATTGAGACAGAAATGACAGCAGTTCTTACGGAAAAAGTCAGGGAATCCGCTGTGGCACAGATCCCGATGGGAGCCTTTGGAACAGCGGAAGATGTTGCAGAAGCAGTCGCATTTCTTGCATCTGATTCTGCCCGGTATATAACAGGACAGACGATCCATGTCGACGGTGGCATGGCAATGTAGAAGGAGGCAGGAAAAGAAATGAAACGCAGAGTAGTTATAACAGGAATGGGTGCAGTGACACCGATCGGGAATACCATAGAGGAATTTTGGGATGGAATCCGGTCAGGAAAATCAGGAATCGCTCCCATCACACATTTTGATGCATCAGAATATAAAGTAAAACTTGCAGCAGAAGTAAAGAATTTTGTCGCAAAAGAACGAATGGACTTTAAAGCGGCAAAAAGAATGGAATCTTTTTCCCAGTATGCAGTGGCGGCAGCAAAAGAAGCATTTGAAGATGCAGGACTGGATATGGCAGAGGAAGATCCCTACCGTATCGGGACAATCATTGGCTCAGGAATTGGTGGTCTGGAGTGTCATGAAAAAAATTATAAAAAACTGCAGGAGCGTGGTCCGGGACGCGTGAATCCATTGATGATTCCGTTAATGATCTCCAATATGGCAGCAGGAAATGTATCAATCCAGCTTGGACTGAAAGGAAAATGTACAGATGTAGTGACTGCCTGTGCTTCAGGGGCAAACAGCATCGGAGATGCTATGCGGGCAATCCAGTATGGAGATCTTGATGTCTGCGTGGCGGGAGGAACAGAAGCAAGTATCTGTCCTTCCGGTGTAGCGGGATTTACAGCTTTGACAGCATTGTCCTGTAATCCGGATCCGGCATCAGCATCCCGGCCATTTGATAAAGACAGGGATGGATTTGTGATCGGAGAGGGAGCCGGAATTGTTGTATTGGAGGAACTGGAGCATGCCAAGGCGAGAGGTGCCAGAATCTATGCGGAGATGGCAGGATACGGATCAACCGGTGATGCCTATCATATTACTTCCCCTGCAGAAGATGGATCCGGAGCAGGCATGGCGATGAAGTTTGCCATGAAAGAAGCAGGAATACAGCCAGAGCAGGTTGACTATATTAATGCACACGGAACAAGTACGCATCATAATGATCTGTTTGAGTCAAGAGCGATCCGTTATGCACTGGGAAAGGCGGCAGAAAAGGTAGTGATCAATTCTACCAAATCAATGGTCGGCCATATGCTGGGTGCAGCCGGTGCTGTTGAGGTGATTGTATGTGTAAAGAGTATTGAGGATCAGTTTATCCATCAGACCATAGGGACAGAGCATATAGATCCAGAATGTGGACTGAATTATGCAGTTGGTTCTCCGGTGGAAAAGAAAATTGATTATGCAATGTCAAATTCCCTGGGATTTGGCGGTCATAATGTGTCACTGATCGTAAAACGCTATGAGGAGTAGAGCATGAGTATGAAAATGGAAGAACTGCTGCAGTTGATCGATGCAGTATCAGAGTCGGACCTTACAGAGCTTGAATATAAAGATGAAAATGCAGAAATCTCTTTGAAAAAGAAACTACAGCCAATTCAGTCTGGACAGCAGATAGAAGAGGTGTCATGTACGGAAGAAATTGTGCAGCAGAAAGCCGCATTAAATAAAAATGAAGCAGACGGGCCGGAGCAGAAAAAAGGAAAAATTGTGACAGCACCACTGGTAGGAACGTTCTATGCTGCTCCGGCAGAAGATGAAGAGCCGTTTGTGAAAGTCGGGGAGCGAGTGGAAAAAGGTCAGATCGTAGCGATCATTGAGGCGATGAAACTGATGAATGAGATTGAATCAGATTTTGCAGGAACAGTGACAGAAGTTTTTGTAGAGAATGGTCAGTCCGTAGAATATGGACAGCCACTTTTTGCAGTTGGATAACAGGAAAGGTCAGGACAGAACGATGCACAGTTTAAATACAGAACAGATTCAGCAGATTATTCCGCACAGACATCCATTTCTTCTGATCGATCAGATTGAGGATTACGTGCCAGGAGAATATGCCGTGGGATACAAGGGTGTTTCCTATCATGAAGATTTCTTCCGGGGGCATTTCCCACAGAAAGCAGTGATGCCGGGTGTGCTGATTTTAGAGGCACTGGCACAGACCGGTGCAGTTGCGATTCTAAGTCTGCCGGAAAATCGTGGAAAGATTGCATTTTTCGGAGGCGTTCAGAAGTGCCGGTTTAAGGGAATGGTTTTGCCGGGAGACAGGCTGCGTCTGGAAACGAGGATCATCAAAAGAAAAGGTCCGGTCGGGGTCGGTGAAGCGACAGCATCAGTAGATGGAAAGACGGTAGTGACAGCAGAGCTTACCTTTATGGTAGGCGAATAGCTTTTAGCATTAGTAAGTTTCAGATGGGAGAGTAAGATATGATCGAAAAGATACTGATTGCCAACAGAGGTGAAATTGCGGTAAGGATCATCCGGGCGTGCAGAGAGATGGGAATCCGTACCGTTGCAGTATATTCAGAGGCAGACAGGGATGCTCTGCATACACAGCTTGCGGATGAAGCAGTATGTATAGGTCCGGCACCTTCCACAGACAGTTATCTGAATATGCAGAACATCATCAGTGCGACGCTGGTATCCGGTGCGGATGCAATCCATCCGGGATTTGGATTCCTTTCAGAGAACAGCCGGTTTGCCCGGTTGTGCGAGCAGTGTAATATTGTCTATATCGGACCACCATCGGACGTGATCAGCCGGCTCGGAAATAAATCTGAGGCAAGGAATACCATGATAAAAGCAGGAGTCCCGGTCATTCCTGGGAGTAAAGAGGCAGTTTATGATGTGAAGGAAGGGGCAAAGATCGCAAAAAAAATCGGTTATCCGGTTATTATCAAGGCAGCACTCGGTGGTGGCGGAAAGGGAATGCGTGTGGCACAGAACCCGGAAGAATTTGAGCAGAGTTTCCAGACAGCACGGAAAGAAGCCGGGATCGCTTTTGGAGATGAAACGATGTATATTGAACATTTTGTAAAGCATCCGAGGCACATCGAGTTTCAGATTCTTGCAGACAACTATGGGAATGTAATCCATTTAGGAGAACGTGACTGTTCTATCCAGAGAAACCATCAGAAAATGATCGAAGAATCTCCATCGGTTGCACTGAGTGCCGGTCTGCGTAAGAAAATGGGAGAGGCAGCTGTCCGGGCTGCAAAGGCAGCAGGCTACAGGAATGCCGGTACGATCGAATTTCTTCTTGAAAAGAGCGGAGCATTTTATTTTATGGAAATGAATACCAGGATTCAGGTGGAGCATCCGGTCACGGAATGGGTGACGGGGGTGGATCTGATCAAAGAGCAGATCAGGATTGCAGATGGTCAGAAACTTGGCATGAAGCAGAAAGAAGTGCGTATCAGCGGACATGCCATTGAGTGCAGGATCAATGCAGAAAATCCGATGAAGAATTTCAGACCATCACCAGGCACGATCACAGATGTGCATTTCCCGGGAGGGGAAGGAATCCGTGTAGATACTGCGGTTTATACAGGTTATCAGGTACCGCCCTGTTATGATTCTATGCTGGCAAAGCTGATCGTTCATGGAGACAGCAGGGAAGAAGCAATCCATAAAATGAAAAGTGCATTAGGAGAAGTAATCATCAAAGGGATTGAAACGAATATAGATTATCAGTATTCAATCTTAAACCACCCTGATTTTATTTCAGGAAATATTGATGTGGAATTTGTTACAGAGGCAAAAGGACTTTTGGCATAAAGAAGCAGGATTTTCGTGATGCAGGGATGGAAGAAGGGAGTAAAAATGAGACTTCAGAATATGTTTAAAAAGACAGGGGAAAGAGAGAATCCTGTACGAAAGGGGCGTTTAAGAAGAAGACCGGAAGCACCGGAAGGACTTTTGAAAAAATGCAATAAATGTGGTGCGGCAATCCTGTCGGAAGAAGTGATCAATGGAGCATATATTTGCCCGAAATGTCATGGGTATTTCAGAGTTCCTGCATACAAAAGGATTGAGATGATCGCAGATGAAGGAAGTTTTGAAGAGTGGGATATGGATCTGGATGGAATGGACGGTCCGCCTGACCCGCTGCAATTTAAAGGATATTCTGAAAAGATAAAGAAACTCAGGGAACAGACGGGATTAAAAGAAGCTGTTGTGACCGGGCGTGTAAAAATCAACGGAAAGCAGGCAGTGATCGGAGTCTGTGACGGGCGTTTTATGATGGCAAGCATGGGGTATGCAGTCGGCGAGAAGATCACCCGGGCGGTGGAACGTGCCACAAATGAAAACCTTCCTGTGATCTTATTTACCTGTTCCGGTGGAGCGAGAATGCAGGAAGGGATTATTTCGCTGATGCAGATGGAAAAGACTTCAGCGGCATTAAAACGTCATAGCGATGCAGGACTGTTATATGTGACGGTACTGACAGATCCGACGACAGGCGGCGTGACAGCCAGCTTTGCCATGTTGGGAGATATTATAATAGCAGAACCACAGGCATTGATTGGGTTTGCAGGCCCGCGGGTGATCGAGCAGACGATTGGGGAGAAACTGCCGGAAGGATTTCAACGGGCAGAATTTCTTTTGGAACATGGATTTGTAGATCAGATTGTAAAGCGGGAAAATATGAAGCCGGTTTTGGGAAGGATCCTGAAAATGCATGATCATGTCCACTCGGATTGCAGAAAGGGAAAAGAGATCAGAAAATCCGACAGAACAGAACCGGTCCAAAAGGCAGGAATGACAGAAAAAAAAGCAGGAAAGAAAGCAGCAGAACAGGAACCATGGTCTGAAAAATCTCTTACGGCATGGGAGCGGGTCTGCCGATCTCGTTCAAAAGAGCGTCCGGTCGGCAAGGATTATATTGACATTTTGTTTGAAGATTTTGTAGAATTACATGGAGATAGATATTACAGAGATGATCCGGCGATCATTGGAGGAATTGCATATTTTCAGGGAATCTGTGTGACGGTGATCGCACAGGCAAAAGGCAGGACGACAAAAGAAAATCTGGAACGGAATTTTGCCATGCCTTCCCCGGAAGGGTACAGAAAAGCACGGCGGCTGATGAAGCAGGCAGAAAAATTCAATCGCCCG
>ERZ791734.2497-NODE-2497-length-11563-cov-14.318040_pt1 | contig 11563 bp, 10 predicted proteins | sample MGYA00509953_ERZ791734 | MGnify/ENA primary metagenome ERZ791734 (study PRJEB30046, sample SAMN00792038) | human gut metagenome | study: EMG produced TPA metagenomics assembly of the A metagenome-wide association study of gut microbiota in type 2...
TCAAGGTGAAGGCAGACAGTCAGATGATTGAATTGCAGGAAAGCGTGAAAAAGTATGGGATTCTTAATCCGCTGATTGTAAGACCGAGAAAAGATGGTACCTATGAAATCATATCAGGGCATAGAAGAAAATTTGCTGCGGAGAAGATTGGATATCGGAAGGTGACAGTGATCATTAGGGTGCTTAAGGATTATGATGCAGTAGTTTCAATGGTTGATTCAAATTTACAGCGGGAAATGATCAGCCCTAGTGAAAAGGCATTTGCCTACAAGATGAAATACGAAGTAATCAAAAGAAGAGCTGGGAGAAGAAAATGTGGTCAGGTAGACCACATTTTAGGTAAGAAGAGCATTGAGCTGATTGGTGAAGAATGAGGAGACAGTCCAAAGCAAGTTCAGAGGCATATCAAGATAACAGATCTGATACCGGAGATGCTGGAAAAGGTGGATGATGGAAGCATGGGATTTACGCCGGCTGTACAGCTGTCGTACCTGAATAAGAAGGAACAGAAGGAAATGTTGGAAGCAATGGAGTTTGCACAGTGTACGCCTTCATTATCACAAGCACTTCGGATAAAGAAGCTTAGTACGGAAGGAAAACTGACGGTACAGGATATGGAAGATATCCTAAGTGAAATCAAACAGAAAGACATTGACCGTGTTGTCTTCAAGAATGAGCAGCTTCACAGATTTTTTCCAACAAGCTATACAGCAGAACAGATGCGGAGAGAGATATTAGAAATATTGAAAATATGGATGAATAATAATTGGAACGAATAGGGGGGACATGATTATGTGTAGAGTAATTGCAGTATCAAACCAAAAAGGCGGTGTAGGTAAGACAGTATCGTGCGTGAATTTAGGTATTGGCCTGGCACAGTCAGGCAAGAAGGTTCTTTTGATTGATGCAGATCCGCAGGGAAGTATGACAATCAGTCTTGAATATCCGGAACCGGATGATATGGAGTATTCTCTGGCAAGTATGATGATGAACAGATTATGAAATGATATCCGGGCATCGTAGATTACATGCAGCTGGCATTGTGGGATTAGTGAAGATACCAGCGATTGTAACAGCATTCGATGCATTTGTGCATATAATAAAGCATAGAAACACTATCATTACTTAATTGAGTGAAGAAGAATAAATTTTCTTTGACTATTTCAAAGTTGCAGTGTATAATTAAGGTACAAAAAGAGATACTTATAAGGTCGGAACAGAGACCTTAAACCTGTTCCAGCGGTCGGGATGGAGACCGAAAACCCATTCCCATTGCAGAATAAACTGTGAAAAATTAGTAGAAGGATGGCTGCGAAGTCATCCTTCTACTTTACTATATGGAGGTTTAATGGAAGAACAAAAGAGTTTTACACAACGTGTGAAAGAAACAGTAATCCACAGTGCTTATTTATATAAGAAATATTATGTTGAATATGAATATTTGCTCTGTTCTAAAGCATTTGAAAAGAGTGAATATTATATAATCAGTGCGCATGAGGACAATTATCTTCATCTTACTGGCTTACATACGGATTTAGATGCATTATCGTTTTTTGAGAAGTGTTATAGTGGCTCTTTACAAGAAAGTGATTTTGATTTTTGCAAAAATGGACAGAATGAAAAAGAAGTTAAGGGTTCTGTAAGAAGAAAAATTAATTCCTTACCGGCAATCATGAGTATGTTTTCTGTAGGAACTTCGGTTGAAGAAGATTTTGAAAAGAATAGAATACGATGCTCATTAGCAGCAGGTAATGTCAGTGCAACTTTAGGATTTATTGTTGCTGGCAACGCAAAACCTATGACATTGCTAAAAGGGAATGAATTGAATTCATCAAAAGCAAAGAAATTGGACTTAGTATTACGAAGAAAAGCTGGAGAAACAAAATTCTCTAAAATTATCATTGGTGATACAGAACAATTATTGGAACATAAATCTGTATTGAGTGAACTATTATCAGATGAGCTATGTGCATTGATGAAGACCTGATGAATGCAAATTATGGGGCATCTATAGGCATTGGAAAAGCAGATTATTACAATTATTAATTTGAGGTTATATGAAAATTCCAATTTGTCTGATTCACAGACAATTTAATAATCAATTTTACACAGCATTTTAGCCAAAAGGTTAAGGTGCTATTTTTTTACAACAAAAGGAGGAGTTGAATGTAACTAAAAATATATAAACATTATACATTACATTAATAAATGTAGTATTTACAAGTGATAGGAAAATAAAGTTGATACAACATAAAATAGACGGTATAATATATATAGACGATAAATAAAGTTTATTTTATGGAGATAGATACCTATGAACAATGTTATTCAATTCCCTAATAGTGATGTAAAAGAATATAGACAGAAGTGTTGTTTCATGAATAGAGCTGTACAGGTAGAAGGAGAAGATGGAGAACTTCAGAAGTATCCTTGTATCGTGTTGTACGAAGAAGAAACAGATATCCCTATCCTTTACACAGGGTTAGAACGATACCTTTGTCATCTGGTTAAGAGTGAGCTTCTGAATGGAAAGACATTATCAGCTAAGGCATATGCTATTTGCCACTTCCTAAATTACATGCTTAAAGAGACAGATATCAATTCATTGCATGAATGTACTCTTGAAACAGTAAGGGGATTTCTTAAATCAATGAAGACGCAGAAAGATGGAACTGAATACAACAAAGGCACATGGCTCCGTTACAGAGATTACTGTCAGAGTGTTAAAAGCACCGAAGACAGACAGAAGTATCAGAAAAGTATATATTCCTTCATCCGTGGCTATTCTTCTTGCGGAGCTGCGGGAAGAGCAGAAGGAAACAATAGAAGCACTTGGAGATATGTATGAAAATTACAATCTGGTTCTGGCAACGTCCTATGGACTGCCTCTCGGTGAGAGCTATCTGCGAGACAAAATGCAGGAAGTCATAGACAGAGAAGGTCTGCCGGATGTGGTATTTCACAGTCTGCGTCATACGAGTGTAACGTATAAACTGAAACTGAGCGGAGGAGATATCAAAGCAGTGCAGGGAGATTCAGGACATGCACAGGCAGATATGGTAACAGAAGTATATGGACATATTCTGGATGAAGACCGTAAGAAAAATGCACAGCTGATCGAGGATGCATTTTATAAGAAAGAAAATCTGAATCTGGATATGAAGCGGACAGATACAGGAAAGAAGAAAATCGAAGTGCCGGATGGAATTGATGCAGAGGCACTTATGAAGGTGCTGAACAATCCGGAAATGGCAGCTTTGCTGGCAGGACTGGCAAAGGGTGTAACAGTATAAATATATGTATTGAGAATGGCGGAAGATTAATCTTCTGCCTATTTTTTATGAATTGAATAGCCGATAGAAAAAGAGACAGAAGGTGAATAACTTCTGGTTGTGTATCTAGCTGGGGTGTGTCGGAAAGTTGGCGGGAATTGGTTTATTCAATGTTAATAATTATTCATAAAATTTTAATAAATACTTGAAGTAGTCGGGTTAAGAGGGTATAATAATTACTGATATAGATTAAACTTGGATGTGGGTTTAATTATTAATAATACGAATTACTTAGGAGGATAATTTATGTACCTTGTGGATTTTATTAAACGTATAACACGAAAATCTAACATACCAGTGCTTATATATCTGGTATTGAATATTTTTGTCATTGCAGGAATTGTTAGCTTTTTGTTTGGGGGAGGAACAATGCCTTTCTGGCAGGCATTATTAATAGGAATTGTTTTATATGCAATATCATTAGTAATAGCACTTTCACCGATTGGAGAATGGATTTTAAGACTCCAAACAGGATGCAAGAAAATTAAAAGAGTTGAGCAGATTAATTTCATTGAACCGATTTTTAGAGAGGTATATGATAAAGCAAAAAAACTTGATCCTTCTATTCCGGATGATGTTCAGCTATATATGAATACAGATGAGGATCCTAATGCGTTTGCAACTGGAAGAAAGACAATCTGTGTTACAGAGGGAATGTTACATATGCCAGAGAGCCAGATTAAGGCAACGCTTGGTCATGAGTTTGGACATCTTGCACATAAAGATACGGATTTAATCCTTGTAGTATCTGTAGGAAATCTAATTGTTTCAGCTTTTATTTTAGGAATTAGATTGGTTATTGATTTATTCCATCTTGTATTTGGTTTATGTACCATTTTTATGGGCGGATCAGAAGGTGCTGTTGCAGCAATTTTAAATGCTATTTATCATGCAATGATTACTGCAATTGTTGCGGGTCTTACATGGGTATGGACAAAGATAGGTGTTCTTCTTGTTATGAAGGCTAGCCGTGCTAATGAGTATGAAGCAGATGAATTTTCATTTAATCTCGGATATGGAAATGAATTGTGCATTCTTTTAGATTCAATTAGCGGCTCTCATGCAAAAGGTCTTTTTGCAAACTTAGCAAGTAGTCATCCAGATAAAGATGACAGAATTGCAAAGCTTCAGGAGTTAGGTGCAACATATAGAGCTACTTACGGAGCAAAATAAAAAGATTATTTGCCAGGAGTGTGTTTGATTACATATTCCTGGCTATTTTTTTAGGAGGAGATTGGCTTTGGATAATACAGCAATAGTCTCAGTACAGGAACAGAAACAATTACAGTTATTGAATAACGGTCTGATAACAGCGGATAGATTCATTAATAAGAATTATTTAATTAATATTTCGGAACAGAATATTGTTCCATTAGATGAATATGAAAAAACTACTAATTCGATTCGATTATTTCAAATCATCAAATTGGTTTATGATAAAACAGAAAATATAAATGATAAATTAATTAGTGTTTATAGTGCGTTGCAAAATGTTGACAGTTCAGCGCTGCTTGTGATTAATGGAAATGGTAGAGAAGTAACATTTTATATCGGTATTCGCTCGGTTGATAATGCGGCAACTGCAAGTAAGATTTTAGAAAAGAGTTTTGTTGGCAACTTTCCCGGTAGTACACTTAGAAGTATGAAAAATGGAGAAATTGCTGAAGTGATGGCAACTGTAGCAAAAACAGATAATTACAATACATCTCGTAATGTATCCTGTGTTACAGTAATTCCTTCAATGAGAGATGAAGATAAAGATAAATTTGTACAAGGAATTGAAAAATTTATTGATACAATGCAAGGAGAAAAGTTTACCGCTGTTTTTATAGCTAAACCAGTTCCCAAAGATGATCTGGAAATGAGAAAGAGGGGATTTGAAGAACTGTATTCTTCATTGTCTCCATTTGTTAAAACATCATTAGCGTATGGAGAAAACTATAGTAAAGCAGTAACTAGTGGTATGTTTGAAAACTTTTCTCACTCTGTGAATAATAGCATATCAAATACTACAGGTAAGAACTCTAGCACAAGTTCATCACGTACACATGGTACAAACAGTGGAAGTAGTATTGGAGGCGGGGGATTTAGCATTAATTCTGGAACCACTAATAGTACAACAAGCGGATATTCATCAGGTTCCTCGTGGTCAAAATCTGTAACTGAAGGAACTGCAGATACAACTGGTTCGGGAACAAACCAATCAGATACGGAAACAAGAGGAAATACAAGAACATTAACTGTTGAGCATCAGAATAAATCTGTTTCTGTTTTACTAGATAAAATTGATGAGCAGTTGGAAAGAATAAAAGCGTGTGAAGCCTTTGGTGTATGGGAATGCGCAGGTTATTTTATAGCAGATGATATTCAAACATCAGTAGTAGCCGCCAATGCATATAAGGCATTAATGCTTGGAGATGAGACTGATGTTGAGAATTCTTTTGTAAATGTGTGGGGAATCAAAACTCCAAAAAATACAGAGCGTGTGTTGGAGTATATTCAGTATGGACAACATCCGTTAGTTGAGATAGCACCGGAGATGGGATATGAAATGCAATATGTTACTCCAGGCAATTTCATTAGTGGAAAAGAACTACCATTGCTTATGGGATTGCCTCATAAATCAGTAACTGGATTGACGGTAAGTAGTATTGCAGAGTTTGGTAGAAATGTTTTTATTCAAAATGAAAAACCTGACCAGAAGAAAATACAGTTAGGAAAGGTTTATCATATGGGGAATACTGAGGACAGTATTGTTAGATTAGATTTAAACAGTTTTACTTCTCATTGCTTTATCACGGGCTCAACAGGTTCTGGTAAATCTAATACGACATATGGATTGTTAGAAAAGTTTATTCAAAACGATATACCATTTTTAGTTGTCGAACCAGCAAAGGGTGAGTATAAAGAGGCATTTGGAGCAGTTGAAGGAATAAACATATTTACAACTAATCCGTTAATGGGTCAAATGCTAAAACTTAATCCATTCCGTTTTGACAAAAATATACATATTCTAGAGCATTTGGACAGACTGATAGAGATTTTTAATGCATGTTGGGAAATGTATGCCGCGATGCCGGCTATTTTGAAGGACGCAGTGGAAAAGATTTATATTGAAAAAGGTTGGGATTTATTAAACTCTGTTTATATGAGAGCTGGGGAACCAACGTATCCAACCTTTCATGATTTGATGAGAACATTACCTAATGTTATTAATAATTCTGGTTATTCTTCTGATACAAAGGGTGACTATATTGGAGCATTGGTTACAAGAGTAACTTCTTTGACAAATGGTATTTCGGGACAGATTTTCTGTGACAGTTATGACATCCCAGATGAAGTAATGTTTGATCAAAATACTATTGTTGATTTAAGTAGGGTTGGTTCATCAGAGACTAAATCGCTTATAATGGGTATTTTGGTATTGAAGTTATCTGAATACAGAATGGCAAATGCAAATCAAGCAAATTCTGTATTGAGACATATCACAGTATTAGAAGAGGCACATAATCTATTGAAACGTACAACACCAGGTGCAGCAGGAAGTAATGTGATTGGTAAGTCAGTTGAAATGATTTGTAATAGTATTGCAGAAATGAGAACATACGGAGAAGGATTTATCATTGTTGATCAGTCTCCAACAGCTGTTGATATTGCAGCTATTAAAAATACTAATACAAAGATATTGATGCGGTTGCCTGAAAAGGGAGATTGTGAAGCCGTTGGAAATGCAGCCGGATTAAATGAAGAACAAGTAAGAGAAATGTCAAAGCTTGGAACAGGTATTGCTGTTGTAATGCAAAATAATTGGCTTGAAGCTGTATTGACACACATAGATGCTTTTTCAAATCAGTATGAGAAAAAGATCCCAGTTGCAGAATATAGTTCATTAAAGAAATTGAAGGGTGCTGTTATTCAAGAACTGATGCAACAGTATATTGTTGACAAAACAATGAATATGGATAGGATGATGGCTGTAATTGATAGTGTTGACGCCGTTACATATAAAAAAGAAGAAATTCGCTGTTGTATGAGATATGTAATAAGTCGATTGCAGAAAGGAAGAGATATAGATTTCTTCTGTGAGACACTATTAAATGTTTCTGGAACAAAAAATCTTTTTGACATTATTGAAACAACAATAAAGAAGTCAGAAGTAGAAGATGAAAAATATGACAAGTCAAGCGTAGTAAAGTGGAAATCACGTTTTAGAAGTGAACTTACTAAGTATGTAGACTTGCCGGATAATTTTAATAATACTATTCTCAAATACTTAATTCATGCACAGGAACTAGAACAAAATGGAATAGATTATTTTGAAGTAAAACGAATTATATACTAGGAGGGCTGTGGTGTGAATACACTGAAATTAAAATTAAACCCATATAAAGATATTAATATTGCATCATTAGATGATAAACCATTGTCACCATATAGTGAATTAAATAACTATATGAAGGAACCATTTTTAAGCTGGGTATCAAAATTGTTGGAAGCAGCTGAAAGGGAAATCAATGATGACTATTGCTTAGAGGTAGTTTCAGAATCTTTTGAAGCGTTATTTCTTGAAGGGATGCAGAATGATTTTGATTCTTGTAAAGAGTATAGAACAGCTTCTTTTCAAGTGAATACATCAACAAGCGAAAGATTTGATTTAATTAGAAAACTTGCATCAAAATACGCCATTAATTATTCTTTAGAAGCATTTAAGCTTCCGGTTTATACAGATGTTAAGTTATCGTTAGATACAACTATGGTTAAATCTGTAACACTCGAGGATGCAAAATTGATTGTTACAAAAGAGAAAGAAATAAAAAATCAACTAAGAGTCAGAGAGTCCAGAAGGAGAAGAAGATATCGAAAATCCAGAGAATAATGAAGAGCTAGAGAATTCAGAGGGAGAGGGAGATACCGAAAATCTAGAGGATGGTGAAGAGTCAGAGAATCCAGAAGGAGAGGAAGATACCGAAAACCCAGAGGATGGTGAGGAATCAGAGAGTCCAGAAGGAGAGGAAGATACCGAAAACCCAGAGGATGGTGAGGAATCAGAGAGTCCAGAAGGAGAAGAAGATACCGAAAATCCAGAGGATGGTGAAGAGTCAGAGAATCCAGAAGGAGAGGAAGATACCGAAAATCCAGAGGATGGTGAAGAGTCAGAGAATCCGGAAGGAGAAGAAAGCGAGAATCCAAAGGATGGTGAGGAATCAGAGAGTCCAGAAGGAGAAGAAGATACCGAAAATCCAGAGGATGGTGAAGAGTCAGAGAATCCAGAAGGAGAGGAAGATACCGAAAATCCAGAGGATAACGAAGAGTCTGAAAATTCAGAAGGAGGGGAAGATAGCGAAGATCCAAAGGGCAACAATGGACCTGAAATGCCAGAAGATTTTGTCACAAAAGATGCTAATGAATCAAATGAATCAGATAATGATAGTGTGAAGGGAGAAGTCTCAGATGAATTAAAAAATGCATTGGAGCCATTTGAACAATCTAATTGGGATAATATGTCTCCAGAACAACAAAAAGAAGCCGTTTCAGAATTACGAGATAGTGTTGCAGATGATTTGGGATTACAGGAAAAGCCAACTGTAAAATATTATAATAATGATGATGATACGGACTTTGGTGGATATTCTCCATCTGAAAATGCAATCTATATTAATGAGCATAATATGGGAGATGCAAAGGAGACTGCAGATACAATAGCACACGAATCTAGACATTGTTGGCAACATGAGATAGCTGATAATTCGGACAATCCTCAAGCGCAAGCTTTTAAGGAAAATTTTGATGATTATATTAGACCAGAAGATGATTATCGAGGATATAGGAATCAGCCGGTTGAGGCAGATGCTAGAGAATATGCAAAGAATATCACAGATCATATTCCTGATAAGAAAACTATTGGAGATGAAAAAGTTGATGGTGCACCATCTGAGGCAAATGCAACATCAAATGATATAAGACAGAATCAAGAGGAAAAAGGTGCTGTTTTTGACGGTAAGGCAGAAATTCCGTCTGATTTAGAAAGTAAGACTGGAGAAATTGAGTCAAAAATAAAGGAACCAGATAGATATGCGTCAAAATTTGAGTATGATACGCAGCAAAAATTAGAGAATTATTATAAGGAAGAGGGTGGAAATTTATCTGATTCGCAGAAACAAGATTTAGTATCAGACTTAAAAAATTCATATGATAGTGCTGATACAAGCGATAGAGGAGACATTTTGGTTCCTGAAGATTCAAAGGACGTTACAAGTGTTTATTATAACGGAAAGACAGGAAAATATGACATCGGATATGATTGGAAAACTGTTGATACGGTTCCCGAAACAAGAACAATGGAAGTGATGAAAGAGGGCCAGCAATTTGATAGAGTTGGACCACCATCGGGAAGATGTACTGGTGCTGTAGGTGAAGATGGTAGTTGTGCAACAGTAAAGGAACGTTCTATACCATATCATTTTACTGAAGAGGATATAACAAAAGAACCATCATATCATAGATATCAAGCGGAACAAGATTTTACAAAAGAAAATCTGACTAATGCAATTGATAATTCTATGATGTATAGCGATGATAAAAAAGTTGAGATGCACACTAATGTGGATCGGTATTATGAAAATGCTCAGGTTAAAGGGTATGGAGATGGAGATGGTCTTGCTACAGGTGAAATTGCACCAATGTTTGAGGATACTACTGGTGCTACAGGTGGCGGAAAGCAATATGATATGCCATTAAGTATGGAAGAGTTAGAAAATATTGGTATGATTAGTGAAGTTGAAAAAGGAACATATTGAAAGGAGTAGTAATGGTAAAGGCAGAATTATTAAAATGGTATGCGTCAATAGAGACGGATAAAATGCCTAGATATATAGAAATATCTGATGCAAATGAAAGCCAAATATTTCTCAATGGATGTTGGCAAAATGTTATTTATGTATGGAGTATATTATTTGATGGAAAGAATTGGAAATATGTAGAGACAGATTCGGATAAAGGATATGTTTTTGATTTTAAGTCGTTTTGCTCGGAAAACGAAGCTGTAGAATATGCAAAAGATATTTTGAATAAAAAATTATTGGCTAGCAAAGGCAATTCGAAATTTGAAATGCTTCAGAGGTATATTCAGCAAAAGTATGGATATTCAGATAAAAGAGCGAGCTCTATGCTTAACCAAATGAAATTGTATGATGACATCTTTGAAGAATTTTTTAATTATGCTCGTATAGGAAAATTTTGCAAAAAGGACAAAACACAGACACAAGTATGTGGATATACAGCAGAAACACTTCATCGTGATTACAATTTATCGCCATTGGGGGCATATAATTACTTAGTGTATTTAAAAGAAGATCCTAATAATGCTTTAACTGATTTAAAGGCAGGATTACCAAGAAAATAATAGTTTTTGACATACAAAATAAATTATTATATTTTTTGCAAACAGATTTTGGTTCCAAGCACATATTAAAGAGAAGCGGTATAATCTAATAATATAGAAAGATGTCTTATATTTATAAGTATGCAGAAGAAGCAGAATCTTGCTGATTTAAGTGTGCTAAAAGCATTGTTATAATAACGAAATTTGAGAAGGGTTTGGAGAAGGTAACGCTACAAGTAACAAATAAAAAAAGCTAAAACATCTTACTAAAACTTCCAACGCCAATAAGGTACGGATTTCAATTTAAGGTATGGGGAGTTTTAGTTATATCAGTAAAAAGGTCAAAAACTTATCGACATCCGACCTATCACACGATATAATGTAAGTAATCTAATAGAAATATTGATCAATCATTACCGATGCTAACAGGGGAATGATGGTCATGTTTATGAATTTTGATGTACACATTAGTTAATCCCGTACGTTAGCATTGCTAACAAACTGCTAACAGAGAACATCAAAAATCGGTTTGTTTCTATTATTTTATATTGACAAGGATTTTCAATTAAGTGCCTACTTTCCTGATAAATACTGGATTTGGTTGACATCAGGTAACAAGTGGTAACTAAGGTGACTCGAACTCCTAAGGGGCAGTTGAGGGTTCGATTCCCCCAGGGAACATTGAAATAAAGCAGCAATGACATGAGAAAGGTCATTGCTGCTTTTTTCATGCAAAAACAGCATTTTCGGTGACAAATTTGTCAGCGGAATGTGTCATGAAGAGCTGCTAAATCATTATTTGGTTAGAGGCTTTATGGAAATGTTGATATTTCGTATGAGCAAACAGTTT
>ERZ791734.2500-NODE-2500-length-11560-cov-2.627466_pt1 | contig 11560 bp, 7 predicted proteins | sample MGYA00509953_ERZ791734 | MGnify/ENA primary metagenome ERZ791734 (study PRJEB30046, sample SAMN00792038) | human gut metagenome | study: EMG produced TPA metagenomics assembly of the A metagenome-wide association study of gut microbiota in type 2...
GCAAGCCGTGAGCGAAGCCGCCAGCAGCGCGGTGCACGCAAGCAGCAGGAGTGTTTTTTTCATGATAAATGCCTTCTTTCCCGAAGAGACGCCGGTGTTTCTGTCTCTTCGTCAGACTTAGACGCAGCGCGTGCGGGAAAGTTCCGCGTCGGGAAAAATTTTTTTCGGAACATTCACGCCTGATTTTCCGCCTGCATCTCCGCGTTCCCCGTGAGCAGCCGCAGCAGGTCTCCCGGCGGCAGAGGACGGGAGAAATAATAGCCCTGAATCATGTCCACGTTCCAGCTCCGCAGCAGCTCCATCTCCTCCTGCGTCTCCACGCCCTCCGCGACGATGCGGTAGCCGAGGCGGCAGAAGGCCGCGACGATGCTCTGGTAGAAGAGGGCGGCCTTTTTGTCCGTGCAGATATGGAACAGGAGCGAGCGGTCGAGCTTGATGACCGAGAAGGGCAGCTGCATGACCGTGTTCAGGTTGGCGTAGCCCGAGCCGAAATCATCCAGACACAGGCCGATGCCGGCCGCCTGGAGGCTCTCCGCCACGCGGGTCAGGCTCGCGGAATACTCGGTCGCGACGGTCTCGGTGATCTCGAACTGGAAGCAGGAGCAGGGGAGACCGTACTCGCCGAGGATGCGGACGAGGTGGCTGCCGCTCTCGCTTTGGATGAGGTCGAGCGGCGAGAGATTGATCTTGACGTTGGCGATGCTCGCGCGGAGCGCCGGGTTTTCGCACAGAAAACGGCAGACGCGCCGCAGCTGGAGCTCGGTGATCTGGGTGATAAGGTGGTTCTTTTCCGCCAGGCGGATGAAGATGTCCGGGGAGATCCAGCCAAGCTCGGGATGCCGCAGGCGGCTGAGCGCCTCGAGGGTCACGTAGCGCTGGCGGTGGAGCGAGTAGACCGGCTGATAGTAGACCTCGAACAGATCCTCCGCGATCGCGCGGTGCAGGAACTGCTCGACCTGCTTGTTGTAGTGGAAGCTGTCCATGGTCTTGCGGTCGTTCTGGATGACCTGGGTCTCGCCGCTCCGGGAGACGAGGGACTCGAGATATTCCGCGTAGTCGAGCACGAGACCGCTCGTGCCCAGCTTTTCCGCGTTCACCACGCCGCACAGGATGGGCGGCGTGCGCGTCGTCCGGCTGCGTATGGAACAGCTCGCGCAGGCGCGTCAGGCAGGTCTCGTACTCGCGCAGCGAGAACGTCATCAGCAGGAAGCGCTTGCCCGAGATGCGGAACACGTTCCGATCCGCGATTTCCTGCATCCGCTCCGCCGCGCGGCGCAGAAATTCGTCGCCGTTCTGCACGCCCTCGACCTTGTTCATGTGGTCGAGCTGGTAGGCGTAGACCGTGATGATGTGAAAGGCCTTGTGCGCGTCGGTCAGCTCGTCCATTCGGCGCAGCAGGTACTGCTTGTCGTTCAGGCCGGTCAGGCTGTCCATGCACGCGCAGGGGTTGTTGATGGTCAGATACATGGCGAGGATGCTGAGCGAGAGGCCGAAGCCGGTCGTCAGCACCGAAGGATTGACGGCCTGCGCGGCGATGCCGAGGGCGGCGAGCGCAAAGACCGCGAGCAGCTCCGTGAGCGTGCGGCGGCTGACAGACGCGCGGTGCACCGCGACAAAGACCGCCGCCCCCGCGATGTGCAGCAGGGCGCTGACGTACAGCAGCAGATACCACGGGCCGTGGCGGTAGCCGGTGCTGTCGAAATAGAACAGGATCTCGGTGAAGGGGTTGGTCAGAATGACAAAGACCAGAGCGATGGTCGGAATGCCCATGCGCAGCACGGTCGAGGGCGCGATCACGCGGCTCGTGCACAGTGTACAGACGTAGTACAGCAGCAGGAGCGGCAGGAGCGCCTGAAACAGGTAGAACACCGTGTTCGAGAGCATGCGTCCGACGCCGAAGCTGTACGGGGCGTACAGGATGAAGGCCGTGCTGACCAGCTCCGCGGCAACGTCCAGACTGACGACGCTCAGCAGACGGCGGAACATCAGGCTGTTCCGGTCATCCATCTGCCGCTGGCGGGAATACTGCCATATGACGACCAGCAGCACCGCCATTGCGGCAATCAGATAATGTATGTTGGTTGTCATTCGGCGTCTCCTCCCAGTCCGGCTTCGTTTCTCTTCAAATGTGCGTCGGCCTCGGCCTTCCACGCGCTGATGCTGCGCGACTTTCCGTCCTCGTCGCACAGGCGGCTGAAGCCGAAGGTCATGATAATGCGCGCGCGCGGCGCGCAGGTCCGGTTGTAGCGCGCGACGACCGCGCGGAACTGCCGGTGCAGCTGTCCGGAGTCGGTATGCGGCTCGGGGCGGATGAGGGCGAACTCGTTGCCGCCCGTGCGGAAGCACAAGACGCTCTCGCCCGCCTCCTCGCACGCGCGGCAGAAGTCGGCAACGCACTGCGCCGCCGCGATGACCGATTCATCTCCCGCTTGAAGGCCGAAGCGGTCGTTGCGCTCGTTCAGGCCCTCGAGCCGGATATAGGTCAGTACCGCATCGCGGCAGCCGGCCTGGCCGGTGCGGATGCGCTCCATGTATTCCTCGAACGCGCGGCGGTTCGGCAGGCCGGTCATGCGGTCCTCGCGCTGCATCTCATGGCTGATGCGGTGCTCCATGTGAAAGCGCATATCCTCGGCCGCCTGGCCGATCAGGCCGTACAGCAGCAGGATGATGAACAGCAGCACGCCGAACTGGTACACGGCGTCGTACCAGTAGATATGCAGCAGCCAGTACAGCACGAGCGCGGCCACGCCGAACGCGCCCAGCGCGGCGAACGCCGCGATACGCAGCCGGAGCTGCGGCGCGGGCTGCTCGCGGTACGAGCGGAAAAGCACGGTCAGCATCGCCGCGACGCCTGCCGTCAGCAGCAGGTGCGTCAGCGGCAGCATGGCGATGAACGGCACGCCGAGCAGCCGGTACGCCGCGCCCTGTGCGAGGGCGTTGGCGCAGAACAGCGCGATGCACACATCGGGCACGAGCCGCAGCCTGCCGCTGACCGTGTTGCGGACGAAATGCACCATCGGGATGGCCATGGTCATGAAGGCGTAGAAGGAAACGACGCTCCCGGCGGCGGTGTCGGCGCCGTAGATCTGATACAGGCCGGAATCGGTCAGGCACCACAGGCTGCACAGCAGCAGAAAGACCGCCACATCGAGAAAGCGGCGCTCGCGGATGCCGAAAAAGCTCGTGTAAAAGAAGATCAGCAGCGCGAGCACGGCGAGCACGAGCATGGCGAGCATCATGCCGATGGAGAACAGCGAGGACTGGATATGCCGGCCGGTGACGGCCGGCGCCGTGCCGAGAACGGGCGCGGCGAGCGCGACCGCGCGGCCGGAGAGCGGCGTCAGGGTCAGGCTGAGCGTCTGTCCGCCGATATTGTCCGGAAGCTCCGCATCCGCCCACAAGCGGCCCTTCATCTGCGCGTTCTTCGGGAAGGCGTTGTCCTCGTAGCGGTAGAGCAGGGTTTCGCCCGCCCGGATCTCGATGCCGTATTCCACGCCGCGCGCGCTCAGCACCTTCCCGCCGTCGCTGTCGGTCAGCGTGTCGTTATACAGGGTGATCGTCTGCCCCGGCTCAGCCGGGAGCTTGGCCGGGAGCGTGACTTCGCGCCGCACGCCGTCCGTCAGCTGGTACCAGCCGGTGCTGAGAGTGGTGAGCGTCCCGTCCGGCGCGCGCTGATGCAGTCCGGCAGCGAGCAGCAGCGCCATCGCCGCGATCAGCAGCAGGACGAGCGTCTCCGCGGCGCGGCGCAGGGTCCGGTTTTTCATGGCTCTCCCTCCGTCCGGTCGTTTTCATGATGGCGCTGCTTGGTCTCGTACATCCGGCTGTCCGCCGCGATGCGCACCTGAGAAGCGTCGCCGTCCTCCGGATAGCAGGCGCAGCCGCAGCTGACGCCGACCGAAAGCTCCTTTCCGTCGAGGACGACAGGGGCGGAAAGCGTGGTCTGGATGCGCTCGGCCATGCGGGCGCGCTGACCTTCGTCCATGTCGGCGCTGACGATGAGCGCGAACTCATCGCCGCCGATGCGGAAGGCGTAGTCCCGGCTTCGGATGCAGCGCAGCAGCCGCGCCGCGATCTCCTTGAGCAGCCGGTCGCCCATCAGGTGGCCGTAGGTGTCGTTTACCGGCTTAAAGCGGTCGAGATCGAGGTAATACAGCACGAACGGCAGCTTTTTCGCCTCGCAGATGTTCAGGACTCTGCTGAAATAGCGCTCGTTGAACAGGCCGGTCATGCTGTCCGTGTTCGCCATGTTCTCGAGCTCGACCTTCTGCCCGATGTCCTGCACGACCTGCATGACCTCATAGACCGTGCCGTCCGCGTGCCACGCGACCGGGAGGATGGTCAGGACCATGTAGGCGTTCTCCGTCCGGCTGCAATACTCGATCTTGAGATTGTCGTCCGGCTTTCGCAGCACGCTGCGCAGGTATTCGGGCGTGATCAGGCGCGAGAGCTTGGCGTTTTCCGTTTCGGTCAGCGCGACATAGCGCTCGGAGATGCTCTCGACCATGTCCGAATACCGCCCGGAGGTCGGATAGAGCGGCTCGCTGAGGCGCAGCTCGCTGTAGCGGTAGCGGTCGGTGTCCAGATTGACGATGGAATAGCGGTCGACGATGCGGCTCATGCTTTGCAGCAGGCGGTCGCTCTGCATCTTTTCGCGCTCGAGGCTCAGCCGCTCCTCCTCCTCGCGCCGCAGGCGCAGCTGGCTCTCCATGCCCAGCGCCAGCACCACGATGATGACGGCGAAGATGCAGAGCGCGCCGAGCGCGATGATCGTAGACTGCTGCACGCTGTGCATCGCGCCGTCCACCTCGTCGGCGCGGATGATGCCGACGAGCGTCCAGTCCGGAAAAGCGGTCGGGATCGCGACCAGATAATTCCGCCCTCCCTGACAGGTGAACTGCGCGCTCCCGCTCCTGCCGAGCTGGACGCAGTCCTTGATGTCGTCCATGGTGCCGTATATCCAATCGGCGTGCGCGTCGAGGTCGTACAGATTGGTCAGACCCTCGCACAGCTCGGTCTGCGGCTCGAGCGCGAGCACGATGTCGCCGTTCGCGCGCACGATATAGCAGTCGCTCTGACCGCCGTACATGCTGCCGTCGACCAGATCGTCGACCACGTCCGTATCATAGCTGACCGCGAGGCCGGTATAGGTCACGCCGTCCAGCGTCATGTTCCGGCTCAGCGGCATGGCGAACACGATCTTGGGCACGCCGTAGCTCGCCGTGTAGGTGGAGACGATCGGCCCGCCCTCGCTGTACATCTCCTGAAAAACGCCGCTGATGCTGTCGGCGCTGCCCCGGCGGCCGTCCGCCGTGAGGTACTGCGTGCTTTCGTTGAACAGATAGAAGTCGCTGTAATGCCACGACTCCTTGTTGGCCTGCATATCCGCCCCGATGCTGCCAGCATGGTCGATGTCTGCGTTCTTCAACAGACCGTCCCACTGCCTCAGTACGGTCCAGTTTCGCTGCACGAACAGCGTGAAGGTCTCGGAGATCTGCGAAAAGCTCTCGAGCAGATGATCCGAGCTTTCCTGATAGATTTTCATGCCGATGTAGCTGCTGTAAACGCCGATGCCCGCCGCGAACACCATAGTAAGAAGCACGGTCAGCAGAGTGATGCTCGGTCGTTTTTTCATGCACATCCCTCCCCGATGATATTCTTCCATTCCCCTTTCTGTTCCATAATTATACTATTTTTCGAGCGAAAAAGAAAGGGAGGATTGCACCCTATCAGTATTTATTTTCCCCGCGCTGCCATGAATAAAGTTATAAAGTCACAACGTTTCAAAGTTATAACGTTTTAACTTTCCCGCGCGGCAGGGGCAAAAAATATCCTCTCCCGTTTGACACAGGAGAGGATATTACGGTATATACAGAAAGCCGATGCGGTACCCCCGGGATAATTCATACAGAAAGGAAGAATATCATTGAATTAGGCTATAGATATTTAGGGGGGGGTATACTGCTTTCCGTGCCGGGTATGGCAAGTGAGTCCGGCGCGGGGAAAGGAGGGATGGGTAATAGGTGGGATATAATATTTCATGCTTCGGGAAGGGGATACCGCAGGCTTTTTGTAACAGATTAGTCCTCCGCGAGCTTCTTGTAGCGGGCGTAGCGGGCCTTGACGTCCTCGACCTCCTTCGCGTACAGGGCGTCGGCCTTGTCCGGGAAGTTGTTCTTGAGGGAGGCGAAGCGGTTCTCGCCCATCAGGAAGTCCATGACCTTGTCGGTGTCCGGCTCCTTGGAGTCGAGCTGGAACGGGTTCTTGCCCTCCGCGATGCGGCGCGGGTCATAGCGGTACAGATGCCAGTAGCCGCACTCGACCGCCTTCTTCATCTCGTCCTGCGAGGTACCCATGCCGGCCTTGATGTGCTGCTCAAGGCACGGGCAGTAGCAGATGACGATGGACGGGCCGTCGTAGGACTCGGCCTCGCGCAGCGCCTTGAGGGTCTGCGCCTGGTCTGCGCCCATTGCAACCTGTGCAACGTAAACGTACTCGTACTGCATCAGGATTGCGCCGAGGTCCTTCTTTGCGACCTTTTTGCCGCTTGCTGCGAACTTTGCAGTTGCAGAAGTCGGGGTTGCCTTGGAGGACTGGCCGCCGGTGTTCGAGTAAACCTCGGTGTCGAGGACGAGCAGGTTGACGTCCTGATTCTGCGCCATGACGTGGTCGATGCCGCCGAAGCCGATGTCGTAGGCCCAGCCGTCGCCGCCGATCGCCCAGACCGACTTCTTCGCGAGGAATTCGCGGTTGTCGAGGATGTACTTGACCTCGTCGGTCTGCTCAGCCTTCTCGAGCGCTGCGATGAGCGCGTCGGAAACTTCGCGGGACTTCTCGCGGTCGTTCCAGTCTGCGAGGTACGCCGCTGCTTCCTCAGCCGCAACGCCTGCGTTCTTCAGCGCCTCGATGCGGATGAGCAGCTCCTTGCGGATAGCGTCCTGTGCATGATAGAAGCCGAACGCGAACTCGGCGTTGTCCTCGAACAGGGAGTGCTCCCACGCCGGGCCGTGACCCTTGCAGTCGCGGCAGTACGGCAGGATCGGTGCGCCGCCGCTGATCGCGGACGAGCAGCCTGCTGCGTTGCCGACGTACATGCGGTCGCCGAACAGCTGGCTGAGCAGCTTGATATAGGTGGTTTCCGCGCAGCCTGCGCATGCAGCGGAGAACTGGAAGTAGGGCTTTGCGAACTGAACATTCTTGACGCTCTTGTCGTTGATTACGTCCTTCTTGAGGTAGGTTTCGTTCATGGCAACGTCGTCGAACAGCGGCTGCTCGGACTTCATCTCCTCGAACGGCGCCCAGGTCAGCGCGTCCTTTGCCGGGCACGCGGTCAGGCACACGCCGCAGCCGAGGCAGTCATACGGCGAGAGCTGCATACGGAAATTGTACTTCGGCGCGTCCTTGCCGAGACCCTTTGCCGGAGCGGTAACGAAGGAATCCGGAACACCGGCCTTCTCCTCGTCGGTCAGCAGAACCGGACGGATTGCCGCGTGCGGGCAGCACATCGAGCAGCGGTTGCACTGGATGCAGGCCTCGGGATTCCACTTCGGAACCTTGGTCGCAACGCCGCGCTTGGAGTAAACCGAGGTGCCGTTCTCCCACGTGCCGTCGAGCACGCCGTACTTCTGGAATACGGAAACCGGGAGCTTGTCGCCCTGCTGCTTGTCGAGCGGCATGACGATGTCGCGGACGAACGGGGTCATGTTCTTCGGCTCTGCAACCGGCTCGTCGGTCGCGTCCGCCCATGCAGCCGGGATCTCGACCTTGACGGTCGCCTGAACGCCGAGATCGACCGCCTGGTTGTTCATGTCGACGATCTTCTGACCGGCCTTCTTGAAGTAGGAGTTATAGTTGTTCTTCTTCATATCCTCGATCGCGAGGTCCATCGGGATGACCTTGGTCAGCGCGAAGAACGCGCCCTGAAGGATGTTGTTGGTGCGCTTGCCGAGGCCGATGGCCGCCGCCAGCTTTGCCGCGTCGATGATGTAGAAGTTTGCGTGCTTGCGTGCGAGGTCGCGCTTCATCTTCGCCGGGAGGTGCTCCTCGAGCTCCTCGACCGACCACGGGCAGTTGAGCAGGAAGGTGCCGCCGTCCTTGAGGTCAGCGGTAACGTCGTACTTTTTGACGTAGGTCGGAGCGTGAACCGCGACAAAATCTGCGGAATTGACCAGATAAGTGCTGAGGATCGGCTTGTCGCCAAAGCGCAGATGGCTCTGCGTCAGACCGCCGGACTTCATCGTGTCGTAGGAGAAATACGCCTGCGCATACTTGCCGCCGATAAAGCCGATGGTAGAAATCGCGTTCTTGTTCGCGCCGACCGTGCCGTCGCCGCCGAGACCCCACAGCTTGCAGCTGATCTGACCCGGATGCGGAAGCTCGATCTCGGTGTAGTCGAGCGAGGTGTGGGTGACGTCATCGTTGATGCCAATGGTGAAGTTGTTCTTCGGCGCGTCCTTCGCGAGGTTGTCGTAGACCGCGATGAACTGGCCCGGGGTGGTGTCCTTGGAGCTGAGACCGTACCGGCCGCCCACCACACGGATGTCGCCCCGGCCCGCCTGGTTCAGAGCGGTGACCACGTCCAGATACACGGGCTCGCCCACGGAGCCGGTCTCCTTGCTGCGGTCGAGAACAGCGATCTTCTTGACGCTCGCCGGGATGGCAGCGGCGAAGTGCTTGACGGAGAACGGGCGGTACAGGTGGATCTGCACCATGCCGACCTTGCGGCCCTGTGCGTTCAGGTAGTCAACGGTCTCCTTGACCGCCTCGGAAGCCGAGCACATGACAACGATGACTTCTTCTGCGTCCGGCGCACCGTAGTAGTTGAACAGCTTGTAGTCGCGGCCGGTCAGCTTGTTGATCTCGTCCATGTAGTGCTGGATGGTGTCGGGCACGATCTCTGCCTTGACGTTCGCGCCCTCCTTGCACTGGAAGTAGATGTCCGGGTTTACGTTGTTGCCGCGGTTGGTCGGGTGCTCCGGGTTGAGCGACTGACGGCGGAACTCCTGGAGTGCCTTCTGGTCGACCAGGCCGCGCAGATCCTCATAATCGAGGGTCTCGATGCGCTGCATCTCGTGCGAGGTGCGGAAGCCGTCGAAGCAGTGCATGAACGCATAGCGCGCCTTGATGGCGGACAGATGCGCAACGGCCGCGAGGTCCATCGCCTCCTGAGGCGAGGAGGACATCAGCATGCCGTAGCCGGTGGTGCGGCAGGTCATGAAGTCAGTGTGGTCGCCGAAGATCGAGTGATGGTTGCTCGTGACGACGCGGGACGCGATGTGCATGACGCTCGGCAGGAACTGGCCGCCCATGGCGTACATTGCCGGGATCATCAGCATCAGGCCCTGCGAGGAGGTGAAGGTGGTGGTCAGCGCGCCCGCCTGCAGCGAGCCGTGGCAGGTGCCGGCCGCACCGGCCTCAGACTGCATCTGAATGACATCAACGGTGGTACCAAACAGGTTTTTCTTGCCCTTTGCGGACCATTCGTCAACCTTTTCCGCCATCGGAGAGGACGGGGTGATCGGGTAAATTGCCGCTACCTCGGTGAACGCATAGGCGCTGTACGCCGCCGCCGTGTTGCCGTCCATAACAGCATAGTTCTTTTTGTTATCCATAACGATCCTTTCTTTTGCGTCTGCATCAGCGGAGCCGGACCCCGCCTGCGAAACGCAGTCCCTGGTTTTTGTGTAACAGACATTGAATGAAGCCGAACCTGCATTCTTGCCTTATCGGAAGAATAAAACGGTATAAACCCCGTTATTTCTTCGATTTATACATCAAATTCAGCAACATCGGCCTTTGCAGCCTGCATGAAGATATACGTGTCGCAGCCGTAGCCGATGAACTTTACGCCCATGTCGCGCCACTTCTTGCCGCCCTCGACCGTATCGGCAAAGCAGCCGATCTTTACGCCCTTTGCAGCTGCCTTTGCGATGATCTGCTTGATCGCGGCGATGACCTCCGGATGGTCGATTTCACCGACATGACCGAGCGAGCTGGACAGGTCATAGGGGCCGACAAAAACAACGTCGATGCCGGGTACGTCCAGAATTTCATCGAGATTGTCGATCGCCTTCTGACCCTCGGCCTGAAGGATGACCACGGTGTCCTGTGCACGCGAGAAATACTCGCTGCCGGGAACCGCGCCGAAGCCGGCCGAACGGACAAAACGGCAGGTGCCTCGCGTTCCGACGGGCGAAAACTTCGCGGCGGAAACAGCGGCACGCGCCTGCTCTGCGGTGTCGATCTGCGGAATCATGACCGCGCCTGCGCCGACATCCAGAGCCTGATCGATCCAGATATCGCTGCCGCGAGGTACGCGGACGACCGGGCACACGCCGGTGACGTTTGCTGCACGGATCAGATTGGGGAGTTCCTGGAAGGTGGTGGTGCCGTGCTCCATATCGAGCAGCACGAAATCATATCCGGCATGACCTGCGGCTTCCACCATCGCAGGGTCCGTGCAGATCATGAACGGGCCAAGCGCGCCCCGGTCAGAATCCATTGCCGCCTTGAAACGATCCACGCTTTCCATCGTCGGCATAACGGACTTTTTGTTCATATGACCATCCCTTTCCACTATGCGGAAACGCATTCCGAATAGTTGGTAAAAATATTTACAAGGGCTCACCCTTGCCGTATAATTATATTATTAGACCACTATCGAAGGTTTGTCAAGAGGGCATTTGAAAAAATTTTTGAAGGAGTTTGTTATGGCTAGGGAGCATACCTCGAGCATTCTGCGCGCTTTGCAGATTCTGGAATGCTTTATGGATCAGGAAAAGGAATGGACGCTCAAGGAGCTGGTAAACCAGCTCGGACTGCCCACTACGACGGTTTTTCGTCATGTTTCCACGCTGATGGAACGGAAGTACCTGACGCAGGATCCGGTACGGAAGGTCTACCACGTAGGGCCGAATCTGCTTGCGCTGGCAGGAGCGATCATCGGCGGCTCCGATCTGTGCAAGATCGCCCGGCCGGAGCTTGAGCGCCTGTCCGACCGCGTCAAGGAGACGATCAATCTGAGCATTCTCGTCGATAACGAGATCTTCTATCTGGACAAGGTGGAAACGCAGCGCTCTATTACCTGCAGCACGAGAGTCGGCGGCCGTGTGGCCGCGCACGCGACCAGCTGCGGCAAGATCCTGCTTGCGGACAGGGACGCAGATTTTCTCGCACAGTACTGCGAATGGATGAAAAGCGTTCCGCCGCTCACGCCCAAGACCATCACACAGCCCGACCGGCTGCTGAAGGAGCTGGAATCGGCGCGCATCAACGGCTACGCCATGGACGACGGCGAGGTAGAGCAGGGACTGATCTGTGTGGCGGCGCCCGTGCGTGATGCAAGCGGCCGTGTCATTGCGGCCGTGAGCATTGCCGGACCGGATTATCGAATGGAGCAGGATATGGAAATGATGATCCATGAAATCAGGCAGGCCGCAGAACGAATTTCCTATACGCACGGCTTTTTCCGGTAGGATTATCAAAAACCATCATAAAAACAGCCCGGCAGCGAGCATATCAGACGCTCGCTGCCGGGTTTTTCAATGCTGTATTCACTTTTTTT
>ERZ791734.2518-NODE-2518-length-11489-cov-4.191009_pt1 | contig 11489 bp, 8 predicted proteins | sample MGYA00509953_ERZ791734 | MGnify/ENA primary metagenome ERZ791734 (study PRJEB30046, sample SAMN00792038) | human gut metagenome | study: EMG produced TPA metagenomics assembly of the A metagenome-wide association study of gut microbiota in type 2...
TTTGGCCGGGAGGGGTTTGTCTTTGCCGGATGTCGTGCGTCATTTCGCCGCGGCGTAGACGAGTTTGAGTTTGGCGAGTTGCGCGTTTTTCTTGTTGGTGATCTCGATGCGGTAACGCAGGTTCTCCCGGGCGTCGATCAGTGTGTAGGACCATGTGCCGTCGTCGCCGTAATCGAGCGTATACTGCGGTTCCGAATTGTCGGCGCCGAACAGGTCGAGGCTGACGTCGTTCTGCTGGCTCGTGGGCAGGTAGTGAACCTCCGAAAGAACTTTGCCGGCGATGGCCGGGAATTCGACGTATGCGCCTAATTTGCTGAAAAACAGTCCTTGGGCCGGATCCGGAATGGAGGGGCTGAACTGTTTGTTGTCGAGCCAGTAGAATTTGCCGCCCTCGTCCGGATCGACGAAAATGGCAAATGTGTAGCCGCCGATCGTGTACTCATGGCGCCCGGTCGTGAAGTTATCCGTCGAATAGGGCGGCAGCTCGGGGGTGGCGACCGAAGCTCCCAGCGTAAAATCGGCCACCAGGGTTACCTCGGACGGCAGCACCGGGGTGATTTCGTCCTGGCTGACGCTGACGGTTTTCACTCCGTCGACGTTCGTGGCCGCGATCTCGATGCTGCCCAGCTGCTTCACATAGCCGTCCCAGTTGCCCGCGGCGGCGGTTACGCGGACGGTAGCGTCACCCGTGCCCTCGGTCTTGTCGAGCGTGAAGCCTTCGCCCGAGGGGACGGCCTTCCACGCGGCGGTCGTAGTGATGGTGAAGGTTTCGGACTCCCCGGCCTCGCCGCCCAGTACGAGGTCGTCTGTGCTGACGGTCAGCGTCGCGGTGTTCTTGTCGTTGTTGTCGTTGCAGGCGGTTGGGCCGGTGACGGCGAAAACTGACAGCAGCAGCCCCGAAAGGACCCGCATGAATCTGGATGTTTGCATAAATTATTTTTTTTGTGAGTGAGTAGCTTACAACTCCTCGAGCCGCGCCACGGGCGAGACGTCGAGCGACGAGAAGTCGCCCCGCAGGTAGCGGTAGTAGCCCGCCATGGCGATCATCGCCGCGTTGTCGGTCGTGAACTTGAACTCCGGAAGGAACGTTCGCCAGCCGCGCCGGCGGCCCGCTTCGGCGATGCCGTCGCGCAGGCCCGAGTTGGCCGAGACGCCGCCCGCGATGGCGATGTCGCGGATGCCCGTCTCCTTCGAGGCGCGGATGAGTTTGTCGAGCAGAATCTCGACGATGGTCCCTTGCAGCGAGGCGCAGAGGTCGGCCTTGTGCGTCTCGATGAAGTCGGGGTCTGCGGCCACGGCGTCGCGCAGCGTGTAGAGGAACGAGGTTTTCAGGCCCGAGAACGAATAGTCGTAGCCCTCGACGCGGGGATGCGCGAAGCGGAATGCCTTCGGATCGCCCTCCTTGGCCAGACGGTCGATCACCGGACCGCCCGGGTAGGGCAGCCCCATCACCTTGGCGCACTTGTCGAAGGCCTCGCCTGCGGCGTCGTCGATCGTCGTGCCGATGATCTCCATTTCGAGCGGGGAGTCCACGCGCACGATCTGCGTGTGGCCGCCGCTCACCAGAAGACACAGGAACGGAAAGTCCGGATGGGGCAGCGTGCGGTCCCGAAGGTCGATGAAGTGCGAGAGGATGTGCCCCTGAAGGTGGTTGACCTCGACCATCGGGATGTTGCGGGCGATCGAAAGCCCCTTGGTGAACGACACGCCCACGAGCAGCGATCCGACCAGCCCCGGGCCGCGCGTGAAGGCGATGGCGTCGATCCGGTCGGCGGCGACGCCCGCCTCCTTGAGCGCCGTGTCCACGACGGGGATGATGTTCTGCTGGTGGGCCCGCGAGGCCAGTTCGGGGATCACGCCGCCGTATTTGACGTGAACCGCCTGCGAGGCGATGACGTTCGACAGCAGGACGTTGTTGCGGAGCACGGCGGCAGAGGTGTCGTCACACGAGGATTCGATGCCGAGAATTGTAATATCCATCCGGAATTATAATTGTTTTTTAACTATTTTCGCTAAATTTGCAGGTTATATAGGAGTCCTGATGCGCAAAGGTATAAAAATATTGGGAAAGGTGTTCTCGGCGGCGGTTTTGTTGCTGATAATTGTTCCCGTGGCGCTCTCGCTGCTGCTCGACATTCCCGCCGTGCAGAACTACGCGGTGCACAGGGCCGCGCGCTTCGTCTCGCGCAAGCTGGAGACCACCGTGTCGATCGACCGCGTGGACATCGGCATCTTCTCGAAGGTCAGGGTCAAGGGCTTCTATGTCGAGGACTACCAGCGCGACACGCTGCTTTACGTCGGGAAGCTCGACGCCTTCATCACGAGTTTCGGCATCTTCGGCGGCGGGCTGGAGCTGAGCCGCGGCGAGATCGCCGACGCGAGGCTTTACCTGCGGCAGACGCCCGGCGGGGAGATGAACATCAAACAGATCGTCGACCGCATTTCCGACCCCGACAAACCCAAGAAGGGCAATTTCCGCCTCTCGCTGAAGAAGGCCTCGATCGAGAACATGGACCTCTGCCTCGAACGGCTCGACCATCGCGATCCGGAGCACGGCATCGACTTCTCGCACATGCACCTCTACGGCATCACGGCCCGCGTGGACGATTTCACGATCGACGGGCAGGCCATTTACACCTCCATTGCGGCCTTTTCGGCCCGCGAACGCAGCGGCTTCGTGCTGAACCACCTGGCCGGGCGGTTCTACATGACGCAGGGCTGTCTGGGCTTCGAGAACGCCTCGATCATCACGCCGCGTTCGAACGTCAACTTTCCGTTCGTCTCGCTGGCGGGCGACTCGTGGGCGCAGTACAAGGATTTCATCGGCGAGGTGCGCATCGATGCCTCGATGCGCAATACGACCGTTTCGACCGACGACATCGCCTTTTTCGCCCCGAAGCTGCGCGACTGGCATGTGGATTTCACCGACGTAAACGTCGAGGTCGCCGGCGTGGTGTCCGATTTCACGGGCCGGATCAGGAGCATGCAGATCGGCGAGGGGACGACGCTCGTGGCCGACGCCTCGGTGAAGGGGCTTCCCGACATCCGGAAGACCCGTTTCGACCTGTCGGTTCCCCGCCTGCGCTCCACGGCCCGGGCCGTGGACGGGCTGGCCCTCGGCATCGCGGGCCGCAAACTCTCGGACAAGCTGGTCGGCGTGCTGGGCAATTCCGGGCAGATCGACCTCAATGCCCGTTTCCGGGGACTGCTCTCGTCGTTCGACATGCAGCTGGGCGCCGCGACGGGCGTGGGCAACGTCTCCTGCAACCTGAAAATGGCCCCGGTCAAAGGGGGGCTGAGCAGCGTGCGGGGCGATGTCGAGACGCGCAACCTGCGTCTGGGCGAGCTGCTCGACCGCCGCGATCTGCTGGGCAACGCCACCCTCACGGCCTATGTCGACGGCGTGATCGGCAGGGGCGTGGCCGACGCCAACGTCGTGGGCAACGTCACGCAGCTGGGATTCAACGGCTATGTCTACGACTCGCTGCGGCTCGACGGCCGCCTGCGCAACCGCGAGTTCGACGGACGCATCACGGCCCGCGATCCCAACCTCGACTTCGACTTCTTCGGCACGGTCGACCTGAACGACTCCGTGCCGCGCTACGACTTCACGATGGACCTGCGGCACGCCGATCTGGCCCGGCTGCACGTCAACCGCCGCGACTCGGTGTCGCAGCTCTCGGGCCGCATCGTCGCTGCCGCCGGAGGGCGTTCGCTCGACGATCTGAACGGCCGCATTCAGGTGACCGACGCCCGCTACCGCTACAACGACAAGGAGATCGCGGCCGCCAGCATGACCGTCACGGGCGAGAACTCCGAGCGGAGCAAGTTCGTGGAACTGCGCTCGGACTTCGCCGACGTCACGTTCCGGTCGAAAACCAGCTACCGCACCGTCTTCGAATACCTGCGCCGGAGCGCGTGGAAATACCTGCCGATGCTGGGCGGCGAAAAGTGGGAGGAGACGCCTTCGGAACGCAAGGCCGCCGTGGCCAACGACTTCTCGCTGCTGTCGGTCAACATCCGCAATTTCAACCCCGTGGCCGACGCCGTGTCGACGGGACTTCAGATCGCCGACGGCTCGTCGCTGCAACTGTTGTTCAATCCGGCCAGCGACCAGTTGTCGCTCAAGGCAGCGTCGGAATACATCGAGCGCCGGCGCATGCTTGCCACGCGCCTTTCGGTCAACGCCTCGAACCGCGGCGACTCGCTGGCGGTCTACGCCTCGGCCGAGGATCTCTATGCAGGGGTGCTGCACCTTCCGCGCCTCTCGCTGACGGGCGGCGCGCGGCAGAACCGCGTGCAGCTCTCGGCAGGCTTCGACGACACCCTGCGCCGCGTCTCGGGGCTCGTCGGGTTCCGCGCCGCGGTGGCCGACGAGCACGGACCCAACGGCCGCGTCGTCGATTTGCGGATTCTTCCCTCGCACATCACCCGCGGCGACAAGACGTGGCAGATTTTCGCCCGCAAAATCCTGCTCGACACCGCGCAGGTCGTGATCGACAAGTTCTACGTGATGAACCGCGAGCAGGAGCTGCTGCTCGACGGCGTCGCCTCGCGCAGCCGCGAGGATTCGGTGACGCTCTCGCTGCATAATTTCGACCTGGCGCCCTTCGCGCAGGTCGCCGAGCGCATGGGCTATTACATCGAGGGGCGCACGAACGGTTCGGCGGCGATGAAGTCGGTGCTGCGCGGCGGCGAGATCACGGCCGACATCCTGCTCGACAGCGTGGAGGTCAACGACATTCCCGCGCCGCCGATGCGCCTCGCCTCGCGCTGGGACTTCGCCCGCAGCCGCGCCGGAGTGACGGTCTCCGACCGTATCAGGCGCGACACGCTGATCCGCGGTTTCTACGCTCCCGACCGCAACCGCTATTTCGCCCGGCTGGACGTCGACAGTCTCGACATGGCGCTGCTGGACCCGATCCTCGCGGGTGTCGTCTCCTCGACCGAGGGCATGGCCTCGGCCGGCCTCACGTTGCAGGGCCAGGGCCGCAAGGCCGATCTCGAAGGCGAAATCCGGGTCGCGGGGCTGAAAACCACGGTCGATTTCACGCAGGTGACCTACTCGATGCCCGAGGCCGTGCTGAACGTGAAGAACAACCGGTTCCGGGCTTCGAACGTTCCGATTTTCGACCCCCGGGGCAACCGGGGGCGGTTCGATTTCGACATGAGCCTCCAGCACCTTTCGAATATCTCCTACGACGTGCGCGTGGCCCCGCAGCAGATGCTGGTGCTCGACACCGACTCCGACAACAACGACATGTTCTACGGCAGGGTCTTTGCCACGGGCGCGGCCCGCATCTCGGGCGACAAGGGGGCGGTGAACATGGATATAACGGCCTCGACCGACGGCAACTCCTCGTTCGTGATGCCGCTGTCGAGCAAGTCGAACATTTCGAACGCCGATTTCGTGGTCTTCGAGCAGCCCGAGCAGGCCGATACGCTCGACGACGTGGCGCGCAAGAAACTCTCCTTCGAGCGCAAGCACCGCCAGAAATCCGACGCCGGGAGCCAGATGAAGATCACCCTCGCGCTCGACGTGCGGCCCGACGCCGAAGTCGAACTCGAAGTGGCGGGCAACACGGTCAAGGGGCGCGGCGCGGGCGCGCTGAACCTCCAGATCAACCCCAAGGCCAATATTTTCGAGATCTACGGCGACTATACGATCGCGGAGGGCAGTTTCATGCTGTCGCTCCAGCAGATCATCAACAAACGCTTCACCATCGAGAGCGGTTCGTCGATCCAGTGGACCGGGTCGCCGATGAACGCGATGCTCGACATCGACGCCGTGTACAAGGTCAAGGCGTCGCTGCAACCCCTCCTGCAGGGCACGGCCGACCTCGGGGGCGACCGTTCGGTTCCCGTGGAGTGCGTCATTCACCTCGGCGAGCGGCTTTCGAACCCCACGATCACCTTCGACGTGCGGGTTCCCGGCTCCGATCCCGAGACGCAGAGCCTGATCGCCAATGCTCTCTCGACCCCCGAGACGGTCGACACGCAGTTCCTCTACCTGCTGCTGTTCAACAGCTTCATGTCCGAGAACTCGTCGCAGGCCTCGTCGAACATCGGCAGCTCGGTGTCGGCGGCCACGGGACTGGAGTTCGTGTCGAACATGGTCAGCAACTGGCTTTCGTCGTCCGACTACAACGTGGTGATCCGCTACCGGCCCAAGTCGGAACTGACGAGCGACGAGGTCGATTTCGGGCTGTCGAAGAGCCTGATCAACAACCGGCTGTTCGTCGAGGTCGAGGGCAACTACCTGATCGACAACAAGCAGGCCGTGAACAGTTCGATGTCCAACTTCATGGGCGAGGCCTACATCACCTACCTGATCGACCGGGCCGGGACGCTCAAGCTGAAAGCCTTCACGCAGACCATCGACCGCTTCGACGAGAACCAGGGTTTGCAGGAGACCGGCATCGGCGTCTACTTCAAGGAGGATTTCGACAACCTGCGCGACCTGCGGCAGCGGATCAAGGAGCGTTTTACGAACAAGAAGCGCAAGGCGCGGCGCATCGCCCGCCGTACGGCCCGCGCGGCCGAAAAGGCGGCCGAAGATGCGGACCGGAGCCGTCTGCGCGAACCGGCGGATACGCTTTCGCCGTTCGGATACGTTAAAGAGGAAGAGGATGAATAGAAGGTGAACTTTGCGGTTAAGCGAGAGCAGAGACTGCTTGAAAAGTGAAAGATGTCCCTGCGGTGATTGAATCCGACCTGATGCCGGAGCCGTGAAACAACGACCCGACTAAAAGCGCGGGCGGAGGGGCCGGGGCGCGTGCGCCCCCGCGGGCGCAGACTGCAAAACCGGCGCTCGGAAACGAAATTGGAAGGATAAAATTTGTAAACTTAAATATTTCTAAACCATTATGACAACATTTTTGCAGGCTGCCGAGGCGGTGGCCGTAAGTGAGGAGACCCGTATGGGCTTGTGGACCCTGTTTACCAAAGGCGGCTGGCTGATGTGGCCGCTGCTGGCGCTGGGGGGCGTGACGATCTTTATCTTCGTGGAGCGTTTCATGGCCATCCGCAAGGCTTCGGTGCTGGACATGAACTTTATGAACCGCATCCGCGACTACATCTCCGACGGCAAGATCTCGACGGCCGTGAACCTCTGCAAGAAGACCGACACGCCCATCGCACGCATGATTGAGAAGGGCATCGAGCGCATCGGACGCCCGATGAGCGACGTGCAGACCGCCATCGAGAACGTCGCCAACCTCGAAGTCTCGAAACTCGAAAACGGCCTTCCGTTCCTGGCCACGATCGCCGGCGGCGCGCCGATGATCGGTTTCCTCGGCACGGTGTTAGGTATGGTGCAGACCTTCATGGACATGTCCGCCGCGGGCGGCACGGTCGACCTGGGGCTGCTGTCGAGCGGCATGTACGTGGCGATGGTGACCACCGTGATGGGTCTGATCGTCGGCATTCCGGCCTACTTCGGCTACAACTACCTCGTGGCGCGCATCGAGAAGCTGGTGTTCCAGATGGAGGCCAACTCGATCGCGTTTATGGACATTCTGAATCAACCCGTTCAAAAATAGCGCGTTATGGCAATCAAACACGGATCGAAAGTCGATAAATCGTTCTCGGCCTCGTCGATGACCGACCTGATGTTCCTGCTGCTGCTGTTCCTCTTGATCGCCACGACGCTGATCAACCCCAACGCCCTGAAACTGATGCTTCCGAAGAGTTCGAACCAGTTGAAGGACAAGGCGATGACCACGGTGTCGGTTCAGGATGCGGGTCACGGCAAGTATCGTTACTATGTCGAATTGCAGGACGTGGGTTCGATCGGCGGCGTGGAGCGGGCGCTCAAGGCGCGGCTCGACGGGCAGAAGGACGCTACCGTCTCGCTCCACTGCGACAAGACCGTTGCGGTGGATGAGGTGGTGAAGGTTATGAACATCGCCAAGGACAATAATTATAAACTTATTTTGGCGACTTCGCCGAAATAAGTTCAATGAAAAATGAAAAATTAAGAATTAAAAATGAAATCCGTGCCACTCTGGCGCAGGGGCAATTTTTAATTTTTCATTCTTAATTTTTAATTGGGAAACCAATGTATTACTATGATCCCGATAATAAATCCCCGCGACGGTGGGCGATGATCGCGACGGCAGTCTACGGCGTGCTGCTGGCCGGCTCGTTCGCGCTGGTGTCGTTCGATTTCTCGTCGGTGACGGACAAGCCGGGCGACACGATTCTCGTCGACTTCACCGAGCCGCCCGTTCCCGAGCCGCCCAGACCGCCCGTGAAGGTGGCCAACGAGCCGCGCGTGCACGATGTCGCGGCACCCGTGGAGCAGACGGCGCAGGTTGCGGGCAAGGACCCTGTGACGCAGACGCCCAACCCCAAGGCGTTGTTCAAGATGAACAAGGGCGGGGCCGACGAACCCGACAATGCGGGCAATCCCCGCGCTCCCGAGGGCGAGGACAAGGCCAGCGGCACGGGTCCGGGACTGAACCCCGACGGACTGGACCAGCTGGATCAGGGGCTGAAAGGGCGCGGACTGGTGGGCGACCTGCCCAAGCCGTCGTATCCCGGCGAGAAGGGCGGCAAGGTCGTGATCCGCGTGACGGTCGACGCTTCGGGCAAGGTCACGGGGGCTTCGTTCGAACCCAAAGGCTCGACGACGGACGCTGCCGAGCTGATCGAGGCGGCGAAAGCGGCGGCCCGCAAGGCGCGATTCACAGAGAGCCGCGCCGCGGTGCAGGGCGGCACGATCACCTATATTTTCCGCATGGAGTAACGGGTGTGTTTGAGAAACCCGCGTCGGGTCGGCCGGGTCGGCGCCCGTTTTTTACCCGGTTTCCCGCCGCCCGCTGGTATGATATTGGATAAATACAAATTTTGGCTATGCGACATATCCTGTTAACCCTCTCGGCCTGCCTGGCGTTCGCTGCGGGCTATGCCGAAAAACCCGTAAAGGGGGCGCACCTCCGGCTGGAGAACGCGACCTATAATTTCGGCGACGTGCCCCGTAAGGGCGGCGACCTGGTCCGCGAATTCCGGTTCGTCAACGACGGTACGGCCCCGCTGGTGCTGGTGCGGGTCATCACTTCGTGTTCGTGCCTCAAGGCGTCGTTCTCGAAGCGTCCCGTGGAGCCGGCCGATTCGGGGGTGATCCGCATCACCTACGAACCCCACAAGAGCGAGCCGGGAGCCTTCAACAAGGTGATCCAGGTCTACTCCAATTCGGGCGACGGCCGCGACGTGATCACCGTGCAGGGCAACTCGATCGAGGGGCAGCCCCGCGGAAAGGTCAAGACCGAAAAGGTGAAAGTGAAGTATAAGTAAGAATATGAACGAGTCATCGGCATCCCGCAGTGCTGTCGACTGCCGCTTTCGCCGCCTTTGGCGTCGTTGGCAAGTCTGACCCACCCCCAAACCCCCGCCTCGGCGGGGGCGGCAGGGCGCTGCCCGGGACCGAATGACATAATGAACCGAAATATGGCAATTCTTTTTTCAAACGCGACGGTGCTGCCGATGACGGCCGCCGGGAACGCCCCCCGCACCTTTGCGGGCTGGGTGGGCGTCGACGGCAACCGAATCGCGCTGGTCACGGAGTCGGAAACGGCCGCCGCGGAGTTCCGCGCGGCGCACCCCGGGCTTCGGGAGTTCGACTGCCGGGGCAAACTCGTGATGCCGGGGCTGGTGAACACCCACTGCCATGCGGCCATGACCCTGCAACGCAGCCTTGCCGACGACATCGCCCTGATGGAGTGGCTCCACGACTATATCTGGCCCTTCGAGGCGCGTCAGACGGCCGACGATGTGGCGCTGGGCATGACGCTCGGCATTGTCGAGATGCTGCTGGGCGGCGTGACGTCGTTCGTCGACATGTACTATTTCGAAAACCGCTGCGTGGAGACGGTCGAACGGCTGGGCATCCGCGCCATGCTGGGCTGCAACTACTTCGATTCGAACGTCGACGAGGTGATGCCCCAGGTGGAGGAGGCCGTGCGGCTGGCCGCCGGATGCGACCGGGTGCAGATCGCCCTGGCGCCCCATTCGCCCTATACCGTGTCGCCCGAGAACCTCCTGCGCGGCAAGCGGCTGGCGGATAAATACGGCCTGCATCTGATGATCCATATCTCGGAGACGCAGGACGAGGTGCGCATCGTGCGCGAAAAGTACGGGAAAACCTCGGTCGAACACCTCGACGGGTTGGGACTGCTGGGGCCGAAGACCATCGGCGCGCACTGCATCCACGTGACCGACAGCGACATCGAGACACTCGCCGCGCGGGGCGTCGCCGTGTCGCACAACCCGCAGAGCAACATGAAAATATCGAGCGGCGTGGCGCCCGTCGAGCGGATGCGCGCCGCGGGTGCGCTGGTGACGGTCGGCACGGACGGAACCTGTTCGAACAACGATCTCGACATGTTCGAGGAGGTGCGCACGGCGGCCTTCCTGCAAAAATCCGCGACGGGCGATCCCGTGGCCCTTCCGGCCTGGGAGGCGCTGCGGCTGGCGACGGCGAACGGCGCGCGGGCGATGGGCTATGCCGAAGGCGAACTGGGCGTCGTCCGCGAGGGCGCGCTGGCCGACCTGATCGTCGTGGACCTTCAGAAACCCCATTTGCAGCCCGTCAACGACGTGGTGTCGAATCTGGTCTACTGCGGCAAGGCCTCGGATGTCGATACGGTGGTCGTCGACGGACGGATCGTCGTCGAGAACCGCTGCGTGGCGGGCGTCGACCTGCCGGCGCTCTATGCCGGGGTTGCGGCGGCCGTCGCGCGAATCAAAGCCGGCCGATGACCGGATGCGGAGGGGCGCGGTGCGGCGTCCCGTCCCGCAAATCCGGCTCGCAGCCGGGTGGCATCGGAATTGCGTTGAACCACCTGATTATAAAAACTATCGAATTATGGATCACAAGGTAACTTTCGGCGGCAAGCCCGTGACGCTTGTCGGCAATCGCTGCAAAGTGGGGGAGACGGCCCCCGTATTTACGATCACCGATGCGGGGCTGCAACCCGTGTCGTCGGACGTTTTCCACGGCAAGGTGCGCATTTACAGCGTCTTTCCGTCGGTCGACACCCCGGTCTGCTCGTTGCAGAACATCCGCTTCAACCGCGAGGCGTCGAAACTGGGCGACGACGTGGTCGTCGTGTCGCTGTCGGTCGACCTGCCCTTTGCGCAGAAACGCTTCTGCGCCGCCGAGGGCATCGACCGCGTGCATGTCTTCTCGGATTACAGGGAGCTGGATTTCGGCATGAAGTACGGCTTCGTGATCGACTCCCTGCGCCTGCTGGCGCGCGGCGTGGTGGTCGTGGACCGTGAAGACGTGGTGCGTTACGTGGAGTACGTGCCCGAGGTCACCCACGAGCCCGACTACGAAAAGGCGCTGGCCGTGGCGCGCGAACTGGCGAAGTAAGCCGCCGGGACGGCCGAAAAAAAGCGAACCCTTTCCCGGGGTCCGCTTTTGTCATTTCCGGAAATCCGGGGTCAGGGCTTCACCAGCGACCGGCTCCGGCCCCACATGTTGC
>ERZ791734.2523-NODE-2523-length-11458-cov-5.611067_pt1 | contig 11458 bp, 9 predicted proteins | sample MGYA00509953_ERZ791734 | MGnify/ENA primary metagenome ERZ791734 (study PRJEB30046, sample SAMN00792038) | human gut metagenome | study: EMG produced TPA metagenomics assembly of the A metagenome-wide association study of gut microbiota in type 2...
CATGTATATAATATCAGTGTAGAGGATTCTCATTTTAATAATGTAGCCAAAGGAGTAAATGATATTAAAGGGGCGAAAGATGTGACTTTCAAGAACCTTTATATCAATGGTGAATTGGTGAAATAGGGCATAATTGTAGTAATTTAGAATATCCGAATATGAATGAAAAAGAAGATTTAGAAGAACTCCAATGTTTTGTTTCAAATATACAGAATGATTGGAAAACAGCTTATGATGCACAAATTTATATCACATCTCTGTCTGTAATAAGTAATCATGATTGGAATAAATTAGAACTTTGGATAAATCTTCATCAGGATGGTTTTATCTATAAGTTAAGACATTATTATCCTGCACTTTCGGAAGACGATATACATATCATTCTTTTATTACGTATTGATTTTAATAATGCTCAAATTTCAGAGTTGTTTCATGTTTTAGAGAGTTCTTTTAGAATACGGCGTAGTAGATTGAAGAAAAAAATGAATGTTGTTTGTGAATCTATTACAGATTTTGTCAAATCATTGTATTTAGAATAATTCTCTTTTTTATAGTAAAACCATATATAAATGTGTGTATAAGTAAATGTATACGCATTTGTATATGGTTAATATTTTTCTCTTAACTTAGAAATGTATTCTTTTGCAACAAATTATCATTGAAAAACATTTTTCATTCATACTAATATTATGGAAAAATACAGATTATCATCGTATGCAATATCGATAGAATTAGAAAGTGAACCTGACGATAGCCTATTAATACATGGCTATACCGGTGCTATAGATTTAATAGATAAGTCCATAGTAAGGTTTCTGATAGAAAATCCTTATTTTGATAGGGCTGTGCTACCTTGTGAAGAAAGTACAAAAGATGCTCTTGAAAAAAGAGGATATATCACTTTACAAACAGAAGATGAAGAAAAAGAATACTTTAAACGTTTAGCAACAGCACTTTTTAGAAAAGAAAGTATACTACGTAAAGGTTTTACTTTTCTAATTACCTATGATTGTAACTTTCGTTGTCCCTATTGTTTTGAAAAAGATATTCAGAAAGATGGAACAGCGTTCACCAAAGAGATGGTAGATAAAGCCTATCAAGCTATATTACAGATAGCACCAGACGAAAGACTACGCTCAAGGTCAATAACCTTGTATGGCGGTGAACCTCTATTAAAGAGAAATAAGAATATTATATCTTATATTATTGAACAGGGTAAAGAATTAGGATTTAAGTTTTCTGCTATCTCTAATGGTTATGACCTGAAATATTATGAAGATCTTCTCTCGCCGGAAGATATTAGCTTTATTCAGATAACGATAGACGGCATTAGAGAACGTCATAATCAACGTCGTATTCATTATCAAGGATACCCTACATTTGATACGATTGTAGAAAATATTGGAATTGCTTTGAATAAAGGAGTTGCTATTTCAGTTAGAGTGAATGCTGATCGAAACAATATAGAAGATTTAGAGGGATTACAAACGATTTTTTGTGATTTGGGCTATACAGAGAACCCTTTATTTTCTATAAACTCTGCATTATTAAGAAATTATTCCGATAGTACAGAAAAAGCCTATCAATACTTCTCACAGAAAGATTTTATAGAATGGCATAAAAAACATGGCTTGGAATCTACTTGCCAAGATTATGGAGTATATCGTAGAATTCATGCAGCGATAAAACAAGGTAAACCTCTATCTTTTCGTTCTACTTTTTGTAGTGCTCAAACGGGTGGATTTGTGTTTGATCCATTTGGTAGAATTTATACATGCTGGGAGACTGTGAATCAAAAAGAACATTGTATAGGTAATTATTCTTTGAATAATGATATTGTTTGGAATGAGCAAGTCGAAGAACGTTGGAGAAAGACCTATCTTTTGGAGAATGCTATATGCGCAAGCTGTAAATACGCATTACTGTGTGGCGGTGGATGTCCGGCACAAAACTTACAGAAACATCGTTGTACGCATATGGAGGATATAGTTCATAATGCTGCGAATAAGGCTTATTTAAGCATTAAATAAAATATTAATTAAAATTTATTTTTATGGAACAAAATGAGAAAAAAGAACTACGTTCTTTGAATGTAGAGTTGCCAACTCTTTATGTTGAAGAATTGGAACAGCGGTTAGAAACCGATCCGTTGGCTATCGGTGGATTACTATCTGGAGATTTTGATGGAGTTGAAGCATATTCTTGTGGTAAAGATTGCGATGAATTTACTTGTGACGTTCATTGCGATGACCATTGTTCAGAGCATTGTGGAAGATTTCATTGTTCGGTAGATTAGGTAATTCCGTAATGAATTAAAGCTAATTATTGAATCTATTTTCAGTATATTCTCTCAATTGATTTGAGAGAGTATACTGATATGTAACTTCTATTTTTATTTTATATAGAATGAAAAATAATGTATTTTTAGTTTGTATGTTACTCTTTTCTATATCTGTTTTTGGACAGGAACTGAAAATTCAGGGGCATCTGATAGATGAAGAGAAACAAGACTTAGTGGCTGCAACTATACGCTGCTATCTGAATGACACGCTTTTTGTGGTAGGGGGAACTACGAATAGTAAAGGAGAATTTGAATTCAAACTTCCACATACGGAACAAAAGTATAAGCTATTAATCAGTTATTTAGGTTATAAAGAAACTACTTTAGTATTGAATCCGACCAAAGAGACCCTGATTCGTTTAGGAGAAATAACGATGGATAAGAAAGTGGTACAGATGCAGGAAGTAACTGTGCTAGCTCCCAATCGGATAAATACCGAAGACAAAATAATGGCATTCCCTACTCGCGAGCAGTTACGACACTCTTATGACGGATACAGTGCTTTGCGTGCGTTAATGATTCCGGGGCTGGAAGCTGACCCTCGAAGTGCAACTATCACTTATCATAGAGAAAACGTATTATTGTGTATTGACGGACGTGAGGCAACACGGGAAGAAGTGCAGAATCTAAACCCAAAAGATATTAAACGTGTAGATTTTTATTCTCAAGGTCGTTCCGATTACCCGGAAGCTTCTACTATATTAGATTATATACTTAAAGAACGGGATTACTTAGGAACAATCGCTTTAAACGCAAGGCATCAATTGAACAAACCAACAGGCACTGGACGAGGAACTGCCCAGTATTTTGAAGGAAAATCTGAATGGGCTGTATCAGTATCGGACAATTATACTCATTTTAGAAATCATGACGAAGGATATACCGAAACAATTTATCATTTTCCTGACGAAACCATCATCCGGACAGACGATGAATTGCCCTCATTAAACAATAATAATAACCTGAAAGCTTATCTAAATTATATATATAAAGATAAGTTGCAAACATTTTACTCTTCTTTACGGATGAATAGGAGTATGTCTGAAAATGACAACTGGAATCGGCAACGGTATAATAATACATCCGCTGTTCTCGTGAAACAAGAATACAAACATACTGTTAGGTTGAATCCGGCTTTACAATTACGCTATAATCGTACTCTTCCCAGAAGGCAGATACTTCGATTGGAGTTGTATGGAAGTTATGGAAACAACGATTACAATCGATGGTATGAGCAGCGTACGGATGAAGTCATAACGTCTTCTTATGCCAATGCTACTGCCGAAGGTAGTTGGTATGGAAGACTTAATTGTAACTATAGTAAAAGTTTCAAAAATAAATCATCTGTCAGTTTGACTCTAAATCAGAATTTTACGCATACTAACAACTTAAATACAAAAGAGGGGCAAAATTCAGAGATCTTTTTAAATAAAGGTAATACCAGTTTTTATGCTACATATAATTATCGCATTAAGAAGAAATTTAATCTACAAGCTAGCATTGCCGAACATTTATCATATACTACGACGAATGGAAATCATGTGTTCAGTTCTTTCTTCATACCTTCATTGAAACTCTCCTATCTTCATAAGGGACATTCGTTGAAGTTGACCGGAACTGTCCGTAGTACAGAAATAAGTCTTTCAAATCGTACCGGTTACGAATATAAAAAAAATGAATACGAGATGTTTGTAGGAAATCCTAAATTAAAAGACTATTTGCAATATAATGCAGGATTAAATTATGATTGGACTATGAATTCCAGGTGGACATTGCTTTCTTATGCTAGTTTGCACATAAGTAATCCGCAGAACTATGAACTATATCGTTATGATGACGAACGGAAAATGTTTGTATATCAAAATTTGAATGGAAGCAAAAGTTTGAGTCAGCACTATGAATTGGCTTTGCAATATGATATTATTCCCCAGATATTTAGTTTAAGGCCAGTGCTGATTTATGATCGCATGGATGTGTCCTTGTGGAAAGATTTTTCTTTTGATCGTTTTTTCTTTTGCTGTTCTCTTTTTTATATGCATAATGGTTGGAGCTTTGATGTAAACTATATGGCACCATCAAAGTATATGAAAATCACTTCCGGTCTTATGACTCATTTTCCTGGAATGCTGGGATTCGGAGCTGGTTACAGTATCAGCAACTGGAATATTGATTTATATATGCAAACGCCGTACAAGGCAGTTTCTAAGGGGCACCTTCAGCAAATTGGTTATGAAAGAAGATATGAAAACCGAATACCTCGTGTTAGCGATCATGTAATTAGCTTATCAGTAAATTATCGTTTCACTTTTGGAAAGAAAAAACATAAATTCGATAACTCGGTTATACAAGATACGAATCAGTCAACCATATCAAGCGATTAAAACGAAGCAAATGAATTTACAAGAGATAGAAATCCGGCCATTTTCAACTTCTTCCCTTCATGAAACTTTTCTTATGGAGGTTTCGGGACGTTTCTTTGAAATAGGTAAAGATGTGGCTGAACTTCTGACCTACTTTAAATGTAACGGTTGTGAAGAAGCAAGTATTGAAGAATATTCTAAACAAAATGGAAAGTTTTCGAAAGAGGAGATTTTGACGTTTTTAAATGATTTTGCTAAGAAGTTGGAAAAAGAGAGCGAACTTCCTAACAAAAGAAAGTCTTTTCTGTATAATAGAGAACTCATATCAGCGAATGTCATCAACAAATGTTCCTCGTTGTTAGCTCCTTTATTTAATAAATGGTTCATATTGTTCGTCATATTATTTTTTATAGCTTTGGATGTTCTCTACTTTATAGAATACAGTACAATAGGTAAAGAACACCTAAATTTGAATATTTATATTTTAAGCGGATTACTATTCTTTTTTATTCTTTCTTCTCTTTTTCACGAGTTAGGACATGCTTCAGCTTGTCGCTATTTTGATATTTCTCATGGAGGGATCGGGCTTGGATTGTACATTAATATACCAGTCTTTTATACAGATGTATCAAGCGTCTGGAAACTTCCAAGAAAAAAAAGATGTATTGTTAATGTTGGAGGAGTCTATTTCCAGATATTACTTTTAATTCCATTTTTGGTAATTTATTTATATTCTCAAAGTAGTTTATTGAGCTATATCATATTGATTATGAATTTCAATTTCCTACTCACACTAAATCCATTCTTTAAATTCGATGGATATTGGATTATGACAGATGTTTTAGGTGTTGCCAATTTACGTCAAAAAGGAAAAGAATGGATGCTGTATATGATAAACAAATTTAGGCATAAAAATACTAATAAAGTTCCTTACTTAATGTCACTCTCCAAAGGAACTAAAATAGCATTGGTTATCTATACAATAGTGGTAAACTTCTTTTTCGGATTTTATTTCTTGTATATGCTACCACTTTTTTTTATTAGATTCTATCATACTTTTCCTGAAAGAATTGAACTATTATTAATGAATCTGTCACATCATCAAATGCCTAATTGGGGGAATCTGCAACAATGTATTTTACAAATAGTGTTTTTGTATTTCTTTCTTTATATGCTGTATAGAATGTTGAGTCCGTTATTAAGAAAAATAATATGGAAAAAATAATAAATAAAATAGCTTGTTGTTTATTGGTTTTCATGTTTCTTATGCGTTTTTTCTACGTACAAGATCCATACTTTATCTGTACTTTTCTTTTGGTTATTTGCCTTACTGTCTGTCTAACCAGGCAAATGATAAAACTGACTATCATTGATTTATGTTTGCTCCTTTTATGGGCATATATAGGGATGGGACCTACTGTTAATTTCGCAGGGAGTGCGTATTCTTTTATTACACTCACATCAAATATCCTGTATTACTTTCTTTTGAGGTATATTATCACATACGATAAGAAAGGAGAACAGTCATTGCTATCATCATTTACCGTTTGTATTGCTGTCTTATCCGCATTAGCCTTTTATTCTTTTTATCTTTTCTGTGTGTCAGTGCATGAAATGGGTTTTAGTTCTCTTTATGATTTCAGATTTTTATATAAACCATTGGGAGTACCCAATAATGAATGGAGTAGCCTTCAATGGTTGTTTGGCGGGATTATAACGGCTGTCTATATTTATAGTGAGAATAAAATAATAAAAGGTATAGCTTTACTATCAGGTGCAATAATCTTATGTTTGGCTTTAGTTTCATTCTCACGAGGTATTTATCTTGCCGGTATTGTTTTCATCATATTGTTAATTGTGCTGGAACATAGGAAATTATTCGAAAGGAAAAAGATAATTATTGGTGGAGGCTATTGTTTGTTAGTAATAGTTGTTGCTTGCCTTTATTCAACAGAAATAAAAAAAACACTTCATGGAAATGAGACTGTATCCCAACAGCGTAGTACGAAAAGCCGAATAAATACCTTCCAATTAACAACGGATGTCTTGAAAGAATATCCTTTTGGAGTGGGACTCAATAATTACACATTGGCAAAGGACTATTATTTGCATGGAGAAAAAAGGGTTGACTCTTATACTTCATACGCTGCGAATTCATTTTTAAAGATAGGTATTGAAGGCGGATATGCCGGTCTGATATTTTATATATTATTTCTTTTATCCATAGTTTACTACTTAGTGAAGGCGAAGAAGCGTAATTTGTGGCTATTATTTCTTTTTCTGTTCGCCTTTTTTCTTCGGGAACAAACATTTTCTACATTCTTTGATTCCAGTAGTGTCCGATTATCAGCTTTGATATTAATCGCTTTCCTGCAAAAAGAAGAAATAGTAATTGTGCAACGATCGAATATAAAGATTTTAGCTGCTATACCCTGTTTGGCATGGATATGTGTATTTTATATTTTTAGATTTAATTGTAACGTTAATCATGATGTTACAAGATTAGTTAATCAGTCTATGGCTTATCGAAAGGTTAATATACCAAAGGCGTTGACATGTATAAAGCAAGCCCAATTAAAAAATCCCTTAGATGTTCATCTGGCTTATTATGAATATTGCTGGTCAGAAAAAGAAAATGCAGTTCACAACGAAGATAAACTTAGAAAAATGACGGAACTCTATCCTGACAAATTATTGTTCCGGTGGACACTATATGAGCAATATAAACAACAGCATCAGTTAGAGAACGCTGCAACTGAATTAAGATCTTGTATCTTACAAAATCCTCGAATTCTTGGGACTTCTTTTTGGAAAGAACTTAATGAACAAGAGCCTGGATTCGCAGAGCTGGTAGTAGGCGGATTATTAAAAGAAAAACAGGAAAAGCCTTTAAATGTAATAGAATTAGCTAAGTGGGGAAGTATTGCTTTACAATTAGGAAAAAACGATTTAGCACTGTCCTATTTGAATGAAGTTAGCAAACAATTACCCAACCTATCCCGGGTATGGTTTAATTTAGCTTCCATATTGGAGAAAGAGGGAAAATTAGAACAAGCTAGTCTGTACCGACAAAGAGGGAGTATAATGGAATTAGGTGTTTTTTCTAAAGACAGAAGTTATATGCCTCCCGTAGAGCAAGATATAAATAAAATAATCAATGAGCAATACTCTTTTTTATTTAATCTGTGGTATAATGAAAATTTGAAGAATGAAATAGAATAAAGATATGAAAGCGTTGATGAAAATAAGTTTTTTGCTTCTCGGTGTTACTGTTATTTGCTGGGGAGTATATTTCTACTCTGGAAATAGGATTATCACACGGAAAGTTTTAGCACATTATCAAAATGATTCATTGAAATTAGCGGCAGCAACATTCTTGTTGGATAATATAGGTGACAAATTTGCTTATTGTAAAGAGGATATTGAACGTTATGACACGATTTTTGCACTTTATGATGAATTAAATAAAAAAGGAGAAACCTCATCAGAACCAGAACTGGCAAAAAAATGTTGGCATACCTTAATTCAGACTTATGGGAAAATGAAACCTTCACTATTTGAACGTGAATATGATAGGAAAACTTTATCTGCATCTTTTTTAATAGATAATATTGATGTGGCTTTTGAAGCATGGCAAACAGCCCCTAATTTTATCACGCGTGATTTTAATCTATTCTGCAGATACGTATTGCCTTATCGGGTTGGCAATGAGCCAATAGAGCCGGAGCGAAGAAAACAATTCGAGGAATTGCGTTCTCTAAGAGATTCTATGTTTGACGAAAGTCGGATTATAAAAGATCTATATCACGAATTTGTCAAAGTACGTAAATACCAAAATAGTAAGCAAATGTGGAATTATGCGATATCTTTAACTAAATCTCAATTAGAAAAAACTCGTAGAGGATCATGTCGTCATTTTTGTGAGTATTATGTGGCAGCTTTACGTGCTTGTGGCATTCCTGCAACAATAGATTATGTTAATTGTTGGGGGAACAGAGCTGGTGGACATGAATGGGTGGCAGTTCTAAAGGATAGTGGAGCATTTCTTGCTTTTGACGCATTAGATCGAAAGAAAATGAAATTGGCTTATAAACCAGCAAAAATTTATCGGCAAACTTTTGAAACACAGGTTATTGATGGGAATGCGAGAAAATATGTTCCTGACTATATGCTAAATCCAAATCGCATGGATGTCTCACATCTTTATTTTAATACCTATGATGTGGAGATAAAGGGCAGTGATATGAAACAATATAAGAACTATCCATATGGGGTTATTTGTGTGTTTGATAATAAGAAATGGGTACCTGTTGATTTTGGTAAGGTGACTGATGGGGTATTTCATTTTCAAAATATGATAGGCGATGTATGTTATATGGCTGGTTTTTATGTTAATGGAACTTTTATTTCGGCTACAGAGCCGTTTGTTCTAACCAAAAGTGGTGAAGTAAAATTGATTCAATGTTACACAAAAAATCATGTAGATATGCGGTTGGTTCGTAAATACCCGAAATTCACACGCATTTCTTCTTTTAGGAAAGGACTATTGGGCTCTAAAATAGAAGTATCAGATGATAGAGAATTCTCTTCAGGCAGGACTTTAATAACAATTGATGAATTAGGGAATGAAGATTTTTTTGATTCAACCGTAACAGTGAATAGACCATACAGGTATGTGCGATTAGTTTTTGATGAACAGAAAGAAGGTAATTTGGCTGAAATAGAATTTTATGGGAAGAAGAGAGGGACAAATGTTGAAGTTCTATTGACAGGTGGATTTAGCGGAGAACCAATAAAGCAAACTAAAACAAATTGGACGATGGCTTTGGATCGGAGTTTCGATACTTATTTTAAGAAGAATAAAGGAGAAAAAGGTAATATTTGTTTAGATTTAGGAAAGGATAATTCATATGAGATAACGCGCGTAAGATATGTTCCTCAAACAGATTCTAACTTTATAGTTCCGGGAAATCAATATCGTTTGGAATATTGGGACAATTCTTCTTGGAAATTTTTTGGAGAACAGATTGCTACCGATTTCAGTTTAAATTTTTCCAATGTACCTGCTGACCGATTATATATTTTACATAATCTAACCAATGGTGTAGAGGAGAGAATTTTTACTTATGAAGATGGTAAACAAGTGTGGTGGTAAGCTTTATCTGTTATTAAAAATGAATGTTATTTATGAAACGATTATTGACTTTATTAAATCGTTGCGTTTAAAATGATCTTTCTTTAAAAGCCGTATACAAAGTGTGTATATTTACCAATGTATACACATTTGTATACGGTTAATGTTTTTATATTAATCTATTAATGGTTTTCTTTGTTACAACGTGAATGATAAACTTTTATTTGGACTAATATTATGATAAAACATCTATTCTTTTTTATTTTCGTATCTATGCTACATCTATCTTATGGACAAAAAAGATACACAATCAGAGGTGAATTTCCTGATCATTCTTTGGATAATGAATATGTATTGCTATATGATTTCTCATCTCTTCAAGGTGAATATGAACGTTCAAAGCAAGCATTCATTGACAGTATATTGGTGGTCGATAAAGTGTTTCATTATGAAGGGACGATCAATCAAGAACCTTTTTTAGCATTAGTTCTTTGTAGTAAAAGCAGATATCTTAAATATAGTACAACTTTTATAGTAGAACCTGGCAATATTCAGATGCGCGTTGTTGACTGGGCAAGTGATGGTGATGTGTCAGGTACTTCTATAAACGACGATTACAACAAATATATTATTGAACGGAGGAAACTAATTGGTAAGACGCGTTCTTTAAGAACTAAACGAGAAGATACAATAAAAAGTGATACTCTAAAAGATAATAAATGCATATCTTTAAGTGAGGTATACACATATGCCGAGGAAGGGAAATTTATTTTCTTAGAGAAATATGCTATGTATCCAAATGTTGTACGATATTGGTTATCTTTCTATTTGAATGGGCGAAGAGCGTCAAAGAGTCCTGTTTTCTCCAAATGCCTGCATATTCTCAATTTAATGCCCAAAGCTGATCGGGACATCCTTTTGGCTTGGCGGGACTATACTATTAAAAAGGAGGAGTATAGAGAAAAGACTAAATCTCTGTTGGATAGTATACATAATAATGCCCCTCGTTTCATCGAGGCTATTTCAAAATAGCTCTTCTTAATATGAAGTTTGGGTGTAGTTGCTCTTTTGAAATTTAGTTGGAAAGCTCATAATGGTGTACAAAGGAATTAAATAGTGATTAACGGATTAGTAATTAATCGGTGCGGTTTTTAATTATTACAGAATAGAATGGATTTTCTCATCGGATATTTATTTTCAATCTTTCTATGTCTTCTTTCACCTTTTCTCTGTCTCTTCGATGAATAAGGAGTTTGCGGGTGAAGGGTAACAACTTCACCACCTCTTCACCTGTGGCGATTAGTGTAAGCGTCTCCGCGATTCTATATTGCTGTCCGTTTTTAGCTCTCATATCTTTGCGAGGTATAAAAATGAAGCATTATGGATTTAGAAAATAGATTTAGAAGAACTTGGAAACGTTTCCAAGAAGTCTTAAAAGTAGACTACAATTGTTCTTTAGCGGATGTTTGCCGCGAGCAGCATACCACTTTTGGAGGTATGAGTTCCTGGATGTCCCGACGGGGCTATAGCGTTAAACAAGCTAAGGCAGATGTGGTTCGTGATTATTATGGCGGCGTTGAGCCGTCCCCACTGAGCACTACCTCTCCTGCGTTCACTCAAATA
>ERZ791734.2537-NODE-2537-length-11398-cov-2.087719_pt1 | contig 11398 bp, 13 predicted proteins | sample MGYA00509953_ERZ791734 | MGnify/ENA primary metagenome ERZ791734 (study PRJEB30046, sample SAMN00792038) | human gut metagenome | study: EMG produced TPA metagenomics assembly of the A metagenome-wide association study of gut microbiota in type 2...
TCAGTTTTTCTTTGAACAGGAAAGTGATGCCGAAATCCACCACCACTCCGGTGCCGCCGACGACGCAGAATTTTATGAATTGCAGGAACATGTCGCTTATTTTTTCAGGTTTATTTTTACGGTTTCTGCCCGATGAATTGTTATACGAAAACGACTTCTTTGTTTTTGACGCGCAAATTTGACTTTAAGTCCAGATTTCCGGTGCAGCCGATTAACGGAATCGGCAATTTGTGGTCTTTTAGCCGGCGGGAAAGAAAAGAATTTTATAAGAAAAACGGGTGATGCCGATTTAACCCGAAGCGCCTGTCGGAGAACAGGCGCTTTTTTTGATTCAGGCGGATTTCTGAAGGATTAACTCCGGCAGGCGCTGCAGCAGTTCTTCATGAGACAGGTTGAAATCGCTGTCAATCCAGATTTGTTCCAGTTCGTCCAGCACTTCACCGATTTTGCGGTTGTCTTTAATGCCTGCGGCAATTACGTCACGGCCTTTGATGCTGAATTCGGGAAGCTTGATTTGGGCGATGTGTTTTATTCTTTCGCGAATGTCCGGCAGAACTCTTCGGTTGAATGCACTCAGCAGGATAAGCTTGTCGCGGCAAAAGTCGTTGCCGTGGAGATAAACCAGCCGGCGCAGCGGTTTTTCTTCAAGAAATTCATCAAAGAAAGGATGAAAACGGGCCCAGCTGACAAAGTCTTCACGCTGTTTGTTGCTCATCCGCAGGCGGGTGGCCAGGTTTTCGGCGAGAGCTTCGTCAGGATTGTAGAGTACGAACAGACGGCGCAGCGGAGCGTTGGGCAAATCTCCGGTATTGATTGTGTTGACGAGAAAGTCCAATTCTTCCAGATAATGAGTATCGGGAAGAATATAGCTCAATATCTCGTTGTCATACATGATTTGCAGGGTTTCGATGACTTTCGGGGTCAGGAATAATTTCAACAGTTCGTCGCGAATACGTTCCATGGAAAGCTGTTTTAAGCCGTCTTTGTTTTCTTTGCAGGCTTCAAGCGCCTTGGTGTCAATCGGAGCTTTGCCGAAAATCGAATAAAAGCGGAAAAAGCGGAGAATGCGCAGATAATCCTCTTTAATGCGCTGGCCGGCGCTGCCGATGAAGCGGACAATGCCTTTTTCAAGGTCGTCAACGCCGTTATAATAGTCAAACACATTGCCTTTTTCATCGGCATAAACAGCATTGATGGTCAGGTCGCGGCGGGAGGCGTCTTCGTTCCAGTCGGAGGTGAAAACGACTTCGGCATGGCGGCCGTCGGTTTTAATGTCTTTACGCAGGGAAGTGACTTCCAATACCTGATTGTCAATTACAACGCCGACTGTGCCGAATTTGATGCCGATGGGAATGGTTTTAAGGCCGCTTTCCTCACAGGCTTCGACCAGTTCGTCCGGCGAAAGGTCGGTGGCCAGATCAAGGTCGAACCCTTTCATGCCGGCGATGGCGTCGCGAACCGAACCGCCGACAAAACGCAGCACGCCGCCGTGTTTCTCAACCACTTTAAACAGGTTAAAGATATGGGGGTTGGCGGTTAATTTGCTGATATCCAAATATTTATCTTTAAACATGAAGCCCTTGCTTTCCAAATCTTTTATTTGGTCTATTGTTAACAGTTTTTATAACTTTTTCCAGTATATTATAGCAAAATTTGATAACTTTGTGGGTAGATAGGTATGAAAAAATTTACAACGATTGTTTTTGTTTGTGTTTTGACTTTTGCCGGGCTGGTTCAGGCCAAGGCGCCGGAGCTTATCGGCGAATATGACGATTGGGCGGCTTATTCGTATAAAGACGGCAAAGGCATTGTCTGCTATATGGCTTCCACACCGAAAAAAGACGAAGGAAAATACAGCAAACGCGGCGATATTTATGTTATTGTGACGCATCGTCCGGCGGAAAAGAGTTTTGACGTGGTCAATTTTGTGGCCGGTTATACTTATAAAAACGGTTCTCAAGTCGTGGTCAAAATCGGCAAAGACACCTTTACCCGTTTGTTTACCGACGGTGACAAAGCCTGGGCGATTGACGACAAGGCGGATAAGGAACTGGTGGCAGCGATGAAACGCGGCCAGCGGATGATTGTGGACGGCGTTTCCAGCAAAGGGACGGCGACAAAAGACACGTATTCGCTGAAAGGTTTCAGCGGAGCTTATAAGGCAATCAGTTCCAAGTGCAAGAAGAAATAAGATGACGGAGAAAGTTGAACTTATCGGACTGAACAAAGCGGAGCTTGACCGCCTGATGGCAGACATCGGCGAAAAGCCGTTCCGGGCCAAACAGCTGTATCAGTGGCTGTATGTTCAGGGTGCGGTTTCTTTTGACGAGATGACCAATCTGTCAAAGGATTTGCGGGCCAAATTGGCCGATAAGTTTACGATTACGCGTCCGAAAATCGTAGCGGAACAGCTTTCTCGCGATAAAACGCACAAATGGCTGCTGGAATTTGCCGACGGGCAGCGGATTGAAACAGTTTATATTCCCGAAGCAGACAGAGGTTCGGTTTGTGTTTCAACTCAGGTCGGCTGTGCCGTCGGCTGCACTTTCTGTCATACCGGGTCGCAGAAAATTACCCGCAATCTGACGGCAGGAGAAATTGTCAGCCAGTTTATGGTGGTGCGCGATGTTTATCATGAATGGCCGAGCACAACCGGTGAAAACCGGATGGTTTCCAATATTGTGGTGATGGGAATGGGTGAACCGCTGCATAATGTTGATAATGTTATCAAGGCTCTGCAGCTGCTGACAGACGGTGACGGTATTGCCATTTCCAAACGCCGGGTGACGTTGTCAACTTCCGGTATTGTGCCGAATATGCAGCGAATCGCTGAGGAAACCGGCGTTAAGCTGGCAGTTTCTCTGCATGCGCCGAATAATGACAAACGTTCGCAGATAATGCCGATTAACAAGCGCTATCCGATTGAAGATATTCTGCAAGCCTGTCAGGCGTATCAGAAGACTGTTACCAGCCGCTTTATCACTTTTGAATATCTGATGCTTGACGGGATAAACGACAGTTTGGACGATGCGCGTCAGTTGATTGATTTAATGAAAAAGTATAAAATCGGTGCCAAGTTTAATCTTATTCCGTTTAATCCGTGGCCCGGCTGTCCCTATCAGCCTTCTTCCAATAACAGGGTTCATGCCTTTTCCCGCGAGTTAGAAAAAGCCGGTTTCGCTGCCCCGATAAGGGTTGCCAGAGGGCAGGATATTTTGGCCGCCTGCGGTCAGCTCAAGTCTAAAGGAACTTCTGTGGAGCACTAGGGTGTCGTTTGCGGAATTTTCAAAATTCTTAACTCCTACTATTGTTTTCATATAACAGCCTTTAATTAAAACCCATCCAGCGGGCACGAGAGCAATTTTACACTGTCGAGAAAATGCTTATTACTATTTGCACACTCCGCTTTTTTCGCGGCTGGAAATTACTCTATTTACACACGCTATCCGAGTTTTTTAGGGTGCTTTTTCTCTCTTAATTCTTACTGTTTGACGCATATAACTGCCTTTATAAAGAGTTAAGGGTATATATTCGTTTCATTCTTCTGTTTCTTTGTAACAAAAGTTTCACAAAATAATCTCTTGTTATTTTGTGAATAGTATATTATTCTAAAACCAAACAGGTTTTTATGTCTGTTGGCGGTTAAACTTTTAGGGAGAAAAGAAATGTCATTTTTAAAAAAGAATTTTTGGACGCTCAGCTGTTTGGTTTTATTAATTGCTATGGGAATGTGCGGCGATGCCTGGGCTGATGGTAATAGTCTGATGAAAACTGCGCAAAGAAAGGCACGTAATGTTTTTACCGAAGTTAAGATTATTACCTTTATTTTGGGTGGTTTTGGTTTGACTGGTGTTGCTTTTGCAGCAATTATGGGAAAGGTTAACTGGAAATGGTTTGCCGGTTTAGCAGTCGGTTTGGGAATTTTAGGTGCGGCCGGGTCAATCGTTGAATATGCGACGGGTTCAACGGAGGTTGATATTGATACGACTTTCGGCGATATCTGAGCAGGTTTACCTATTATTATGTTCTCCGGAAAATTTAGCAAAACTTCGTGGAGAAAAAGCCCGTGTTCCTAAACCGCGGGCTTTTTGATTTTAATAGAAATGTTAAAGCAGTTTGGCGATTTCGGCGCGGACGTTGTCCAAGCCAATCCCTTTTTCTGAGCTGGTGGCAATCAGGTCAACGTAAGCCGCGGGGTGTTTGGCAATGGCCTCTTTGGTTTTCCGAATAACCTGTTCCAAAGCTTTGGCGCTGATTTTGTCGGTTTTGGTGAGGATAATCTGATAAGTAACGGCGGCTTTATCCAGCAGGTCCATAATTTCTTCATCGACTTTTTTGATGCCGTGACGCGAATCAATGAGGACAAAGACCCTTTTTAAATTAACCCGTCCCTGCAGATAGGTGAAGATCAGATTCTGCCATTGTTTAACCAGTTTTTCCGGGGCTTGGGCATAGCCGTAGCCCGGGAGGTCAACCAAGTGCAGCTTATCACCGATATTGAAGTAATTGAGTTGTTGGGTACGTCCCGGCGTGTTTGAGGTCTTGGCAAGGCCTTTCTGCCCGGTGAGTGCGTTAATCAGGCTCGATTTTCCGACATTGGAACGTCCGGCAAAGGCAACTTCCGGCATATCGGTCAGCGGAAGCTGATCCAGCCGGGCAACCCCAAGGACAAATACGGCGGGAATGCCGAACAGCTGCCGTCCGGCATAGATTTGTTCCCCGCTTAGCTGTTCCGGTTTGAACTCCATTATTTTACCCCGTTTTTGCGCATAATCGCTTTCTGTTGGATGATGGAGAGAATGTTGCTCAGAGTCCAGTAGATGACCAGACCGGAAGCAAAGTGCCCAAGCATGAAAGTGAAAATCAGCGGCATCAGGGCAAACATACGAGCCTGATCCTTATTGGTCGGAGCCGGGTTCAGCTTCTGCTGGACATACATGGTGATACCCATGATAATCGGCCAGACGCCGATGTCGAGCAGGCTCGGAACCGGGAAGTGGAGAATGGTTGACAGAACCAGCGGATCAGGTGCGGAAAGGTCTTTAATCCAGCCAATGAACGGTGCGTGGCGGATTTCGATGGCGATATTCAAAACCTTATACAGCGAAAAGAAGACCGGAATTTGAATAAACATCGGCAGGCAGCCCGCGGCGGGATTAATCTTTTCCCGGCGGTACATTTCCAGTGTTTCCTGCTGGAGTTTCATTTTATCGTTGCCGTATCTTTCCTGCAGTTCTTTAATCTTAGGCTGGATTTTTTTCATCTTGGACATGCTGTCGTATGATTTGTTGGCGATGGGGAACATAACCAGGCGCAGCAAGGCGGCAAACAACAGAATGGCCCAGCCCATATTGCCGATGAAATTGTAAAGAAAATCAAGAATGTAGAAGAACGGTTTGGTCAGAAAATAATACCAGCCGAAATCTACGGCAAGGTCAAACTTGGGAATGTTGAGCGACTGGGTATATTTATCCAGCAGTTTGATTTCCTTGGCGCCGGCAAATAATTTGACGCTGTTGGAGGCAACGGAGCCGGGAGCCGCGGTGACGGGGGCTCCGACATAATCGGTTTGGAAGTTTTGTTTGCCGGTGGCCGAGAACTTGACCGTATTTTGATTTTGCCCTTCCAGAATGAAAGCGGTAAACCAGTAGCGGTCGGAGAAACCGGCCCAGCCCTGGGCAGTCTTGAATTCCTTGGCCTTTTCGTCAATCAGGTCTTTGTATTTGATTTCCTTGAGATTGTTGTCAACAACGCCGATTAAGCCCTCGTGAACGACACTGGCGGAGGGGTTGGCATTTTCCGTTTTGCGGTTGATTAAACCGTAAGGATAAAGCGTGACGGTGCGTCCGGTGTCATTTTCGACGTCTTGCTGAATGTTAAACATATAGTCGGCGTCGAGACTGATTTTGCGAATGAATTTCAGGCCCTGCCCATTGTTCCATTCCAGAACGACCGGTGTTTCCGGCGTCAGTTCGCCGCCGCGAACGGTCCAGACGGTGTTGTGGTCAGGCATGCGCAGCGAGCTGTCGGAACTCAGCCAGCCGAATTCGGCATAGTAAGGCGCTGCCGTTTTGGCCGGAGCGAAGAGTTCAACGTCGGGGCTGTCGTTTTCAAGGGTTTGTTTGTATTTTTCGAGGAGGAGATTGTCGAAACGGGCTCCTTTGACCCGGATGGAACCGGTCAGGGAAGCATTTTTGATGTGAATGCGGGAATCCTGTCGTACAGCCTCGGCGGAAGCCATAATTTCAGCCGTATCGGCGGCAGCAATAAGCTCGTCGGCTTTGATTTTTTCCTGCGGCAACGGCGTTTGGGGAAGCGGCGCTTCTTCCGTAACGGCAGGAGCGGCGGCCGGAACGGTTTTGCCCGGGAAAAAACGGGTGGTTATAAAAATGGCGACAATGGACAGGACAATGGCTAAAAACAGGCCTCTCATTTCCTCACGCATTCTAAAATTCTCCTCAATTAAATATCTTCAGCTTTGGTTTTTACATTATATTTGGCGGCAAAGCAAGCTTTTATCTCGGTTTATCCGTTCGTTTGGGCGGAACCGGATCATAGCCGCTGCCGCCCCAGGGGTGACAGCGCAGGATTCTTTTAATTCCTAAAAACAGCCCTTTGCAGATACCGTGAGTTTGGATGGCTTCAATCATATATTGGGAACAGGTCGGGCGAAAACGGCAACAGCCCGGAAACAGGGGAGAGATAAATTTCTGATAAAATTTAATCGGCAGAATCAGAAGCTGCCGGAAGAGCTTGCTCATCAGCGGGGCTTTCAAAAAACTTGTGCAATTTTTTCAATCCCCAGCCCAAATCGTTGCGGAGTTTGGCAAAATCGCAGTCGGCGGTATTGTAACGGCCGATCAGGACATATTCGAAGCCGGGTTTCAAAAGCGGGTAAAATTCGCGCAGAGCGGCACGCATCCGCCGGCGGGCGCGGTTGCGGATATGGGCTTTGCCGATTTTACGGGTGGTGGTGAAGCCTGTTTTGGGGTTTTGTTCAGGCGCGGATAAACTTTGAGCCGCCTGCAGAATGACAGTAGATGTTACCATCTTTTGTCCCTGCTTGGCGACTCTTAAAAAATCTTTGCGTTTTTTTAATTTTAAAACGACGGTCATTTTTTATTAAGCAGAAAGTTTAGCGCGACCATGTTTGCGACGGGCGGCCAAAACTTTGCGGCCACCGGCGGTAGCCATGCGTGCGCGAAAGCCGTGACGGCGGGCGCGAACCAATTTACTCGGCTGATAAGTACGTTTCATTTGTTTTCTCCGGTTAAAACAGGATGTATCCTGTTGATATTTTTATTGATTATTTAAGCCTTTTGTTGTGAAAAGGCCTCGGACAAGTTGCTTTATAGCGGAATAAAAAAGAGAAGTCAATAAAAAACCTCCTGAAAAACAGGAGGTTTTTTGCGGTTTATCATTCGCTTAACGGCGGTCGCCGAATAATCTCAGCAAGGCCAGGAAAAGGTTGATGAAATCCATATATAAGGCCAAAGCGCCGGAAATCGCCTTGCGGGAAGACATGTCCCCGCTGTCGCTTTCAGCGTAAATGGCGCGGATTTTCTGGGTGTCATAGGCGGTTAAGCCGGTAAAGACGACAACGCTCAGAATTGACAGGGCGTAGTAAAGACCCGGGCTTTTCAGGAAAATGTTGACAATCATGGCGATGATGATGCCCCACAGTCCCATGGTCATGAAAGATCCCATGGAGGTCAGGTCTTTACGGGTGGTGTAGCCGTAAAGGCTCATGCCGCCGAACATGGCTGCGGTGATTAAGAAAATGCGGGTGATGCTGGTGCCGGTATAGGCAATGAATACGGGAGCCAGAGCCGCGCCCATAACGGCGGCATAGCCCCAGTAAACACCCTGAACCTGAGCCAGCGTTCCGCGTGAGAGCACCCAGCCGAAAGCAAAAATCATAATGAACGGAGCCAAGAGAGCCAGCCACGACAATCCGGACATACCGACGGCGCCGTTAGGGGCGACGGTGAAGAAAAGTTTGATAGCCGAAGTGTTGGCAATCAGATATGAAATCAGAGCGGTAATGCAGAGGCCGCCGGCCATGTAGTTATAGACCTTGAGCATGTATTGGCGCAAACCCTGGTCAACATAAGCCTGGCTACCGGTTTGAGCGACATTTTGGCTGTTAATCATTGTGTTTGTTCTCCTTAAATAGGTTATTTGTATTTAAAATATAGGGAGGATTTTTACGATTATCAAGTTTTATTTCGCGGAGGACGGTCGTTGCCGTGCGCTTATTCGTAGGAATAAAGTTCTTTGCCGTAACGGCGGAGCCAGTTTTTACCTTCTTCGGCCTGGGGATAAAGTTCTTTGACGCATTTCCAGAAAGCACGGGAGTGATCCTGATGTTTCAGGTGGGAAACCTCATGGGCGACCATGTACGAAATGACACATTCGGGAGCCAGAGATATTCGCCAGTTATAATTGATGTTATGCAGTGACGAGCAGCTGCCCCAGCGCGATTTGGTGTCTTTAATCGTGACATCGTTCAGGCGGCAGCCGATTTGTTCCGCCGCTTGTTTGGACCGTTTCCAGAGCTCGATGCAGGCTTGCTTTTTCAGATAGTCCTTAACCCGGCGATGAAGAAATTCGGCGCTGCCGGACACGCAGAGGCTGCCGTCTTCTTCCATTACGCCGCAGCGCCGGCGGGGGGTATGAACAATTTTCAGCGTTCTGCCGAAAAAGCAGATTTCGTCGCCGTGGGTAAATTTTCTGGTTTCGGGAATTTTGCTTAAAGCCTGCTCAATCCATTCTTTATAAGACAGGACAAACTCTACGGCGCGTTTGGCCGTGCAACGGTTCGGAAGCGTCAGTACCGGCAGCCGTTCCTGCTGGTCGATACGGAGGGTCAGGCGTTTGGCCCGGGGAGATTTGACAACCTTGAGCGGAAAGCCGACCGCCGTTTCAATGTCATAAGTCTTCCCAGTCAACAAGGTAATCTTCATAATCTTTTACTTCCGTTTCACATACCAGGGGGCGGCCCTGCAGGGACATGCCTGCCCGGCTGACCGAATCGGCTCGTCCGGTTATCAGCGGATGCCAGTCAGGAAGGTCATAGCCGTTGTCAAGCAGCCAATAGGCGCAGGTTTTAGGAAGCCAGCGCGGTTTTTCGCGGATGGCGGCCAAGTCAATGTCGCGGCAGTCCGGCACTTTTTCAAAGCGGCGGACATAGATTTTGCACAGGCAGTTTGAGCAGTCCAGAAAGCGGCAATACGTGTTGGTGAACTTGATTTTGCCTTTGATTTCCAACTTGTTCAGACAGCATTTGCCGCAGCCGTCACAGAGCAGTTCCCACTCGGTTTTGTTCATCTGTTCAAGTTTTTTGTGTTTCCAGAATTCCGGTTCAACCTCTTTCAGATTATCGTAGCGGGACTGCGGGGTATAGTCGTCTTCAATTAAATAGTCTGTTTTGTTCATTCTTAAATCCCCGGCTTATTATAAATCTTCCCAATCGACAATGTGGTCTTCAAGTTCTTCGTCGGAAACCAGCGTTTCAGGCACGCAGCGGCCGCTGATGCTTTGCCGGGGCGGCTTGGGACGGTGCTCAAACAAGGCGCGGTAGGCACAGGATTGAGGCATCCAATCGATTTTATCGATATTTTCGGGTGTGAGCTTCAGGCAGGAAGGAACCAATGCAGCGTTCGTCGTAACGGGTGCAGGTACAGGTTTCCATATCCATATAACGGCAGACGACGTCAGTATAAAAAATTTCATCGGTTTCATCATCCTGAATTTTGACCAGGCAGCATTTGCCGCAGCGGTTGCAAACAGCTTCCCATTCTTCCCGGGTGTAATCTTTTAACGCTTTATTCATGGCGGCATTTTTCCTCAACGGTTTTATATAACCCGCGCAGCAGAGATACGCTGATCATGACGGCGGCGAAGGTGAACATGCAGCAATAGCCGGTCAGCAGTATAAAATATTTAACCGCGGTTTGCCCGGCCGGGCGCAAATATGTGTTAACCAACTTGTTCAGGGAGGTACTCCTCTTTGGTGAGGTTGCCAAACTGGGCAAAGTCGCCGTTCCAAAACAGCTGGACGGTTCCGGTAGGGCCGTGACGCTGTTTGCCGATGATGACTTCGCCGATATTGGCGGTGGCGCGGACACGTTGTTGCCATTCCTCCATTCGGTGCTGGAGGTGTTCGGGGGTTTCGCCGGCCTTTTGTTTGGGTTCTTCGTTTTGAATATAGTAGTTTTCACGATAAACGAACATGACGATATCGGCGTCTTGTTCGATAGAGCCGGATTCACGCAGGTCCGACATGACCGGACGTTTATCGTCACGCTGTTCAACGCCGCGGTTCAGCTGGGACAAAGCAATAACCGGAACGTTCAGTTCCTTGGCAAGAATTTTCAGTCCGCGGGAAATTTCAGAGAGCTCCTGCACGCGGTTGCCTTCGTTCTTTTTGCTGCCGGAACCGACGATTAACTGGATATAGTCAATAACGATCAGGCCCAGCCCTTTGTTTCTTTTCAGGCGGCGGGCGCGGGTGCGGATGGTGTTGATGTTCAGGCCCGGGGTATCGTCAATGTAAAGCGGAATTTTTTCCAATTCGCGAACAGCGGCGGCAATGCGGGTGAACTCGGCATTGTCCAATTCTCCGGTACGCATCTTGTGGCCGTTGGTTTGGGTAACGGTGGCAAGAATACGGCTGGCCAGCTGATCGGCCGACATTTCGAGAGAGAAAAAGGCTACTCCTTTGGATTTGGGGTCCATATTTTTATCATGGCTCATATATTCGGCAACGTTATAAGCCATATTGGTTGCCAGAGCGGTTTTACCCATGGCCGGACGGCCGGCGATGATGATAAGGTCGGAATTGTTCAGGCCGCCGGTTTTGTTGTCCAACGCATCCAGCTGGGTCGGCAGGCCGGAGATTTTGCCGTCTTTTTGATAAGCCGCTTCAATGTGACTGAGCGAAGAGGTCAGAGCCGTTGCAAAGTCGGTAAAGCCGCCTTGGGAATCTCCTTCATTGGAGAGATCAAAAAGTTTTTTTTCAGCCATTTCAATTTGGCTGGTTGCATCGGAGTCGAGGTCTTCTTTCATAGCCTCGTTGACGATTTCATAGCCGGTGTTGATCAGCTCCCGGCGGAGGTATTTGTCATAAATAAACTGGGCATAATATTCAGCATTGGTCAGCGGAAGCGCTGTCGGCCAGTTTGACCAGATATTGGTGGCCGCCGACTTCGTTTAATGTGCCTTCCTGCTCAAAATAGTTTTTCAGCGTAATAACGTCGGCAACATGACCGCGCTGGATTAATTTGGCGATAACTTCATAAATTTTGCTGTGAATGGCATCGGCAAAATGCTGCGGTTTCAGAAATTCCGAAATGCGTTCAAAAGCCTTGTTATTGGCGAGAACGGCACCAAGCAG
>ERZ791734.2540-NODE-2540-length-11376-cov-4.908312_pt1 | contig 11376 bp, 8 predicted proteins | sample MGYA00509953_ERZ791734 | MGnify/ENA primary metagenome ERZ791734 (study PRJEB30046, sample SAMN00792038) | human gut metagenome | study: EMG produced TPA metagenomics assembly of the A metagenome-wide association study of gut microbiota in type 2...
AGAAACTGGCAACGAAATTCTCCGTGTAGACACTTTGCGATAAAGTATATAAATAAACTTACACTTTCCGTGTTTGTCAGTATGTTCCACAAAGATAGGAAAAAGCAGAGATAATCCAAATACTGACAAATTTTTAATTCTTAATTTTTCATTTTTAATTTAAATGTGTATCTTTGCGGTCCCTTTGGGGATTTAATTAACTAATTAAAAGCATTATGAACAATTACGAAACCGTTTTCATTGTCACGCCGGTTCTGTCCGATGCACAGGTGCAGGAAGTCGCTGACAAATTCCAGGGTGTCATCACCGAAAACGGCGGTCAGATCGTGAACAAGGAGTCGTGGGGCCTTCGCAAGCTCGCCTACCCTATTCAGAAGAAGACCACCGGTTTCTACTTCCTGGTAGAGTTCACGGGCGAAGGCTCGCTCGTCAACACGCTCGAAACGCAGTACCGCCGCGACGAGCGCGTGATCCGTTTCTTAACTTTCAAGCAGGACAAATACGCCGTGGAATATTCGGAGAAGCGTCGTGCAAAACTTTCTAACAAGCAGGAGGAGTAAACCATGGCACAGGACAACAAAGCACAGTCGGAAATCCGTTACCTGAATCCCGTATCGGTAGACGTCAAGAAGAAAAAGTACTGCCGTTTCAAGAAGCTCGGCATCAAGTACGTAGATTATAAGGACGGCGAGTTCCTCAAGAAGTTCCTCAACGAGCAGGGCAAGATTCTTCCGCGCCGCCTGACGGGTACTTCGCAGAAGTTCCAGAAGAAGGTCGCCCAGGCCGTGAAGCGTGCGCGCCACCTGGCCATCCTGCCCTTCGTAACCGATTGCATGAAATAATTAAAAGGAGGACAAGACCATGGAAGTAATTCTGATCAAAGATATCGAAAACCTGGGCTACGCCAACGACATCGTGAACGTGAAGCCCGGCTACGCCAACAACTACCTGATCCCCCAGGGCTACGCCAAGTCGGCTACCGCCGCCGCCAAGAAGGTCCTCGCCGAGAACCTCAAGCAGCGCGCCCACAAGGACGCCAAGATCCTGGCCGACGCACAGGCTCTGGCCGAGACCATCGCCAACCTGCCGCTGTCGCTGTCGGTGAAGGCCGAGGAGGGCAAACTCTTCGGTACGGTCACGGCAACGGACCTCGCCGAGGCGCTCGCTGCCAAGGGCATCACCGTAGACCGCAAGCAGATCAGCGTCGAGGCCGTCAAGACCGTCGGCGAGTTCGAGGCTACGGTCCGCCTGCACAAGGAGGTCAAGGCTACGATCAAGTTCTCGGTTTCCGCTGCCGAGTAACGCGAAAAGACATTTATACGAAAAGAGCCTCCCGATGCGGGAGGCTCTTTTTGGTTGACGACCTTCGTCAATGCGGCCCCGCAGCAGGCGGATCGGCCTGCCGCGGCTTCACCGTGTAGGACCGGAGCACCAGCCCCACCCCCACGAAAATCACCAGTGCGAAAATCACCGTATCGGCATGCAGCTTGTCCAGCCCCATCCCTACCGAAATGGCGATCGCCAGCACGGGCTGCAAATAGGTGTAGATGCTCGACACGGTGGGCTGTACCGTTTTGAGGGCATAGTTGAGCATCAGGTTGGGGACATAGGTCGGAACCGTCAGCACGAAAAGCGTCGGAAACAGGGCGTGACGGGCAATGGCCGTGAAATCGGTGTGAACGATCGGACCGATACCGAACGGCAGGGCCATGACCGCCGCCGCGCAGTAGAGCCAGCGCAGCACGGTCGTAATGCGGTACTTGGCGATCAGCCGCTTGAACCACACCATATACACCGACGTGACGCAGGCGCATAGAAAGATCATCATGTTTCCCCAGAGATGCGAATGCGCGTGCGACGACGAGGCCCCGGCCAGCACCACCGCCACAGCTCCCGCCATGCCGAGCACGAGTCCCGTGATCTTGAGCCGGGTGAAACGGTCCATTCCCAGCAGCACGGAGAGCGCCAGCACCAGCAGCGGCACGATGGTGTCGATGATCGAACCGTCGATCGGCGAGGTCATCGACAAACCGTACATGATGAAGACCTTGCGCAATACGCCGATCAGCAGCGCAGCGCCGATCAGTTTGCGAATATCCGCCCGCTCGACCTTCTCGGCCTTCTGCCACAGCAGCGGCACGAGCGAAAAGAGCGCCGTGGCGACGAGCGACGCCGAGACCATCGCCATCGGATGCACGTAATGCGGCAGGACTATGTTGTAAAAAGGGTAATCCATCGCCCAGAGGACGTTGCACACCAACAGGGCCAGATGGGGTTTCAGTCTGTTCATTCGTTTCGTCGTTTACCCCGCAAAGACAAAAACAGTGCCCGAATCCCCGCGCGGCACGGCGCAAAAAAAGGGCTTCCTGCAAAGAAAGCCCCATATATAACGCAAATCACCCGTTACCGCCGGTCCGGAATACGGAACGTCGCCGGGGAAGCACCCGGAATCACCTCGCCGCAGTAGTAAACCTTCCACGCGTCCCTGGCGTAACCCCACCCAAGCTCTTCAAACGACGACGACGATGCGCCCGGCACTTCGCGTCCCTGATAGACCACCTTCCAGGGATCCTTGCCGTAACCGCCGCCCAGATATTCGAACGACGAAGCCGAAACGCCTTCCACCTTTCGCCCCCGATAATATACCGACCAGCTGTCTTTCGCATAACCGCCGCCGAGCATCCCGTCCGGCGACTGCCCGGGCCGGAGCTGCTCCCCGCGGAAATAGGTGTTCCAGTTGTCCTTGCCGTAACCCCGTCCCTTATACTCGAACGACATGGCCGAGGCACCTTCCAGCTTCCGGCCTTCGTAAAACACCGTCCAATTATCCTTGCCGTACCCGCCTCCCAGATCGGCGAACGAGGATGCCGAAGCCCCCTCGACCTTCCGGCCGCGGTAATACACCGTCCAATTGTCCTTGCCGTAACCGCCGCCCAGATCGGCGAACGAGGATACCGAAGCCCCCTCGACCTTCCGGCCGCGGTAATATACCGACCAGCTGTCTTTGGTATATCTCCCGCGCCGATCTTCGTAACGCTCCCCATGACAATTCGCGTGAGGGTTCGCGCAGTGATCCCTGCGAGGAGACTGCACGGCGAAGGTTTCGGAGGCGCGGACATCCCCGCTCCGCAGCATGCCGCCCGGAAGGAGCGCCAGCGCGGACAACAGGCCTAAAATCAACTTTTTCATCATCTATCGGTTTGCTTCTTCAGTTCTGACTTGTAAATATACCGGGTTATTGCGCACGGTGCAAGAAATCCGCCGTAAATATTTCGGCGAACGCAAAAAAGGCCATTCGCCCCGCCCCGGAAACATCCGGCCTGCAAACCGGCCGCCGACTGGCCGACCGATCCGACCATTGACCACTAACCGACCGGACTTCCGCCCCCGATTCCCCGATTCCCCGATTCCCCGATTCCCCGATTCCCTGTTTCCCTGTTTCCCTGTCCGGTTCCCCGGTTCCGGCCCTGACCTCGTCCTTGAAAAGATTCCGGAGCCGCAAACTGTCCGTCCCGCAGGCAGACCGCCCCGCAGACAATCCCGCAGACAGTCCCGCAGACAGACCATCCCATAAACAAACCGCCCCGCAAACAGCCCCCGCCGCGCGCCGCCGTCCCGGCACAAAAAAAAGACGCCCGCACAGTTTCCTGTGCGGGCATCCGGTTATCGGATACGGAGGGGCATCTTCCCCCCCCCGTCCTCTTTTCAGCGGAGATTACTCTTCGTCCTCTTTCTTGGCGGCAGCCTTCTTGGCCGACTTGGCCTCGGCAGCCTCCATGGCGCTCTTCAGAGCGGCCAGTCCGGCGATGTCGCCGAGCGTCGTCTTCTCGACCGAAGCGTTGATCTTCTTCACGGTCGACTTCGTAGCGTCGGCAGCAGCGCGCTTCTCGGCCTTCTCGGCAGCGATTTCGGCACGCTTCGCCTCCTCGTACGTACGCAGGTGCGAAAGGGTGATGCGCTTGGTGGCCTTCGAGAACTCCAGGATCTTGAAGTTGAGCTTGTCGCCCGTCTTCGGGGTCGTGCCGTCCTCTTTGACGAGCTGACGCGCGGGGCAGAAGCCCTCGATGTTCTCGCCCAGGGCAACCACTGCGCCCTTGTCGGTCATCTCGGTGATCGTACCCTCGTGGATGCTATCCACCGAGTACTGGTTCTCGAACTCATTCCAGGGATTCTCCTCCAGCTGCTTGTGTCCCAGCGACAGACGGCGGTTTTCCTTGTCGATCTCCAGCACCACGACCTCGATGTCGGCGCCTACCGACGTGAATTCGCCGGGATGCTTCACCTTCTTGGTCCAGCTCAGGTCCGAAATGTGGATCAGACCGTCGATGCCCTCCTCGATCTCGACGAATACGCCGAAGTTCGTGAAGTTACGCACCTTGGCCGTGGTCTTCGTGCCGACGGGATACTTGACTTCGATATTCTCCCAGGGATCGGGCGTAAGCTGCTTGATGCCGAGCGACATCTTGCGCTCCTCGCGGTCGAGGGTCAGGATAACGGCCTCGACTTCGTCGCCGACCTTCATAAACTCCTGTGCCGAACGCAGGTGCTGGCTCCACGACATTTCCGAAACATGGATCAGACCCTCCACACCGGGAGCGATCTCGACGAACGCGCCGTAGTCGGCCATAACAACCACGCGGCCCTTCACCTTGTCTCCGACCTTGAGCGTCTGATCGAGCGCCTCCCACGGATGCGGGGTGAGCTGCTTCAGACCCAGGGCGATGCGCTTCTTGGCCTCGTCGAAGTCGAGGATCACGACGTTGATCTTCTGATCGAGCGCCACGATCTCCTCGGGGTGGTTTACGCGGCCCCACGAGAGGTCGGTGATGTGGATCAGGCCGTCCACGCCGCCCAGGTCGACGAATACGCCGTAGGAGGTGATGTTCTTGACGGTTCCCTCGAGGATCTGGCCCTTCTCCAGCTTGGACATGATGACCTGCTTCTGGGCTTCGAGTTCGGCCTCGATGAGCGCCTTGTGCGACACGACCACGTTGCGGAACTCCTGATTGATCTTCACGACCTTGAACTCCATGGTCTTGTCCACGTATACGTCGTAGTCGCGAATGGGTTTCACGTCGATCTGCGATCCGGGCAGGAACGCCTCGATGCCGAACACGTCGACGATCATACCGCCCTTCGTGCGGCACTTGATGTAACCCTTGATGATTTCGTCCTTCTCCAGCGCTTCGTTGACACGGTCCCACGACTTGAGCTGCCGGGCTTTCTTGTGCGAAAGGGCCAGCTGGCCGTTCTTGTCCTCGGCCGACTCCACGTAGACTTCGATCTTGTCGCCTACCTTCAGGTCGGGGTTGTAGCGGAACTCCGATACGGGGATGATACCCTCGCTCTTATAGCCGACATTGACGATAACCTCGCGCTTGTTGACGCCCGTTACGGTTCCCTCGACCACTTCGCCGACGTTGACGTTCGAAAGCGTCTTGTCGTAAGCCTCGGTGATCTGGGCTTTGTCCTGGTCGTACACGCCCAGGTCGTTTTCAAAGGCGTTCCAGTCGAAATTTTCGTTTGCAACTACATTCTTTACTTCTTCCATTGTGGAAATTTTTGCGATACAATCGCTCGTTAATTGGTTAATATTAAAAGTTATAGCCCTCGCCTACGGCATCATTGCACGCGCGCGAGGGCTACAAAGGTAATTCTTATAATTCAGAATTCAAAATCCGGAATTCAGAATTATTCAGTTTACAGACAAAACCCGGCTCTGCAAAATCCCAAATTGTGAATTATGAATTCCGAATTATTTTCTGCCGCGGCCTGTTGTCCGGAGTCAGCGGACCGTCATCCTGCAACTCTTCGAGCAGCACGCCCGCGACCGCCGTTCCCGTGAGTTTCCCGTCGGTGTAGTTCAGGTCCTTGTAATTCCTGTAAACATAGTCGCTGACCGCAACTTCGTACACCTTGCCTTCGCGCAACTTCGGGAAACGCACGTCGAGGGCGTTGTCCGCGGCGTCGGTCACGATGACGTAGGGCGTCGTCGAGATCAGGTCGATCCGGTGCGCCTCCTTGCGGTTCTCCTCGTCGTTGTACTTCGAGAGGATCATCCGGCGCATGTCGGCCGGAGTCATCCGCATCGTGGCGATCTCGGTTCCGAACGGCTCCAGGTCGTACACCTTCGCCGCACCGACCCCGCCCGCCGGAATCGAGTCGAGGCGCACGCCGCCGATGTGGTAAAACCCGACGTCGGCATCGGCTTCGTCGGCCACCGACGCGGCCATCCAGTTGGCGAGGCCCCACTTGTCGGCCGGTCCGGCGAACGCTCCGACGGGCTTGTTCAGCTCGGGATCGGCATAGTAGCGGTCCACCTCGGCCTGATACGACGCATCGGGCGCATAACCGTCCAGCGGCACGAGGCGCGATTCGATGCCTTCGATCTTCCCGCCGCGGAACCGGACCGCCGTAACGCCCACGTTTTTAAGATATTTCCCGGTCTGCGTCAGGAGCGTGCCGTTCACCAGCGAATCGACCTTCACATGGGTATGTCCGCCGATCACCACGTCGAACCGGGTCTCCTTTCCGAGCAGCTCCACGTCTCGGTCGTCGCCCATGTGCGACACGAGCACCAGCAGATCGACCTTCGGACGCAATTCGGCGGCATACTTCATCGCCATCGCCTGCGGATCGGGAAACTCCAGTCCCTCGAAGCTCGACGCATTGCCCGCAGGATGCCCCGGGCCTTCGTAGTTGGTCACCACGCCGACGAAACCGATGCGGATGCCGTCCTTGTCCAGAACGACATAGGGCGGCAGCTGCGGAAAGGTGCAGGTGTCGCTCGTCACGTTGGCGCACACCACCTCGAACGCCATGCTGTCGATCATGCGGCCCAGAAACGCCTGCCCGCGGTCGAACTCATGGTTGCCCAGCGTCGCCACGTCGTAGCCGAGCCGGTTCATCAGCGCGATCATCGGCATGCCGGGCGTCGCGGCCATGTCCACATAGGCGTTTCCGGTCCAGCGGTCTCCGGCATCGACCAGCACCACCAGCTGCGCGGTGTCACGACAGTTCTCCACGGCCGCAGCCAATCGCGGAAAATTCTGAATCTTGGCGTGCATGTCGTTCGTCGAGAGCAGCACGAGCGTCCGTTCACGGGGTGCGCAGGCCGCAGCCGCAGCCGCAAGGAGAATCAGGCCCGTCCGGAACATTCCTTTCATATTCGTCGGCATTGTTTTTCTTTATGGATGAAGATTTGCCAAAAGTACAAATAATTCCTATCTTTACGAATCGAACATTGTAAAAACTTTTCCATGAACGATACGATCAAAGTCATCTGCGAAAACGGCTTCGGCGAACTGGAGGTCCCGATGGGAACCCCACTGCTGGAGGTCGCCGAACGCCTCACGCCCGGCCTTCACCCCTTCCTCGCAGCCTTCGTCAACAACCGCATCAAGGAGTTGAGTTACAAAATATATGCCCCGGTGACGATCCGTTTCGTCGACATCACCTCCTTCGCCGGCATCCGCGTCTACCAGCGCACCGCGTGGTTCCTGCTGCAAAAGGCCGTCAAGGACCTCTACCCGGGGCAGACGCTCCACATCCGCCACTCGATGGGCCAGAGCGGGTTCTACTGCGAGATCGACGGCATCGACGAGTTCACCCCCGACGAGGCGGCGCAGCTCCGCGACCGCATGCGGGAACTCTCCGTGCGCAACCTGCCCATCACGCGCCAGCGCATGCTCACCACCGAGGTCCGCGCCCGCTACGCCGAGGAGGGTTTCACGGACAAGATCGCGCTTCTGGACACCCGTCCGCGGCTTTACAGCCAGCTCTACACGCTCGACGACACGGCGGGTTACTTCTACGGCTCGCTGGCCCCCTCGACGGGCTATGTCACGCTGTTCGACATCGAACCCTACTACAACGGCTTCTACCTGGCCCTTCCGCTGCGCACGTCGCCCGACACGCTTCACCGCAACGTACATCAGGAGAAGATGTTCGGCATCTTCCAGGAGTACCAGTCGTGGGTCCGGATCATGGGCGTTCCCACCGTCGGCGACGTCAATTCGAAGGTGCTCGCGGGCGACGGCGGCGGCCTGATCAAACTCGCCGAAGCGTTCCACGAGCGCAAGTTCGCCTGGGTGGCCGACACCATCTACGACGCCCACCTTTCGCGCGGCGCCCGCATGGTGCTGATCTCCGGCCCCTCCAGCAGCGGCAAGACCACCTCGGCCAAACGGCTGGGCATCCAGCTGGGCGTGCTGGGACTGAACCCCGTGCTGATCTCGCTCGACGACTACTTCGTCGACCGCGAGAAGACCCCGCGCGACGCCGACGGCAACTACGACTACGAGGCGCTCGAAGCCATCGACCTGGAGCTTTTCAACGACCATCTGGCGCGCCTGATCCGGGGCAAGAGCGTCGACATCCCGCGCTACGACTTCATCACGGGACGCCGCACGTGGCACAACGCGCCGCTGACGCTCGACGAACGCTCGATCCTCATCATCGAGGGCATCCACGGGCTGAACCCGCGCCTCACGCCCTCGATCCCCGACGCGCAGAAGTTCCGCATCTACATCTCGTGCTTCACGTCGGTGGCGATGGACAACCTCTCGCGCATCGCCACCACCGACAACCGCCTGCTGCGGCGCCTGACGCGCGACTACCGCCAGCGCGGCGCCGACGCGCTCTCGACGCTTTCGCGCTGGGCCTCGGTGCGCCGGGGCGAGGAGAAACACATCTTCCCCTATCAGGAGAACGCCGACATCATGCTCAACTCGTCGCTGTTCTACGAGATTTCGGTGCTGCGGCCCTTCGCCGAGAAGATCCTCCGCGAGGTCCCCGACACGGTTCCGGAGTACGACGAGGCGCGGCGCATGCTCAAGTTCCTCGACAACTTCATCCCCATCGCGCCCGACGAGGTCCCGCCCACGTCGATCCTGCGCGAATTCATCGGCGGCAGCAGTTTTCAATATTAGGCGCGGAAAATTTTGTGCGTCCGTTTCTTTTATTTTACCTTTGTGTGTTCGTGCAACGGCACAACTGTACGAACCGTGCGGAGCGTACGCCATCTCCCTCCCCGAGGGAGGGCCGGGATGGGATCAGAATTGCAAACGCCGCCACAGGCGGCGAGAACGGCTTGCCGGGATGAAAAACAAATGTGAAAAGTACATACAGACAACATAAAATATCGTTCAATGTTCGATAAGTTTTCCGAACGCCATATCGGCGTCAGCAACGAAAAAGACCTGAAGGCCATGCTCGATGTGATCGGCGTGAAATCCGTCGATGAACTCATCTCGCAGGTGATCCCCCAATCCATCCGGCTCCGCAAACCGCTCGCGCTGCCCGCCGAGGGGATGAGCGAATACGAATTCGCGGCGCACATCCGCGAGCTTGCCGACCGCAACCAGCCCTACCGCTCGTTCATCGGCATGGGCTACTACCCCTCGGCCGTCCCGGCCGTCGTGACGCGCAACGTCTTCGAGAACCCCGCCTGGTACACCTCCTACACGCCCTATCAGGCCGAGATTTCGCAGGGACGCCTCGAAGCGCTGCTGAACTTCCAGACGGCCGTGATTTCGCTCACGGGCATGGAGATCGGCAACTGCTCGCTGCTCGACGAGGGCACGGCCGCCGCGGAGGCGATGGCGATGATGTTTTCATTACGTTCGCGGGATGCCGTCCGGGAAGGTCGGAATCAACTCTTCGTCGACCGCAACATCTTCCCGCAGACGCTCGACGTGCTGCTCACGCGCAGCGAGCCGTTCGGCATCGAACTGATCGTCGACGACTACGACGAATACGAATTCACGGGCCGGGAGTTCGGCGCCATCGTGCAATACCCGGCCGCCGACGGCCGGGTGCGCGACTACTCGGACTTCACGGCTGCGGCGCACGCCAAGGGCGCGCTCGTAACGGTCGCCGCCGACCTGCTGTCGCTGGCGCTCCTGAAAGCCCCGGGCGAGTGGGGCGCCGACATCGCCGTGGGTTCGGCGCAGCGCCTCGGCACGCCGATGGGCTTCGGCGGTCCCGCCGCGGGTTACATGACCACGCGCGAGGCGTTCAAGCGCAACATGCCGGGCCGCATTATCGGCGTCTCGGTCGACCGGCTGGGCAACAAGGCGCTGCGCATGGCCTTGCAGATGCGCGAACAGCACATCAAGCGCGAGCGCGCCACCTCGAACATCTGCACCGCCTCGGCCCTGATGGCCTCGATGACGGGCTTCTACTGCGTCTACAACGGTCCCGAAGGGCTGCGCCGCGCGGCGGAAACCGCCCACCTGGCCGCCGCAACCGTCGCCCGCGCGCTGGAGGCGATGGACTACCGCCTCGCGTCGAAGGAGTTCTTCGACACGCTCGAAGTCGAGGCCGAGGCAGCCGTCGTGCAGTCGCTGGCGCTCGAACAGGGCATCAACTTCTACTATCCCTCCGAAGGGCGCGTGCGCATGTCGTTCGACGAGGTGACCACCGCGGCGGAGATCGAGACCGTCGTGAGCATCTTCGCCGCAGCCAAAGGCAAGAAAGCCAAGGCGGTAAAGGCCGTCACCGAAAGCTGCGTCCCAACTGCCCTGCGCCGCCAATCGCCCTATTTGCAGGAACCCGTATTCAACGCCTACCGCTCGGAGAGCGCCCTGATGCGCTACATCAAGAAGCTGGAGTTGAGGGATATTTCGCTGGCCAATTCAATGATCTCTTTAGGTTCGTGCACCATGAAGCTCAACGCCGCAGCGCTCATGCAGCCGCTCTCGCTGGCCGGCTTCCAGAACATGCACCCCTTCGCCCCGGCCGACCAGGCCAAGGGCTATATGGACCTGATCGCCGGGCTGGAACAGGACCTGGCGACGATCACCGGCTTCGCGGCCTGCTCGTTGCAGCCCAATTCGGGCGCGGCGGGCGAATACACGGGGCTGATGGTCATCCGCGCCTACCACCAGAGCCGCGGACAGGGCTACCGCAACGTGGTGCTGATCCCCGCGTCGGCCCACGGCACGAACCCCGCCTCGGCGGCCATGGCCGGCATGAAGATCGTGACGGTGGCGTGCGACGAGCGCGGCAACATCGACGTGGCGGACCTCGAAGCCAAGGCCAAAGAGCACTCGTCGGAACTGTGCGGCCTGATGGTCACCTACCCCTCGACGCACGGCGTCTTCGAGAGCCGCATCCGCGAGATTGTCGACGCCGTCCACGACGCCGGCGGGCAGGTCTACATGGACGGCGCGAACATGAACGCGCAGGTGGGACTGACGAACCCCGGCTACATCGGGGCCGATGTCTGCCACCTCAACCTCCACAAGACCTTCGCCATGCCCCACGGCGGCGGCGGCCCGGGCGTAGGCCCGATCTGCGTCGCCGAGCACCTGCGGGCGTTCCTGCCGTCGCACCCGGTCGTCGCCACGGGCGGCGACGAGGGCATCACGGCCG
>ERZ791734.2555-NODE-2555-length-11288-cov-2.693136_pt1 | contig 11288 bp, 8 predicted proteins | sample MGYA00509953_ERZ791734 | MGnify/ENA primary metagenome ERZ791734 (study PRJEB30046, sample SAMN00792038) | human gut metagenome | study: EMG produced TPA metagenomics assembly of the A metagenome-wide association study of gut microbiota in type 2...
CAGCAGCCCCCCCGCCAGCAAAATGCACGGCAGAGTCAGCCAACCCGGCAGCCCGGCGGAAAGCGGCCGCCCGCGACCCAGACCATGCCGGAAAAACGCCGCAAAGGCCCCCGGCTGGGGGGCGTGATCTTCTACACCCTGTATTTCATGTTCATCCTGGTGTTCTTTGTGGCCACGTTCTTTGGCCTTCAGTGGCTCCAGGGCTGGCTGACGGATTATCAGGCCGCCCAGCCCACCACCAAGAGCCAGGAGGTCTTTGAACAGCTGTTCTCCCACCCCGATTGGAGCGCTCTGTACGACGCCGCCGGGATAGAGGACACCCCCTACGAGGGCAAGGATCAGTTCGTCGCCTATATGGAAAACAAGGTGGGCGATTCTCAGCTGACCTTCAAGGAGCCCTCCGCGGGTCTTTCCGGAGATAAGAAGTATCTCGTATTCCTGGGGGACGAGAAGCTCGCCTCCTTTACCCTGTCCGGTCAGACGGCTGCCATCACCGACATTCCCGACTGGGAGCTGAGCGGCGTTGAGCTGTTCTTCGACCGGAGCGAGACCTTCTATATCAAGAATACCGACGGCCACACCGTCGAGGTTAATGGTGTTCCCCTGGACGACAGCCATGTGATTCAGATCGCTACCACGGCAGCGGCGGAACGGCTGCCCATCGGCATCACCGGCGTGAGCATCTGCACCCAGGAAATCTCCGACCTGATGGCCACCCCCACCGTCACCATCTTTGACGAGTCGGGCAAGGCCATGGAGGTCAGCTACGACACCGAGACCCACACCTTCACCGAGCAGACCCAGGCCAACACCATCTCCGACGACGAGAAGGAAGCGGCGCTGAACGCGGCGAAGACCTACTGCCTGTTCATGATCGAGAAGGCGTCCAGGGCGGACATTGCCAAGTACTTTGACACCTCCTCCGAGGCCTACAGCGTCATCACCAACCTGAGCGGCAACCTGTGGATGCAGGGCAATAACGGCTACCGCTTTACCAAGGAAGAGGTTTCCGATTACGCCCGCTACAGCGACGACCTGTTCTCCGCCCGTGTGGCGCTGACCCTGAACGTCACCCGTACCGACGGCACCACCAAGGATTACGACTACGATCAGACGTTGTTCTTCCGGAAGCAGGACACCGGCAAGTGGCTGGCCTATGAGGCCACCAACGCGGATGTCAACGCGCCGGTGGGCAAGGTGCGCCTGACCTTCATGAACGGCGACACCGTTCTCAGCAGCGACTTCGTCAAGACCGACGCCACGGAGCTGGATACCCCCCTGGTCTCCGCCCCCGAGGGCAAGGTGTTCATCGGCTGGTACCGCATCGACAAGTACGACAACGGCACCACCTACACCATGGTCTTCGACCCGGATGAAAACGGCCATGTTACCATCCCCAACGGCACCACGCTGGAGCCGATGACCCTGTACGCTCTGTTCGAAACGCCGTCCGGCACCGACGCCACGGAAGGAGGCTAATATGCTGGCATTACTGAACCAACTGGCGGTCAGCTTTGACCTGCCCATTCTGGACTGGATCCAGGCGCACTTGCAGTGCGGCTTTCTGGATGCCGTCATGCCTATTGTGACCCTGTTCGGGGAGGGCGGCATCTTCTGGATCGCCTGGGCGGTACTGATGCTGGTATTCCCGAAGACGCGGAAAACCGGCATCGCCATGGCCATCGCCCTTATCATGGGCGTGCTGATCTGCAACGTGACCCTGAAGCCCCTTATAGGACGTCCACGACCCTATGATTACCAGCTGGAACACTTCGGCGTGACCATCAAGCTGCTGATCGACGCTCAGCACGACTATTCCTTCCCGTCCGGGCATACCATCGCCTCCTTTGAGGCGGCGGTGGCGCTGCTGCTGAACGACAAGCGGATGGGCATTCCTGCCATGGTGATTGCCGTGCTGGTCACCTTCTCCCGGCTGTACCTGTACGTCCACTACCCCACCGATGTGATTTTCTCCATCATCGTGGGAACCGCCTTTGCCTTTATAGGGAACGCGCTGGCCGGAAAAATCGCCGACCGCCTTCCCGCGCCGGCGAAAGGAAAATACGAAAGTTAACCGTCTGGGAAGCATACCCCGCGTGGGTATGCTTCCTCTTTCTTTTGCCCTTGCAAGCGGCGAAAAAAACAGATATAATGACAAAAAAGGGGGCGGGACGATGGAATTACGGATCGCGGTTTGCGACGACGCGGAGGAAGATCGGGCGTATGTTTCCGGTCTGGTAAAGGATTGGGCGGCGCAGGCCGGGCATCGGGCGGAGATCACCGCCTTTTCCTCCGCCGAGAGCTTTCTGTTCCGGTACGCGGAGGTCAAAAACTGGGACATTCTGCTGCTGGACATCGAAATGGGCGCCATGGACGGCGTGCGTCTGGCCAAGCGGGTGCGCCGGGATAACGAGGCGGTGCAGATCGTCTTCGTCACCGGGTATTCCGACTACATCGCCGAGGGCTACGAGGTGGCGGCGCTGCATTATCTCATGAAGCCCGTCAGCCGGGACAAGCTGTTCGCGGTTCTGAACCGGGCGCTGGAAAGGCGGCAGCGGGAGGAGCGGTGCCTGAATCTGGAGCTGGGCGGGGAAATGGTGCGGATTCCCTTTTACGACATCCGGTATCTGGACGTGCGGCAGAATTACGTGACCGTTCACGGGAAAACGGAGTACACCGTCAAGCGGAGCCTGAACGAGTTTGAAAAGGAGCTGGACGACCGGTTCTTCCGGGCGGGCAGGAGCCTGATTATCAACCTCAAGTACATCCGCCGTGTCACGAAAACGGAGGTCAGCCTGTCGGACGGCACATTGCTGCCCCTGCCAAGGGGCGCGTATGAACCCCTGAACCGGGCGATTATCATGCACACATAGGAGATTGGCTATGTCTTTCTTTTCCAAACAAATCGACAAGCGGATTGCGGCCTATCAGCGGGAGCTGATCGAGACCCACTACCGGGAAGTGGAAAATATGTACCGGCAGATTCGGGGCTGGCGGCATGACTACCGCAACCACATCCAGATGATGAAGGTGCTGGCGGCGAACGGGGATATGGACGCCCTGAAAGTCTATCTCGACGAGCTGGACACGGACTTGAACACCGTGGACACCGTGGTGAAAACCGGCAACCCCATGGCCGACGCCATTCTCAACAGCAAAATTTCTCTGGCGCGTTCCCGGAACATCCCGACCCAGGTGGACGCCCACATCCCGGTGAAGCTGAAAATGTCGGAGCTGGACTTGTGCTGCATCATCGGCAACCTCTTTGACAACGCCATGGAGGCAAGCTTGGCCTTGCCGGAGGAAAAGCGGCTGATCCGGGTGTACATGGACATGAAGGGGACGCAGCTCTACATTTCCTTCACCAACTTCACCGCCGCGAAGAAGCTGAACAAGGTGGGCAGGGGCTTCAAAACCTCTAAGGGCGAAGGCCACGGCTTCGGGCTGGTGCGCATGGACGACATCGTGTCCCGCTACGACGGCTACCTGAGCCGCAACAGCGAGGACGGGGCGTTCACCACGGAAATCCTCATCCCCCAAGTCTGACTGTGCAGTTCGTCCCCGAAAATAAGCAATTCGTCCCCAGAATCTTCCGGGGACGTCTTTTTGTGATAGAGTAGGTTAACGAGGTGAGGCAAAATGAAAGACAAAACAAAGCCAAAATACAACGCCGCCCAAAATGTAGGGTGGATGATAAAGATCGCCTGGAAGGTCAGAAGACGGGTGCTGTTTCTCTGCGTCGCCATGGCGGCGCTGGAGGTAGCCAACAATCTGGCGCAGCTGTACGTCGCGCCGGAAATTTTAAGCCGCGTGGAGCGCCATGCCCCCATGGGCGAGCTGCTTGACACCATCGGGCTGTTTACCCTGGCGCTGTTCCTGACCATGGGACTCAAGGAGTATTTCAAGAAGATCGCCCTGTTCCCGAGGGTGGACGTGCGCTCCAATATTGTGGGGATGATCGGCAGAAAGTGCAACATGACCTCCTTCCCCAATACGCTGGAGGCAAAGTTTATCAAGCTTCGGGAAAAGGCGCATCAGTCGACCCAGAGCAACAATGAAGCGACGGAACTGGTTTGGGAGACCCTGACAGAGCTGATGCAGAATGTGGGCGGCTTTCTGGTGTACCTCACCATCCTGTCCCGCCTGAACGAGGCGCTGCTGGGGGTGATCGTTGCCACCTGCGTGGCCGGCTTCCTGCTGTCCCGCCATTCCGACAACTGGGAATTCCGACACCGGGACGAGGAAGAAGCTTATTACGCGAAGACGAGGTACATTCGCAATAAGGCGCAATCCGTGGAGCTGGCAAAGGATATCCGGATTTTCGGCCTGCAGGGCTGGCTGAATGAGCTGATGGATCGCGTCCAGAACGTGTATCTGGATTTTCTGCTGCGCAGCGAGAAGGTTCGGCTGCTGTCGGATGTTGCCGAAGCGCTGCTCACCATGGCGCGAAACGGCATCGCCTATGCCTACCTGCTCCACATGGCGCTCCGGGATTCTCTGAGCGTGCCGGAGTTCATCCTGTATTTTACCGCGGTGTCCACCTTCACCACCTGGGTCATGGGCATTTTGCAGGCGGCGCAGAAGCTGCACGAGGAAAGCCTCGACATTTCCCAGGTGCGGGAATTTCTGGACTACCCGGAACCCTTCCGGTTTGAGGGCGGCGTGGCCATTCCCAAGGCGGATGCCTGCGAGTTAAAGCTGGAGCATGTGTCCTTCCGCTACCCCGGGGCGGAGGAGGATACCATCCACGATCTTGACCTGACGGTGCGCCCCGGGGAAAAGCTGGCCATCGTGGGACTGAACGGCGCGGGCAAGACCACCCTTGTAAAGCTGCTGTGCGGCCTGTTCGACCCCACCGAGGGGCGGGTGCTGCTGAACGGCGTGGACGTAAGGGACTTTAACCGCCGGGAATACTATGGGCTGTTCAGCGCCGTATTCCAGGAATTTTCCATTCTGGACGTAACCGTGGCGGAGAATATCGCCCAGACCAATGAGAACATTGACACCCAAAAGCTTTGGGACTGCATCGAAAAGGCGGGCTTGACGCAGACCATCCAGAAGCTGCCCAAGGGGTTGGACACCCATGTGGGCAGGGAGGTCTACTTAGACGGCGTCCTGTTCTCCGGCGGCCAGACCCAGCGGCTGATGCTGGCGCGGGCGCTGTACAAGGACGGCGCGATTCTGCTGCTGGACGAACCCACCGCCGCACTGGATCCCCTGGCAGAAAACGACATCTATCAAAAGTACAAGGACATGACGGCGGGGAAGACTTCCCTGTTCATCTCCCACCGGCTGGCGTCCACGCGGTTCTGTGACCGCATCATCTTCATAGCGGACGGCCGCATCACCGAGGAAGGCACCCACGATCAGCTGCTGGCCCGGGGCGGAGCCTATGCCAGGCTCTTTGAGATTCAGAGCCGGTATTATCAGGAGGGGAAGGCGTTCTGACAATGAAAGAGAAAATGAATTTAAGACACGCCCTGTCCGTCCATTTCCGCGCGGCCAGGGAGCTGAACCGGGTCAACCGCAGCTTCTTCCCGGTGATCACCCTTTACGCCATCGTTAAAGCGATTCTGCCCTATGTGACGGTGTTTTTCTCCGCTCAGATTCTGAAGGAGCTGGCGTTGCTGCGCAGACCGGATGTGCTGCGGAATTGGGTCATTGCCGGGGTGCTGGTTACCGGCCTGTGCGCCATTGCGAAGGCGGTGCTGTACCGGCGGCAGAAGACCGCGTACACCGATATGTATTGCAGAAAAGAGATCATCTTCTGCCGGAAGTTCTTTGCCATGGACTATGTGGACATGGACAAACAGGAGACCCACGACCTGCGGGCGCAGATCGCCGAGAATGAGAATTGGGCAAGCTGGGGCTTGATGCGCACGCCCCAGGCGTATGAGTACGCGCTGGGAAGCATTACCGGCATCTTAAGCGGCATTGCGCTGACGGTCACCCTGTTTACCTCCCCGGTGCCGGAAAGTGCCGGGAAGCTGACCGCCCTGAATAACCCCCTGTTCATTCTGGCTCTGGCGGGCGGCATGATTCTCGTCAGCGTTCTGGCGGGAAAATGCAACGAAAAGTCCATTTCCTACTGGAGCCGCGCGACGGAGGACGCCACCATGGCAACCGCCTGTTTACTTCCTTCGGCTTTATCGGCCAAAAAAAGGGACGGGGCGCGGACATCCGGATGTACAACCAGCAGAATCTGGTGTCGGCCTACTGGAACGGCAATTCGGCCTTTGGTACCAACGGAAGGCTGGGAAAGGTTGCGAAGGGACCCATGGGCATCTATTCCGCACTGGGTACGGGCATTGTGGCGCTGATCTCCGGCTTTGTGTACGTGTTTACCTGCCTGAAGGCCTGGGGCGGCGCGTTTGACGTGGGCAGCGTGACCCAGTATGTGGGCGCGGCCACCGCCATGGCGGGAAGCATTTTTGAGCTGACCGGGCTGCTGGGCATTCTGAAAACCAACACGAAATTCCTGGATACCACCTTCCAGTTTCTGGATATTCCCAACGCCATGTATCAGGGCAGCCTGACCACGGAGAAGCGCGCCGACCGGCAGTACGAGGTGGAATTCCGCAACGTATCCTTCCGCTACCCCGGCCGGGAGGACTGGGCGCTGAAAAACGTGTCCATGAAGTTCAAGGTCGGAAGGCGGCTGGCAATCGTCGGGGAAAACGGAAGCGGAAAGACCACCTTTATTAAGCTCCTGTGCCGCCTGTACGACCCCCAGGAGGGAGAAATCCTCCTGAACGGCATTGACATCCGCAAGTATAACTATCGGGATTACATGCAGATTTTCTCCGTGGTGTTCCAGGACTTCCAGCTCCTGTCCCAGCCCCTGGGAGAAAATGTGGCGGGCAGCGCCGAATACGACCGGGCGCGGGCAACGAAGGCTCTCGTGGATGCGGGCTTCGGCGACCGGCTGGCGGCCATGCCCCAGGGGCTGGACACCATGCTCTACAGGGACTTCGCCGAGGACGGCGTGGAGGTTTCCGGCGGCGAGGCGCAGAAGATCGCCATTGCCCGGGCGCTTTACAAGGACGCGCCCTTCATCATTCTGGACGAACCCACCGCCGCCCTTGACCCCATTGCCGAGGCGGAGATCTACGAGAAGTTTAACGCCATTTCCGGCGACCGCACGGCCATCTACATCAGCCACCGGCTGTCGTCCTGCCGGTTCTGCGACGAGATCGCCGTGTTCAGCGACGGCCGGGTGATTCAGCAGGGAACCCATGAGACGCTTTTGGCGCAGGAGACGGGAAAATATGCCGAGCTTTGGCACGCCCAGGCGCAGTATTATACCAAGCAAACGCCTGACGCTGCGGAAAATTGACGGATTTGCCAAAAAGGAAAGAAGTTGTTTATGCTTTTGGGAGATTTTAAGCGCGGGTTCCGGGGCAGGCGTTGCAAAAATGAGGGACATGGTGTAAAATAACCGGATAGACAAACGATTCAAAGGCGGGCGTCACCCCGCCTTTTCATCTTGCTTTCAGGAGGAACCCCAAATGGCAAAATACATCATGGCGCTGGATGCCGGCACCACGTCCAATCGCTGCATCCTGTTCAACGAGCAGGGGGAAATGTGTTCCGTCGCTCAGAAGGAATTTACCCAGTATTTCCCCCAGCCCGGGTGGGTGGAGCACGACGCCAACGAGATCTGGTCGACCCAGATAGAGGTCGCCCAGCGGGCTATGGCGAACATCGGGGCGACCGCCGCCGACATTGCCGCCATCGGCATCACCAACCAGCGGGAAACCACCATTGTCTGGGACAGGAAAACCGGCGAGCCGGTGTGCCGCGCCATCGTCTGGCAGTGCCGCCGCACCAGCGCTTACTGCGACGAGCTGAAGGAAAAAGGGCTGGTGAAGCAATTCCGGGGCAAGACCGGTCTGGTCATCGACGCCTATTTTTCCGGTACCAAGCTGCGCTGGATTCTGGAGAACGTGCCGGGCGTCCGGGCGCGGGCGGAGCGGGGCGAGCTGCTGTTCGGCACCGTGGAGACCTGGCTCATCTGGAAGCTCACCGGCGGCAAAGCCCATGTGACGGACTTTTCCAACGCCTCCCGCACCATGCTGTTCAACATCAACACCCTTCGCTGGGACGATGAAATCCTGGCGGAGCTGGACATCCCCAAGTGTATACTCCCGGAGGTCAGGCCCAGCAGCTGTATTTACGGCGAGGCGCTGGCGCAGTTTTTTGGCGCGCCCATTCCCATCGCGGGGGCGGCGGGAGATCAGCAGGCGGCGCTGTTCGGCCAGACCTGCTTCCGGCCCGGAGAAGCCAAAAACACCTACGGCACCGGCTGCTTTATGCTGATGAATACCGGCGAAAAGCCCGTGTTCAGCCAAAACGGCCTGGTCACCACCATTGCCTGGGGCTTGAACGGGCAGGTCACCTACGCCCTGGAAGGCTCGATCTTCGTGGCGGGGGCGGCGATTCAGTGGCTGCGGGACGAGCTGCGGCTCATCGATTCCTCCCCCGACTCGGAGTACATGGCGACCAAGGTGCCCGACACCAACGGCTGCTACGTCGTCCCGGCCTTCACCGGTCTGGGCGCGCCCCATTGGGATCAGTATGCCCGGGGAACCATCGTAGGACTGACCCGGGGCGTCAACAAATATCACATCATCCGCGCGACTTTGGACAGCCTGTGCTACCAGACCAACGACGTTCTGAGAGCCATGGAGGCCGACTCCGGCATCCGTCTGGCGGCGCTGAAGGTGGACGGCGGCGCCTGCGCCAACAATTATCTCATGCAGACGCAGGCGGATATCATAGCCGCGCCGGTGCAGCGCCCCCGCTGCGTGGAGACCACCGCCATGGGCGCGGCGTATCTGGCGGGGCTTGCGGTGGGGTACTGGGCAAGCAAGGAAGACGTGGTAAAGAACTGGGCGATCGACCGCACCTTCGCACCGAACATTGGGGCGGAGGAACGGGAAAAGCGCATTCGCGGCTGGAATAAGGCGCTCAAGTGCGCCTACGGCTGGGCGAAGGATTAGGGTATGGAACTGGAATCGATAACGGGAGCCGCCGTGAAGGAAAAGCCCGTCCCGCCCTTTTTCCGGGAGCTGATGCGCCGGGGCTGTCTGGATGCCGGGGAGATACGCGCCGCGTCCGACGGCTTCTGCGCGGCGGCAAAATCCCTCGCGGATATCCTGGTGGGGCAGGGCATTACGACCTTCCCCAATGACCGGGACGAGCTGCGGGACTGCGACAAATTCTATGACGACTGGTACTGCTACGCCGTTCCCCGGAAGGACGGGTACGTCTACAGCCTGTTCAAGCTGAGAGAGCAGGAGTTCGACGCCAAAAACGGCGTGATCGCGGACGGGGACACCCCCGGCGTGACCGTTTCCTTTATCGCTTTTGACACGGAGGTGCTGGCGCAGTGCCTTTCAGAGCCGACCATGGCAAACCGCAAAAGGCTGAATCAGGAAATAAACCGGGTGGTGGCGGCCCGGGGGCAGAGACATGACAAGACGCTGAAAGCCTATTTTCTCAGCCCGAAGGCGGAGGGGTCGTACCTGATTGCGGAGCTGTACGTCCGGCATATTGCGTCCTTCACACGGGACGGCTGCATCGACGTTCCCGAACACTACACGTCAGTTTACCGGAAAAGCGCGGCCGCCGGCTTCCATGGCTGGGCGGGGAGAATCCCCCGCTTCCTTGAGGAAAACAACAAGGCCGCAGGCCATACGGTCTGCGACCATGAGAAAATCTACATCCAGGATCCGGACAGCCTGTCCGTCTACGAAAAGCGGGCGATTCTGGCAACCCACGCGGCGAACGTCTCCGTTCACTCCTTCGCCGCCGAGGTGCGCTTTCACGCCCGGTTTCTGACCTGGTATGCCAGACTGCCCATCCCATTTCTGGGAAAATCGGCTTATGACAGCGCCATCCGCGCCGACATGACCATCGACGACACGGAGTTCGACGCGCCTGCCCCCTTCTACCGCATGAACGGCAGATGGGTGAGGGCGCAGCGGAAATACCACAAGGAATACGAATGAAAAAGGCCATCCGCCCCGGCTTTCATGGGTGGCCGTAAAACAGCGAATGGAGCGCATCGATACAGATGCGCTCCATTTCTCATGCCAATATGCTGGTACAGCCCCTTGGCTCTCCCTCTGGGAGAGCTGTCACCGAAGGTGACTGAGAGGGCTATGCACCATCATTTCCCCTCTCCGTCTTCGCCTCGCTCAGCCACCGCTCCCATAGGGAGAGGCAAGGGGTGTGGTTCATTGTCTCACTGCGTCTGGGGGACGGGGAGCTTGGTGCCGTCGGCAAGGAGAACGTAGTCTACCTGCGCAAGATCAATGGGTTCACAATTGGTTCTCTCAAGCAGCTGTATTTTCGTTCCGTCCTTCATGACGGCATAGGCGAAATGGTCCCGCCAGCCATAGAAATCCGCAGATGGCGCGGCGCGGCGCTGTTCCTCGGTTTCTGCGGCGGTATCCTGTGTGATCTCGCTGCTGAATTTGCGGAGCTTGAAGGAAGAAATCGGGAATTCCATGAGGACGTCTTTTCCGTCCAGCGACCAGCCGGTGCAGGCGGTTGCGGTGATGGGACTGGATATCAGTTCCAACGCATCGTAATCGGTGTTGGTTTCGTCGAAGATGATGGAAAAATGCCATTCGCCCTCCGTAAGCACACGGGAGGTCGAACGCCATTGATCCACATACAGGTCGGTAATGTCCAGATCCCATGTGGCGCCAAGCTCGAAGGGACGCAGACCGTCCAGGAAGGATACGGTGAATTCTGCTACCAGATCTTTGGTATTCGCAAGACCGTCGTCGTCTGTCACATCGTTGAAAGCTCCGCTGCCACCCATGGAATCTCTGTCGGGTGTGCGGAAGAACGTTCTGCCAGTGCTGATATTCAGACTTTCAATGTCCACATCCTCAGGGGCGGTGATGCCGACGACGACCCGTGCCACGTAGCCGTCGGTCTCCACGGATTTCAGCTTCAGGGTGTAGCCGTTTTGGGTCGCTTCCTGAGGCGGCGCGGCCTGTGCGTCCACGTCGGCCTGGGTGGGGACGTTCGGCTGGATGGCAAAGTCCAGAGCGTCGGCCACCATGTTCAACTGCGCATCTGTCATGTGCAGATATTCGGCGGAAACCACACCGGCATCCTCGCTGAGAAGTTCCGGGTTCACGTCCAGCCATACGGTCATCAACGCGTCTCCCCGGTCACAGATGATATAGCCCCGCTCCTGACTGGGGGAGGTCAGAATCAGTACGGTGTTCCCGGCGGAGGTGGTGTAGTTCCGCTCCACCCAGTCGCCC
>ERZ791734.2572-NODE-2572-length-11218-cov-2.391293_pt1 | contig 11218 bp, 4 predicted proteins | sample MGYA00509953_ERZ791734 | MGnify/ENA primary metagenome ERZ791734 (study PRJEB30046, sample SAMN00792038) | human gut metagenome | study: EMG produced TPA metagenomics assembly of the A metagenome-wide association study of gut microbiota in type 2...
TTATAAAGACAGCCTTTCACATAATCCTTAAAAGCATATCGCACTGCCACCGGATGTGGCACCTCCGGGCTGGAAACGACCACCGTTTGAGCATCTTTACCCAAATGCGCATTGGCAGGATGGAACACCCTATCCTCACCGGCTATTTCGAAACCTGTCAATGGTTGACGATATGTAGTCAAACCTTTACCTACTTCATCAAATGATACCGCGATCTTATTTCCCTCTATCTGCATAGACTTATACAACGGACCGGTTACGGGGAAACCCTTCTTACCATAAGTTAGTCCTAAGGCCATGTATGCAAAACGATTACCTACGGTTTCTTTCTCCATAGGATGTATGGTACGCGCATCACCGATATCAGTCAGAATTATCATTCCGGAAGAAGGTACAATACCCAGACATTTTGCCTGAGCTTCACGCAAATAGGCCGAGTTTTGTCCTTTCTCCTCACCCTTATTATAGTTGAATGGAGCAATCTGAGCATAATAGAAAGGAAATTCCCCTATTCCCCATTGTTTCCGCCAGTCATTCACCAACGAAGGAAACAGTTGCGTATACAGGTCGGGAACATCTACATTGGCTTCTCCCTGATACCACAAACAGCCTCGTATGCCATAACCGACTACGGGACTCAACATACCATTATAAAGAATAGAAGCATTGTGTACATCCGACAAGTTTTTGTAAGGTTCTATCCCTTCTTTACTCATCCAGGCTTCCACCCGCGAACCTCCATAACTCGCATGGATAATACCGACAGGTACCTTGAGCACCTGGTTCAGTTTGCGTGCAAAGAAATATCCGGCAGCCGAGAACTCGGGGACTGTTTCAGAAGAAGCTTCCTGCCAAATACCTTCACAGTCAGTCAGTGGTTCGGACGTCATCTTGCTTCCTACCATAAACATACGAACTTCGGGATTTCCGGAAGTGACAATGGCATCCAACGAACCAATCACCGGATCACCATAACGTCCGCTTACCCGCATATCCATATTGGACTGGCCGGAACAAAGCCATACCTCACCGATCAATACATTATTGATATGTACCGACTCACCATCGCTCACCTCTATGCTGTAGGGACCACCATACACAGGTGTCTCTACCTTTACTTTCCAGTTACCCGATTCATCGGTAACTGCCGTATATTTCTTAGCATTCCATGAAGTTTTTACAGTTACTTTCTGCTGTTTCCTGTCACTGCTTCCCCAAATGGCAACCGCACTTTTTTGCTGCAACACCATTCCGTCAGAGAAGAAAGACGGCATTGTAATACGTGCCTGCACCCCTTCCGCCAGAAACAGAAAGGATGCAAACAGAGCCATTATTAACTGATATCGTTTCATTGTTTAATTTCTTACGGGCATCTTAAATGTCAATGGAATTTCTTTCCTGAGCATACGGGCCGCCTCACCAGTCAACCACAGGTAATGATCGGAAGGTTGGCCGTCCATATCGATAAACTTGGCAATGTCACTAACCGGATGATCGCCCGTACATTTAAAGATAGCGGTACCTTCATCCACCTCATCAAACATGGCTACATAAATCATTTCCGCCCCTGCCATCATCGCTGTAGAAAGTTGCTGCCAATAGAAGCGTCCTCCCTGACGGGGAATACTGCCTACAGGCTTTACGTCATCCGGAAACTCCAGTTTGCTGAGATTATGCCAACTGAACCCAGGAGTTACGGCGGGAACATAATCTACTCCATTCTCTTCGCACCAGCGGATATCTCCAATAACCAGGTCACGAAAACGATCCATATCATTGTGCAATAACGGAGAGAAGCGCTGGATAGTCCACGGCAGAACGATATCCGCCTTTCGGATCAATGTATGCAGATAAGGATCATTCATACAATCGGATTCCAGAGTGCGCCAGAAGGTAGGAACACCCAACATTACCGTGCAACCGCCATATACCGGATCATTTTGCAGGAAGTCAATCAAGCGCTCCATGCCGATATTCCTGATATTGTAAGGACGGTCGGGGAAACCGACACCCCAGATAGCCACTACCGGCTTTCCGTTATGGTGCAAATAAGTTTTCGCACCGGACTGATTAGTCACCTTCTGATTGTCCACCAGCCTCTTCCAGTCTTCTATTATCATGGAGCAGTCTTCACCGGATCTTCTCAAACCGGACAGATCATACATCACAGCGATGGCACGATCATACTTGGAAGCTGCTTCCAAAGCATTTTCCAGGATACGGTTAGGCACCGAATTCTTTTGATCTCCACGGGTATAGTCCACAAAACGCTGTACAAACACGCCATCCACTCCGTAATCTTTCATCCACTTGAAATGCAAATCAACAGTAGACTTGTCCGCAGAGCTGAATACACGTGCTTTTCTTCCGTCGGCATGGCGGAAAGAAGTCTCATACGTTTTCTCATACTCGCTCACATCGGGCCATGCATCAATGGTACAATGCTTCTCGTCAAATTGCTTTCCGGTTCCATAATGGCCATAACCTTGATTTGTACCATCCTGCGGTCCACGAAACCAACCTTGATATCCCGCCATTACCAATCCTTTATAACTCGGATAAGAAGTCTCCGCGGCGTGTCTGGAACCGGCATAAGTGAACAAACTCATACCAAGCATACCCAATGCTATGAATAACTTAACTCTCATAAAATATTATTATTTATATCTATTATTAAAAAACTTTCCACCTATACCTCTGCCATTGTCTATTATTTCACATTGCAAATGTAAGCCCGACAGATTAATGCTTCAGTTATATTTCAATTAGCTTACACTTAATTTTCAATTAATATGAGGATTGTTTGCCTTTCCTATATTAAAATCATCTTAAAAGTGTCTTTTTAAAGATTATTAAAACAGATTTCGAATGTAGTTAATACGAAATTAATCACAAGATAACAACCCGGACTTACCTTTGTACATAGTTTATAACTCATAGTTCAACTACTAATAAAGAATATTATGAAAAAAGTTTTTTCAAACCGTATGAATGGATGCTCACTGATACACTTCTCATTTCTGTTAGCTTTCCTCTTTCTTTCTGTCAACGCAGAAGCTAAAGTAAAACTTCCCTCCGTACTTGCAGATAATATGGTGTTGCAACAACAGACAGACGTCAAACTCTGGGGGCAAGCGCAAGCCAAAGCAACCCTGACAGTAAAGACCTCGTGGAACAACAAAACATACAAGGCTATCGCTGACAATAAAGGCCAATGGGAACTACAGATCCCCACTCCACAGGCAGGTGGACCTTACGAGATAACTTTCAATGACGGTGAACCGCTCACTTTAAAAAACGTATTGATAGGTGAAGTCTGGTTCTGTTCCGGACAGTCGAATATGGAAATGCCGATGGGAGGATTCGACCGTCAACCTACCAAAGGAACCAATGATCTGATTGCCAAAGCAAAACCATCTACCCCTATCCGCATATACAATACTGACTCTCAAGAAGGTAAATGGGTGCGCCAATTCAGCAAGACCCCACAAAAAGACTGTCAGGGTGAATGGTTGGAAAACACTCCGGTGAATGTAGCAAACACTAGTGCTGCCGCTTATTATTTCGCCCGATATATACAGGAAGTTCTGGAAGTACCGGTTGGTATTATCGTTTCTACCCTAGGAGGTTCTAAAGTGGAAGCATGGATGAGCCGGGAAGCGATTTCTCCTTTCAAAAGTATCAATCTGTCGATCCTTGACAATGATGAGCAGATAAAGAATATAACCGCTACTCCCTGTGTACTGTATAATGCCAAAGTAGCCCCTTTCACAAACTTTGCTATCAAAGGCTTCCTCTGGTACCAAGGGGAAAGTAACCGAGACAATGCCGATCTGTATCAGAGTCTGATGCCGGCCTTTGTAAAAGACTTGCGAAACAAATGGAACCGAGGTGAGCTTCCCTTCTATTTTGTGGAAATAGCCCCGTTCAATTATGAAGGAGCAGATGGAACTTCAGCTGCACGGATGCGCGAAGTACAACTGCAAAACATGAAAGATATTCCGAATAGCGGTATGGTTTCAACTTTAGACATAGGCCATCCCGTCTTTATACATCCCATGGATAAAGAGACTGTCGGAAACCGTCTGGCGCTCTGGGCACTTGCAAAGACTTACGGTAAGAAAGGATTCGGATATGCATCACCTATTTATAAATCCATGGAGATATCCGATAACAAAATATACATCAATGTTGAAAATGCCCAACGGGGATTGTGCCCGATGTGGACTTCTCTCAAGGGGTTTGAGATAGCAGGAGAAGACAAAGTATTCTATCCGGCATTTGCTGAAATAGAAACCAGCACTACCCGTCTGACAGTATCCAGTGATAAAGTACCTCATCCGGTAGCAGTTCGGTATGCCTATAAAAACTATGCAGAAGCCAATGTTTTCAATATTCATGGTCTGCCACTGATTCCTTTCCGAACAGATAACTGGTAAAAAGATAAATTAAGAGATACCTCCTGACCGAGAGAATCTTAGTACAGAACATGTACAGCTCTGATATAACTTACTTATAATAAACATCTTGCGATAGCTACACCCTTTTACCCGGATGGCTACACCCTTTTGTGGTCAAGGCTACACCATCCGGGTAAAAGGGTGTAGCCATTCCACAATGTCACATTCACAAGAATCTATCCATCCAACATCTACTTCTTATCAGATCCATAAATCAATCCCTCTCCCGACTTATTAAACCGGAAACCGGAAATATAGTAGTTGTTAGTAAACTCTATCGATTTACCCTGCGCTCCCAGTCTGGCGTACCCTTCATCTTTGACAGTTGTCTCCGCCATTTTTTGAGCGAAATAAGAAGTATAGACATGCGCTTTACCACCTCTAACATCTACACCCTGCGTACCGGAACGTGAGAAATTAGCTTGTTGGAAAGATACAATACCATTATTTATTATCGCCCCGATGACAGGGCTGCCCCAAAATGCACTATTGTACAAAATCAATTTAGCATCAGGATGAACTTTATCGGTATTGACCTTATCTCCCATGAGAACATAAGACCTGACCGGCTCATTTGGAATTTTAGTATTGACCAATTCTGAGTTAATGGCAACTATCTTAGTATCCTTATCCGCATCTTCTACAAACAGAGAATAAGTACACCCGTCAGAACCATGACCTATAACGGTCATTTCCCCCGGATACTTGCCTGTTATTGCATCTTTCAGAAAATGGATTCCATATACCGAGCCATAAACGAAATTATTGAAAATAGTCTGATTCTTGACATCTGCAAATTTAAGCGCACTGCAATTGGACTGTACGAAGCGCATCATAAATACTTCCGGATATCCTTGCCCCCCTTCCGGAAGCCTTGATCCGTAATGAGGATTCAACTGCATATTGCGGATGAATCCGCCTTCGGCGCCACCGCCAACCCAGATACCTGCCCTTAAAGGTACACCACCCAAATAATCGACATAATGCCCGCTCGTGTCGTATGAAGCCAAGTCTATGCCTTTGTCACCTACAGCTATGGTTACGTTTATAATATACACCTTCGGACCTTGTCCCTGTATCAGGAACGGGGTCTTTCTCGGGTTTTCAACACTAAAACCATCGGAAGCGATATTAAGCTGTGCCAGCGTAATACCTCTGATACCTGCATGGGCTTCAAGCTGTATGAGCGAAGGCCCGCTTTCTCCTGCGTTTCCGCCATCATAATTGGTAAATATGGCAGTTCCACCACTTTGTGTGTGATGTTGTACATCCCATGATCCCCGCAATTCAACCCCCGAAGGCACTTTTATAGGGTTATTCACTAAATATCTTCCGGCCGGCAGGTAGAGCGTACCTCCGCCAGCGGCTTTCACAGCATCCAGCGCAGACTGCAAATCAGCCGATACGTCTTTTACGGGACGATCATTATTAAAGCCAGTCGCCCTCGCTAAATCCGCTTTCAATACTCTATTCGATACTGGTCTTGGATGCACGTCTATATTTGTTTTCACATTTTTAGGAATGGGCTCAAAGAAGTATTTCTTCCCTGTGATAACTTCCACTTTAGCGGAAGTACTGTGATTATCCACCTTCAGCTTAGATTTATAGCCCGAATTAACCGATTTCAAGGTATGCATATTCGCTCCGAGATAGACATGCCCGGCATTCTTTTTAAATTCGCACTGGGACAACAATACATTACCCCTGTTCATCCTAAGAGCATAATCATTATATTCACTGAATGTACAACTTTCAAACGATACGACCCCTCCGTCGCCATCACCTACGACAGAACCTTTGAAATCCACACCGTTGAATTGTACAGAAGTGCTGAAATCCTTATAGAAATACACTGCATTACCATCTTGACCCGCTCCGAAGGATGAGTTGGATATAAGTATGCCATACGGATTGACATCTTCAACGTACAACCCGTTACCGCAGTCGCCTACATGCACCTCATACAACTGAGCGTTGGGAGCATCGGCAAAACCGGGTTCACGCCCTATCCACACACCTGTTTTATAACCTGATATATACAGATAAGAAACATACTCCCAGTCTGAACGGTGCATTTGATATCCCGTGCCATTTGCCCTTGTATAAGCTGTTACATCCTCAAGAGAAGGTACTCCCGGAAGACCGGAATTTGCCCAGTATTCAGGACTTATCCTGACATTCTCAATGCGTCCGATATCGGTACATACATGCACTTCGATACCTTTATTAAGAGCCGTCATATAACTGTTCAGAACATAATGTAACTCACTCGGAGCAGAATTAAAACCATTGTAAGAGTTTACAAGAGTGACACGTTCTATCGTAGCACAATCTCCCTGGGTTTGGAACAGCGTCCACGGATATGGTTTTACATGATGGATATCCTGTTCAGGATACCAGATAGAGAGATTAGTAACTCCAGTGCCCGCGTTCATCTCTATGAATCTATCAGCTATACTGGTATAGGTGGTACGAAGCGCATTATCTGCCTGGCCGTCGTTCCACCAGCTTTCAACACTTCCATCGTAATTCGGTGAGTCTTTACCGACACGTACTTCGAGAATTGTTCCAAGGACTTTCCCATTATGGGATGCCGGATCAGCCCAATCACCACGAAGCTGCACACCAGGGTGGAGACGCAAAACATACTCAAAATGAAAATCTTTCTTTGTTTCCGAATGGCCTTGACGAACTCTGACGTTTTTAGTACCGACCTGCGTACTACGGAACTCATAATTTCCGGCTGGTATATATACTACTCCGCCACCACTTTGATATGCAGCGTCAATAGCTGCTTGAAAAGCAGCTCTATTATCAAATCCCGGTTCAGCTTTAGCTCCAAATTCAGGGGCAGTCACAACAAAGTCGGATATGGCCCAGTCTTTTGTGGGATAAATAGTTTTGATACTTTGCTGTGGTACCTGCTGCTTTGTTTGCGAACAGGCGACATTCACAGGAAGCATCATCGTTAGGGTTATCATAGCTGTTACCCACAACTTAGAAAACGTTTCTGTAGTTTCGTTATTTCGATTCATAATTATTGATTGTTCTAAAAGGGATTAAGACTCACCACAGATTACGCAGATTAACACAGATTGATGAATTATTTCGTTGATTATTAGATTCATGAATCTGTGTCAATCTGTGTAATCTGTGGTGATTTGTATAATCTGTGGTGAACTTACATTCCTAACGCAAAGAGTATTTAATATAGTTACACAAAATCTTTCGAGCCACTTCTGCCGGACCTGACGGATCACTCAAATTATCAGCAATATCCAGAGAAGAGAAAATAATCTTCCCTTTTCCGCAAGGAATAACTCCCACTGCTGTACCCAATTCAAACGGAGTACTCCGATAAGAGCCCACCACTAACTCTTCTCCTTGCATACGGAAGCCGAATCTACGATCCCCATTCTTTACTACGACCTGATAGGGCCAATTCAAAGCATCGTCCACCGGAAGGCCTTCAAATAAAGGATGCTTCTTCACAAAATGAATTCCTCCAATCCAGTCTTTCCCAACATTATAATAACCGTTGTATACCGTATTCGTATATTCAGCAACAGACTTCATCCAGGTTTCAGTGGAGCCAAGCAGAATCAATGTGGTACCCTCATTCTTTACCCGCTCAAACAACTTCTGCGGAGCTATGGTGGCGGCACTGGGTTGAGACCACTTCAACTGTATCTGACCGGACTGACGGGTTTGTCGATACACCAGCCTAACTTTTACCGGTTTACCCGCTTCCATCACCACAGGTCTATCCTGCTTCATGGGAGATTCATTATAATATTCATCAATCAACTGCCGACCGTCCACATACATACGTACTCCACGATCCGTTTCAACACCAAGCAGATACTGCCCCGACTCAGGCGGATAGATCTCTCCCTCCCACACAACAGAGAAAGGCTGATTGGCAGGAACCGACTCATCAGGTTGCGCACCGTCTACGAAAGTCCGGTTAATTTCTGTAGCACTCTTTACAGCTGCTACAATGTTCATATCTGCCTCACTATACCAAGTAGCCTTCAAACTGGACTTTCCATCTTTATCCTTGAAATAAGCCGAAGGGATCACAACCGGTTCATCCAGTGATGAACGATTAACAACAAGCCAGTCCAGCTTTCCCATTTCAGAAGTAAACGCCGGAAGTTCCTTACCGGTGGCTTGTTTGTAAAAAGCGGCTACTTTATCATTATTGCTTCCATAATAAGCACCCTTTCCGGCCAAATCACTTGCCTGCCAGCTTACAGCAACCACCTCGTCATTTCCCAAAGCAAAGATCTCCTGACCGCCTGCTTTCAGGCCGGCTTCTACGCGATAAGTACCTGCCATTCCATTGATAGGAATCTCTACATTCTCCAGTAAAAGCTGGCCAAAGTTCTCGCCACCCTTAATGTTTACTTCTTCATTTCTGGTATAAACCACTTTTCCATCGGGAGCAATCAGTTTGATGTCAAGCGTATGAGCGCCTTTCAAGTTTTCCTCATTCACTATGTAAAAGTCTACCGTCGCTATGCCTGGAAGCTTAACAACCTGATTGCGTGAAGCAACGGCTACATACAGCGACTGGTTATAGTACGCCAAAACAGAAGCATCTCCCTTAGGATTACGATAGATATCCACAATACCGGAATGATTGTCATAGGGCATCGCTTCCCAACCGTTCACCATATAGGCATCGCCCAGGTTCTGCATACCTTCGATACGTCTTCCCTGATGTTCAAAAGAGACATTACCCATTGCACGTGTCAGAGCATCGAGGCTACCAAAGTGAGGAGCAAGTCCTTTCTTTTGAAAATAATCAGCGAAAGCCTTATATTGGCTCTGCCAGAACAGACCGTCCCAACCTGTTTTACCCGTGCTCTTTATTTGATCGTATATCATCTGGATGCGAGGAGGAGTAGATATGGCACCCTCTTCACCGCGCAGATAAACTTCCGTACGGTTGCTGGTGTACATAATATTGTCTTTAGGACCTTTATAATAATTCTCAACCCAGGTTTCAGGGCCTCCGGCACGGTGATTATCATACCATCCTTTCCGATACAGAGTAGTATCAAACGGTAACATATGCGCCTTGGAGTCTTCTTCTTTATCTTCACTACCTGCCCAACCGGATGTGAATGACATGATTCTACTGGGATCAATGGCATGTGCCTCACGCATATCATTCATGCGTTTGGCAACAAGCGCTTTATCTTGCGACAACGGCCCGCCAAATTCATTGATCAGATTAAAGATAACCAAACTCGGATGACTACGGTCCCGATATACCATTCGTTTCAGTTTCTCATTCACTATGGTACGAATAAACGGATCATGATTGGCTGAGTGGAAAGACCCCGGCTCTTCATAATATAACAATCCCAGTTCGTCTGCCTTTTCAAGAACAACCGGACTGCCTATGCAACGATGAAAATTCAGCATATTCAAGCCCAGACTCTTAGCAGTACGTACTTGCTTCTCAGCCATTTCGGTTGTTGCTATCAATCCCGTCACCGGAAAGTAACCCCAACTGATCGCACTTCTCAGCATAATGCGCCGCCCATTCAGACGCAAAACAGCATCCTTACCGACACCGTCTACAGTAAACCAGCGGAAACCGAAATCTTTCTTATCCTGGTCGAGCGTCTTCTTGCCCTTCTTTATCAACACATTGCAAGTATACAGTTCCGGAGTAGAGAGATCCCATAATTTGGCATCGGGAACATTGACAGGAATTGTCACTTCATGATTTCCCGCGGGGAACGAAATAGCCTTCAAGGTTTGCCGGAATACGACTTTATCAGGATTGCCTTTTTCATTCACTATCAGCTCCACATCCTGCTTCACGCTGGAAGATGTTTCATTAGTGAAAGACAGAATGGCATTCACCTTAGTCAGTTCAGGCGTATTTTGCATATAGATATCAGAAATAAAAACCGGATTCACACTCTCCAGCTTGACTCTGCCGATAATTCCGGTGAAGCTTCTCGAAGGAGGAATATTGTATTCTCCCCATTTCATTATGTCGAAATCCTGCCAGTGGAAATTGCCTCCGGGATTGGTGACACGTATCGCCAACAACTGTTCTTTTCCGGGTTTTGCTTCATCGGTAATATCCACATGGAAAGGTGTTTCACCAATCAGGTCATAGGCCACAAGCTTACCGTCAAGATAAACCTCTGCGCGCATCCGGACAGATTCAAAGTAAATTATAAAGCGTTTCTTTTGCTGATCTGCCGGAATCGTAATTTTACGATACCACCAGCTCACTCCCCGAAAGTTCTCCGGACGAGGATTATCAGTAACAGTGAGATATTCTTCCACCGTACCCGGTACCTCGACAGGAACTGCATCGGGATTATGACTCAGGGTTTGCCAACCACCTGTGGGGACATTTACCGGCAACAATGACAAATCCGTTATCTCATGAGGAAGGTAAAGGCGGTCATTCTGCCAGCTCGCTTCTTTATCGAGCCACAGCGACCAGCCACCTCCCGTCAACGGAATAGTATATCTTCCTTCTCCTGCATGAGCCGAAAAAGCGCAAAGCAGGTAGAAGACCCAAAATAAAGGAAAATACTTTTTCATAAATATTCGTGTTAGATATTAGTAGGTTCTGATTGTTATTTCTTTACTGTAATCGTAAGTTTCTGCAAGGCTTTCTCATCTGAAGTTCCACCATAGAGCAACTCATACTTTCCGGGAAGAATTTCCATCCGGTTGGTAGACGGATTAAAACACTCAAATGTCGAAGCGGGTAATTC
>ERZ791734.2576-NODE-2576-length-11187-cov-2.514642_pt1 | contig 11187 bp, 8 predicted proteins | sample MGYA00509953_ERZ791734 | MGnify/ENA primary metagenome ERZ791734 (study PRJEB30046, sample SAMN00792038) | human gut metagenome | study: EMG produced TPA metagenomics assembly of the A metagenome-wide association study of gut microbiota in type 2...
CTACCCGGAATACACCGGGCAGGGCATCATGAAAAAGCTGATGATCCGGAGTCTCACGCGCATGCGGGAAAACCACCGTTCCTTTGCGCTTCTCTATCCCTACTCTATTCCGCTCTACCGGAATCTCGGATGGGAAATCATTTCCAATAAGATGACGTACACCATCAAGGACACGCAGGTGCCGCGGAAACTCAAAGCCCCTGGCTATGTGCGCCGCGTGGCATGGGATGACAAGGATTTCAAGGAACTACATACCAAATTTGCTTCGAAGACGCACGGCTGCCTCTACCGCAACAATCTGGCGTGGGAAGAATATTTCCGCTGGGATGAGGATGATACCGTCGTTGCGATCTACTATTCCGCTGATGATGTGCCGTACGGCTACATGGTCTATCTGATCAGCTCCGATATCATGCATATCAAAGAGATGATCTATCTGAACCGCGAAGCGCAGCTGGGACTCTGGGAGTATATTCATGCGCACGATTCCATGATCGATGAGGTCAAAGGAAATAACTACTACAGTGAACCCATCGCGTTCGAGCTTGAGGACAGCGATATCAAAGAAACGATTCGCCCGTACTCGATGGGGCGTATCATCGATGTCGTGCAGTTTATGGAACATTACGCCTGCGACCCCGACGAGCCGGATGTGTGTATCCGTTTTGAGATCGAGGATGAGCTGCTTCCGTGGAACAATGACAGCTTCACATTCTTCTTTGAAAAAGGACACTGTGTGCCGACCGACCGCGAGCCGGACCATGTGATGAAAATGACGATCGCATCGCTCACGACACTGCTGCTCGGCTACAAGACGGCTTCCAAGCTGTATGAGATGGCGCGCATCGAAACGACGCCGCAGACTGTGGAATGCCTGGATGACCTGCTCTTCCACCATATTCCATATGTTTCGGACTATATTTAATTTATTTTACGCATTGCAAAAGAGGGACTCCCGTGAAAGGAATCCCTCTTTTTCTATGTAACATTTTTTAGTTTTCTTCCAGTTTGATTTTCTCCTGCAGCACAACGCAGCCTGCCATATCGCCGATGACGTTGACGCATGTGGCACCCATGTCACACAGTGTGTTGATACTGATGTAAACACCCATGACGCCGGCCGGAAGGCCTGCCATCGTGGCGAGTGCCGCGAATGATGCGATCGCGCCGCCCGGGATACCCGGTGTTCCGACAGAAAGCAGGACGTTGGCAAGCAGAATGATCACCATCATCGAAATGCTGACGTTGATGCCGCAGGCATTTGCGAAGAACATGATCATAAACGACATCAGGATCGATACCGCATCCATGTTGACGGTGGCACCGAGCGGGATTGCGATACTGCTGATCTGGTTCGAAACGCCGAGTTCTTTCTCGACACAGCGCTTGCTGATTGGGATCGTCGCGGAACTGGAACATGTTCCGAATGCATTCAGGGCTGCCGGCATGATCGCCTTAAAGAACTTGACCGGACTCGTCTTTCCGATGAGTTTTACAGCGCCGCCGTAGACGACGATCGCAAATCCATAGAATGCCACATACAGAATGATGAGCTGGGTTGCCAGGGAAACGATGGTTTTGGTTCCGTTTGCCTCGACAACCGGCACGATCGTACAGAAGACACCGATCGGGGTGAAGTACATAACAGTGCTGATGACTTTTAAACAGACCTCATTCAGGGAGTCGATCACGTTTAAGAGCGGCTGTCCCTTCTCTCCGACCGCAATCAGCGTAAAGCCGACAACGACAGCGAACACGAGTACCTGGAGCATGTTGCCCTCCGCAAATGCTTTCACCGGGTTGGACGGGATCAGGTTTTTGATCGTGTCGAGGATGCTGGTCATCTCGGTCGCCTGGATATCGGAAGTTGCCATCTCAAAATGGACTCCCTTTCCGAGGCGGATCAGTCTTGGAATGATAATGCCGACTGCACTTGCAATCGCGGTGGTGCACAGGAAGAAAATCATCGAGTAGCCGGTGATCTTACCTGTCGTTTTTGCATTTCCGATGCTGCAGATGCCCATGACAATTGAGCAGAATACCATCGGGAAAATCATCATATTCAAGGCGTTCATGTAGATGCCGCCGATGACGCCGGTTACGGTCAGAATCGGCGTAAAGCGGTCCGCCAGAAGAAGTCCGGTTAAGATACCGAGAATCAGTCCGGTAAAGATCGCACCTGTAATATGCTTCTGATACCATGCATAAAACTTTTTCATATGTTCTCTCTTCTCTCCTTTTTCACAGAGTAAGAGGCAGGTGTCCCTGTATCTTCTACCTGCCTCTTCGCATACGGCCATCTTATCACACAACCGCGGATAATTCCACCTAAAAATGGATTTATCCGCGGTTTTTCTGGCTTTTTGTCTTTTTTCTCTTTTTATACGGCTGCTGCCCGGCTGTGGACTTTCTTCCGCATAATCAGATAGCAGATCACCTGCAGGATAATCGTGATGATCCACGATCCCGGATACGAAATGAACAGCACATACAGCGAGCGGTGCTGCGGGAAAATGCCGAAGATCCACACGATTCGCGTTCCGACCGTTCCGATGACGGACAGAATCATCGGCACCGCCGAGCATCCCATACCGCGCAGGGCTCCCGGGAAGAGGTCCATGATGCCGCAGAGGAAATACGGAACCGTCGTGATCGACAGAATTTCCATACCGCAGCGGATAACCTCCGGGTCCCCGGTGTAAATCTGCAGGATTTCCGTACCGAACAGATACGCGCCGCCACCCATCACCAGTGCGATGCCGCTGGAGAGAATCAGGCAGTCGATCAGCACCTTATCCATTCGTTTGTATTTTCCGACACCGTAGTTCTGGCTTGTGAAGCTCATGCACGCCTGGGTGACGGAGTTGACTGAGGTGTATAAAAATCCCAGCACATTGTTGGACGCCGTGTAGCCTGCCATTGCAATCGAACCGAAGGAATTGACGGATGACTGCAGCAGCACGTTCGAGAAGTTGATAACGGTACTCTGAATACCCGCCGGGATGCCGACCTGGAAAATCGGGATGATGTAATCCTTTTTCATGCACAGCTTCGAGAACCGGAGCTGATAACTTCCCTCGCTCTTATAGAGGCACCGCAGAACCAGCACGCAGGAGATCGCCTGCGAAACCACCGTTGCAATCGCCACACCTGCCACGCCGAGACTGAACACGATCACGAGGAACATATTCAGACCAGCGTTGATCACACCCGATACAATCAGGAAATACAGCGGCCGCTTCGTGTCGCCGACGGCACGCAGAATCGCCGCACCGTAGTTGTACAGCATGAAAAACGGCATTCCCATAAAGTAAATTCTCATATACAATGCCGACTGATCAATGACATCCGCCGGTGTATCCATCAGCTCCAGCGCGCCTTTTGCAAAAAATACGCCCACAAACGCCATCACAACGCCGCTGATCAGCGCCAGCATGATCGATGTATGTACCGTTTCCGACATCTCCCGGTCGCGCCCCGCTGCATAATACCGCGCCGCAAGCACATTCGCACCGAGCGAGATTCCCATAAACAGGTTGATGAACACGTTGATGAGTGCCGTTGTCGATCCGACAGCCGCAAGCGCCTGGCTTCCGCTGAACCGTCCGACGACGATGATATCCACCGCGTTGAACATCAGCTGCAGAATGCCGGACACCATCAGCGGCAGCGAAAAGGAAATCAGCTTGTCCATAATCGTGCCGTTGCACATGTCGATTTCATATTTGTTCTTTTTCAAAAATACTCCTCCTTCTTTTGTAGCAGATATGCAGTCTTACACCGCAGACATATACAGAAATGATACCACTTTTTTCCGGTTCTGCACAGAGACTTTCCATAATTTATTGACTTCTGTAAAGTCCACAGGTAAAATAAATACAATTACAGTTTTTCTGTATATAAATCAAGGACAGGAGAGAACCTATGAAAAAAATATGGATTACAGGTGCCGAAGGCCACATCGGTACTGCCCTTCTGGAACTGCTGGAGGGTGTGGAATATCAGCTTCTTCCAACGGATATTCACGAGGTTGATATTACCAAAATCGATGAAGTCACACAGTTCGTTTATGTCAACCGTCCCGACGTTATCATCAACTGCGCCGGTATGACCGACGTTGCCGAGTGTGAAAAAAACATCGACGAAGCCTATCGTGTCAATGCCATCGGTGTGCGCAACGTAGCGCTTGCCGCCAATGATATCGACGCAAAGGTTATTCAGATCTCAACGGATGACGTTTTCGACAAGGAATCCCGCATCCCGTACAACGAGTTTGATACCGTGCATCCGCGTACGATCTACGGAAAATCAAAAGAGGCCGGAGAGAAAATCCTGACACAGCTTTTGAACCGCTTTGTCATCATCCGAAGCTCCTGGATTTACGGGATCGGCCGCGATTTTGTGGACGAAGTACTCCGCAATGCGGCAAAGGGCGGCACGATGGAGGTTCCAAACAACCAGTATGCGGCTCCGACCAGTGCTTTTGAGCTTGCGCGCGTGATCTGCCACTTTATCGACAGCGAGGAGTATGGTCTGTACCACGTTGTCTGCCCCGGAAGCTGCAGCCGCTATGAGTTTGCAAGAACCATCCTCGAGTATACCGGAAAAACCGGTGACCTTGATCTCTACCCGGTTGTCGCACGCGATGATGTCCGCCCGACCTATTCTGTTCTGGACAACATGATGCTCCGTCTGACCGGTATTCCTGAGCCGCTCGACTGGAAAACGGCACTGAAAGAATATCTCGAAGAAACCGGAGGAATCGAATAATGGTCCGAAACAGAAAAGAAACAACGGAAAAGTCAAAAAAGAAGCTCGGGCTTTCCACCCAGATTTTTATTGCCCTGCTGGCCGGTGCGCTGCTCGGCGTGGTGATTCACTATTGGATCCCGTCCAGCTATATCAAGGACACCGTCATCGTAGAAGGTGTGCTGTATGTCATCGGACAGGGCTTTATCCGCCTGATGCAGATGCTTGTCGTACCGCTTGTCTTCTGCTCCCTCGTCTGCGGAAGTATGTCCATCGGAGACAGCAAAACCCTCGGAAAGGTCGGCGTAAAAACGATCGGCTTTTACCTTGTTACCACAGCACTTGCCGTCTGCATCGCACTTGGAACCGCCCTGCTCATTCACCCGGGGCTCGGACTTAACATGAGTGCGGTTCAGAAAGCCGACCTGTCCTCGACAGCAGCAGATTCCAGCGTCAGCCTGGTGGATACACTGCTCAACATCATCCCGAAGAACCCGATTGGTTCCATGGCAAACGGCGATATGCTTCCCATCATCGTATTCGCCCTGTTTGTCGGCGTAATGCTGGCAAAGCTCGGAAACCGCGCTTCGGTCGTTTCCAACTTTATCAGCCAGTTTAACGATGTCATGATGGAAATGACCATGACGGTCATGAAGGTGGCCCCGGTCGGCGTTTTCTGTCTGATTGCACGTACCTTTGCAACGGTCGGCTTTTCTGCGTTCGCACCGATGCTGAAATACATGGGAAATGTAACACTGGCGCTGGCACTGCAGTGCTTCGTCATTTATCAGGTTCTTCTGTTCGTATTCACACGGCTGAATCCGATTAAATTCGTAAAAAAATTCCTTCCGGTTATGGGATTTGCATTTTCCACCGCAACCTCCAACGCGACAATCCCGATGTCGATTGATACACTGAACAAAAAGATGGGTGTCTCGAAACAGATCTCTTCATTCACCATTCCGCTCGGCGCAACCATCAACATGGATGGTACCTCCATTATGCAGGGTGTCGCTGTCATCTTCATCGCAGAGGCGTACGGTATTCATCTGACTCCGGCAAACCTCGCAACGGTTGTTGTTACCGCAACACTGGCTTCCATCGGTACCGCCGGTATCCCAAGCGTCGGACTTGTTACCCTGGCTATGGTACTGAATTCCGTCGGACTGCCAACGGAGGGTATCGCTCTTATCATGGGTATCGACCGTATTCTCGATATGCTGCGCACCGCAGTCAACATCACAGGCGATGCTGTCTGCACAACGATTGTCAGCCATCAGGAAAAGGCGCTCAACCGCGAAGTATTCAATCGCAATTAACCGCAATGAACTGCTTGCGCGCTTACGGTCAAACGCTTACAAAAAGCCTTTTTCAGGCATGCCCTACGGCAAGAAAAAATCCTGTAAATTGAAAAAACGCGTTCCCGTTTTCGGAAACCCCTGTGGTTTCCGGCGGGAACGCGTTTTTCTTATCTTATTTTTCTGTTACAGTTCAAATGCCTGGCAGATGCTGTCGTAATGCAGGAATTTGCCTTCTGCGGCGTATCCTTTGATTTCGTCCAGCGTAGCAAAACGGTAGCCGTCCGTTTCTTCCTCCTGAAGGTGAAGATCCTCGTCTTTGACATCCATCACGAAGCGATAGACATCGACAAAGTAGTTGTCTCCCTCATCCGGGTTGATACGCCGGTAAGTGAAGAGGTAGCCGCCGTCTGCCTTGCTCACATCGAGTCCGGTTTCCTCTCTGACCTCACGGCGCACGGCCTCCAATGAGCTCTCTCCTGCCTGTGCCGCGCCGCCGGAAACCTCCCACCAGCCCGGTGCCCAGGCTTTCGTCATGACACGTTTTGTGATAAGGAAGGTTCCGTCCGGTCTTGCGATTACGCCGAGCACCGTCAGGTGAAACTCGTCCGGCTTCATATGCCAGTCATTCCGCTTCATCGTGCGGCCGGTCGGCTGTTTGTTTTCATCATAGATATCCCAGAGTTCCATATCGTGTTTTCTCCTGTCGAACTTCTTCCGAACCCCATCGCGATTTTTCTTCCCTTTCGCATGGTTCTGAATCATTACAGATACTGTTTAATCTCTTCCATCACATTTTCCAGCGGAATCTGTATTTTCAGAGTCTTATCGCGGGATGCAACCTCGACAACGCCCTGTTTCATATTTTTCGGGCTTACGATGATGCGAAGCGGAATACCCAGCAGGTCGGCATCGGCAAACATTACGCCGGCTCTGACGCTTCTGTCGTCGTAGATCACTTCGATGCCTGCGTTCTGCAGATCCTCGTACAGCTTGTCCGCGTATGCTCTTACTTCCTCGTCATCGACGCGGACCGCACAGAGGTGTACCTGCCACGGAGCGATAGCTTTCGGCCAGATCGGGCCGTACTCATCGTGATGTGCCTCGCAGACCGATGCTGCCAGACGGCCGACACCGATACCGTAGCATCCCATGATCGGGGTCTTGCTCTCGCCGTTTGCATCGACATAGGTCATATTCATGGATTTTGTATATTTGGTTCCAAGCTGGAAAATGTTTCCGACCTCGATACCTCTGGAGATCTTTACGGTCTTTTTGCCGCATTTCGGGCAGATGCCGCCCTCCTGGATTTTTGCAAAATCGTGATACTCGGCATTCGGAACGTCGCGCTCCATGTCGAGTCCTTTGTAATGATGCTCTGCCTCGTTGGCTCCGCAGGAAAGGTTATTTCTTCCCTCGAGGGATTTATCATAGAGAACAACGGCATCTCCGTTCACCTTCAGGTTCACAGGTCCGATATAGCCTGCGTTCAGTCCGCATTCTTCGGTGATCACGGCTGCGTGAACCTGCTCGCCGAGGAAGTTGACCAGCTTCGTCTCGTTGACTTCGAGATCACCGCGGATGAAAAGGACAACGTATTTATCATCAACATTCTGCTGATAAACAACGGCTTTGCAGGAGTTCTTTGTCTCGTCTCCGAAGAAATTGCAGACGTCTTCAATGGTGTGGACGTTCGGTGTATAAACCTTTTCGAGTGCAGCGGATTCTGCGTCTCTTGCGATATCTGAAATGTTCTCAGCTGCCTCCATGTTGGCTCTGTAATCGCAGGAATCACACAGAACGATGGAATCCTCTCCGACCGGAGTCAGAAGCATGAACTCATGGGAGATGTTTCCGCCCATCATACCGGAATCGGATTTGACAGATACCACCTCCGGCACGCCGACACGCTCAAAGATACGCTCGTATGCTGCGTGGCATTTCTCGTAATACTGCTCCAGATCTTCCTGGCTGGTATGGAAGGAGTAAGCATCCTTCATCGTAAACTCACGCACACGGATCAGTCCGGCTCTCGGACGGGCCTCATCACGGAATTTTGTCTGGATCTGATAGATCATAAACGGATATTTGGTGTAGCTCTGTGCATACTCGCGTACAAGGTGTACGGCTGCCTCCTCGTGGGTCATGCCGAGTACCATTTTGGCATTGTTGCGGTCGGTGAAACGCAGCAGTTCATCGCCGATGCTATCGTAACGGCCGGACTCATCACACAGAGAAGCCGGCATGACAACCGGGAACTGCACTTCCTGGCCGTCGATTTTGTCCATTTCCTCGCGCAGGATCTGCTCGATTTTGCGCACAATGCGGCGCAGCGGCAGATAGGAAGAATAGATTCCGTTTGCCATATATTTGATGTATCCGCCTTTTACCATAATAGCATGGCTGTCGATGACACAGTCAGCAGGTCTTTCTTTGAAGCGCTCTCCTACTAATTTTTCAAGTTTCATTTTCTGATTTCCTCCTTATTCTTTGGGTTTTCAACATCTGAAGTCTTCCAGACGCGAGAACATTCCAGCCTGTCCGATTTTAAGCTTTTAGTCAACATTTTACGCATCTAACTCATCACTGAAGTAACGAGAATGCGATGCTTCATTTTCAAACAGAAAAAAGCCCTAAACCGCAAGCTGCAGTTTAGGGCGAATTTTTTTATCCGCGGTACCACCTAAATTCAGGAAAACTCCTGCACTCTGACACAGAGCATTTGTACCCCACGATTTTTGTATTTTGTAATACGCGTGATCTCTGCTCTCTGTACCTTCTCTGTAACGGGAGATCCCGGTGCAGCCTACGAAATAAATTTTCCCTGATGGATTTTCTTCTCTTCGGTGCACAGCTCCAAGACCGGTTCACGATAGATTCTGCAAAAAGCTTTCACCTGCCGCTTTCTCTCTGAATGCGCTCTGTCGCTACTGTTTCTTTTCGTCGCTTTTTCACTGCACTGATTGTAGCAGAAACCGGAAAAGAATGCAAGCCCGTTCCTTCTGCTTTTTCTGCATAAACGCCCGCCCAGGTTACAGGCCTTCCCGATACATTCTGCTGATTGCCGCCTGGGCTTCCTCAGACTGTTTTTTCTCAATCCATGCTTTGCGGTCACTCAGGATAGCCAGCATCTCATCGACAACGTCCTCGGCGCGCGGGCTTGTGACGCGGTAGAGATAGCCGAGCATCCGCGTGGCGGTAAAATCGGTGTTCATCTGGCGGTATGCAATTTCCCGGCAGAAGTCGTCCGGGTAACCGTTGTGTTTTAACGCACGGTACAATTCGTCATTTCTCGTTTCTGGCATTGCCTGTCTCCCTTTTTCCTTTAAACATTTACGTTTCCGCTGTTCAGACCTTCCGTCTTTTCCTCAAGTGGCAGCCAGTCCAGTGCCTTTTTGATCCACTCATCCCAGAAATCCCATTCATGGCCACCCTTGCTCTCATAGTAGACAATGTCCATGCCGCTCTCTTCCATCCGTTTATGGTAGAGACGGTTTACTTCCAGAAGTCCGTCCTCTGTTCCGCACGCCTGGAATACGGTCGGCACATTGACAGACGGATCTTTTTTCCGTGCTTCCTTTAACTGCTCGATAAGAACAGCCGGGTTTTTGTCACTCTTTGCTGCTTCGACCAGATTTCCGAAATAACCTTCTTCATGTGCAAAGCTGTCCGCTCTGCTCTCTTCCGGATTTTCCAGCACATGAAGTGCACCGGACAGGCAGATCACAGCCCCGAAGGTATCGTGATATTTCAGGCCATTTCTGAGTGCGCCAAAACCACCCATGGAAAGGCCTCCGATAAAGGTGTCTTCTCTTTTTCTGGACAGCGGAAACATTTTTCTTGTAATCTCAACCAGTTCTTCTCCGATAAACTGTCCGTGCATGGCACCGATGGACGGCTGATCCACATAAAACGCATTCTCGCCGGCCGGCATGACAACGGCAAGGTTTTTCTCCTCTGCCCATCTTTGGATTCTGGTTCCATGAACCCAGTCTGTCTCATTCCCAAAAATGCCATGCAGCAAATACAGCGTTTTAAACGGTTTTTCCTCGCGCTCCGGCTGCCCAAAGGTAAATTTGTCGACCGGCAGAATAACCTGCAGCGGTACGGTGCGCATTAAAGTTTTTGACATGAAGCTTACCTGAATAAATGCCATAATAAAAATCCCCCTGTGGATATATATTTTTCTTTATTTTACGCCTTATTTCTGCGTTTCGTCAACGTGGAGTTTTGCGTTCCTCCGGTTCCGGCTTGCACCCCGAAGCAATTCACGATATAATCATGTTTATAGCAATCCCAGAAAATAATGCAAAAAATTCAGCACTGCAGAACGTGAATTACTGCGTCACAGATTTTCGTCGTACCCCGGTACGCCTTCAAATCCGTTCCTTGTAATTCGCGCCCTGCAGCACTGCCTTTTTTGCGTTATTTTCTGGTCTTGCTATAGTTTGAATTTTTTCTATGACAAGATAAGGAGATTTTCTATTATGATAAAGTTGATTGCAACCGATGTCGATGGAACGCTCGTCAAAGACGGCACACTTCTGATCGACCCGGAATATATGACTGTTGTTTCCAGGCTTGTCGACCAGGGCATCCATTTTGTTGTCTGTTCCGGCCGCCAGTTTTCCAGTGAACAGAAGCTTTTCGCTCCGATCAAGGACCGCCTGCTCTACATCTCCGATGGCGGAACTGTCGTGCGCACACCGGAAAAGATTCTGAAAACATATCCGATGGAAACGGCACTCTGGAAATCCATGTGCCGCATGGTACACGACGAACTTCCGTCCTGCGACTGCTTTGCCGCCACCCCGGACTACTGCCTCGCCGAAGATGCCGGAAGCCGCATGTTTCACTGGCTCCGCGACTCCTACGGCTTCGATGTCCGCGAAGTACCGGATCTATCGAAGGTAGAAAACGAGGACATTATCAAATTCACAATCTACCATCCAACCTCCTGTGAAGAGCTTTGCTCCCCAAATTTCATCCCGGCGTGGAATCATCAGGCAAAACTCGCTGTCGCCGGTAAGGAATGGTTGGACTGCAACGCCCGCGGCGTCAGCAAATGGACCGGTCTCTCATTTCTGATGAACTACTTTGGCCTTACCCCAGACGAAGTCTGCTGCTTCGGCGACAACCT
>ERZ791734.2588-NODE-2588-length-11143-cov-3.129058_pt1 | contig 11143 bp, 8 predicted proteins | sample MGYA00509953_ERZ791734 | MGnify/ENA primary metagenome ERZ791734 (study PRJEB30046, sample SAMN00792038) | human gut metagenome | study: EMG produced TPA metagenomics assembly of the A metagenome-wide association study of gut microbiota in type 2...
CGATCAGGCAGTAGGCATAGCCGCCCTCGCCGCCGCCGAATACCGCCGCCGTGCCGCCGCATCTGTCCGCGATGGCGTCCGCCAGCTCCCGGACGCCATCGGCGCTTAAGTCTTCTTCAAAGTGCAGGACGTCTCCTTGGTTAACATAACTTTCCGCAATCCCCGCAAAAACCCGCTTTTCCAGCCCCGCCATGCGGTACTTCTGCGCCGAAAGCAGCTCGTTCATCCGCCGGGCGGCTTCACCGGTCTCCGTGATTTTCGCGGAAAACGCCTGGGAAACCTGTCGGTTCTGGTCATACGCCGCGTTTAACAGCGCCAGCGCCTGGGCGCCGCAGGCCATCTCAATCCGGGTGCCGCCCCGGAAGCTCACCGCGCTTAGGAGCTTGATCAGCCCGATCTCCCCCGTGGCCGCCACGTGGGTGCCGCAGCAGGCGCAGCAGTCGTAGCCGGGAATCTCCACGATCCGCACCGGCCATGCAAGGGCTTTTTTCGAGCGGTAGGGGATGGCGGGCAGCTCTTCGGGGCTGGGATACCAGCACCCCACGGGCAGATTCTGCCACACCGCCTCATTGGCCTCCTCTTCGATTTCCGGCAGCATCTGAGGCGGAATCACCCCGTCAAAGTCGATGGTGATGACGTCCGCGCCCATGTGAAAGCCGGTATTGTGGCAGCCGTAGCGGCGGTTCAGGATACCGGAGACGATATGCTCCCCGGAATGCTGCTGCATCCGCGCAAAGCGCAGGTCGTAGTCGATCACCCCCGTGACCGCCGCGCCCGCTTCCAGGGGCGCTTCGCACAGGTGAACCACCGCCCCCGCCCGCTCCCGGGTACTGCGCACCCGGACGCCGTTCAGGGTTCCCGAGTCCCCCGCCTGACCGCCGCCCTCGGGATAAAAGGCGGTAGCGGCCAGCGTGACCTCCCACCCGTCCGCAGCCTTCGCGCAGGAAAGCACCTCCGCTGTAAAGCGGGAAAGGTGAGAATCTTCATAGTAAAGCTTGCATGTTTCCATATCGGCACCTCGAAAAATGGCAATTTTGCTCATTATACCACGGTGCCGCTGACATTGCAACGATTCCGCTTTACAGAAATTTGAAGTGCATTTTTGAAAAAAGTGCTTCTCTTTTGCCGAATTATCATGTAGAATGAGAAAATGTGAGAAAAAAACAACGAGGTGACCGATCATGCCAGCAAATTATGCCCATTACCGCTTCGGAAAGCAGCTGCTCTCCGGGATGTGTCCCAGCGACCGACGAAGTATCCAGCGGTTCCGGCGGCTTTACGATATGGGTCTGCACGGGCCGGATATTTTCTTTTACTATAACCCCCTGATCAAAACCGCCACGGGGCAGCTGGGCGGCGTCTTTCACGCCCAGTCCGGGCAGGAATTTTTCGCCCGGGTCTGCGCCCAGGCGGGCAGCGAGGCCGGGCGGGTCTATCTTCTGGGGCTTCTGGGGCATTACTGCCTGGACTCCCTGTGCCACCCCTATGTGGAGAAAAAGGAAGCCGACGGCAGCGCCCGTCACGTGGAGCTGGAATCGGAATTCGACCGGTATCTGCTGGAATCCGACGGCGTCGTCCTGCCCCACACCTACGACGGCAGCGCCCACATGCGCCTGACCCGGGGAGAGTGCGTCACGGTTGCCCTCTTTTATCCCCCCGCCACCCCGGCAAACGTCAACACCTGCGTCCGCAACATGGCCCGCGCCACCCGGTTTCTGGTGGGCAAGAACCGCAAGCATGTCCGGCGTCTGCTGCGCCTGACCCGCAGCCCGGCCATTGAGGATCAGCTCATGCCGGAGCAGGGGAGCGACCGCTGGCTGTGGATGGACAGCGAAATGCTGGTGCTGTACAACCGCGCCCTCAAGCGCTACCCCGTTTTGCTTAACCAGCTGGACGAATACATGCGCACCGGCGAACCCCTGGGCGAGGATTTCGCCCCGGCTTTCGGGTGATAGGAAACAAGGAGTGGTAGAAGTGAAAAAAATCAAACTCACCGCATTGGAGCGGAGCTGGATTCTCTATGACATCGGCAATTCCGCGTTCATTCTGCTGGTTTCGACCCTGATTCCCATTTATTTCAACGCTCTGGCGACTACCGGCGGGCTGAACGAGTCATTGTATTTGTCCTATTGGGGCTACGCCGGTTCCGTCTCCACGCTGCTGGTGGCCGTCATCGGTCCCATCTGCGGCACGCTGGCCGACCATCGGGGGTTCAAAAAGCCCATTTTCATGGCCTGTATGCTTTTGGGCGTTCTCGGCTGCGCCGCCATGGGCGGCGTGGGCGGATGGCTGGCGTTTCTGATCGTGTTCGTTCTGGCCAAGGTGGGGTATTCCTCCAGCCTGGTGTTCTACGACGCCATGCTCCCGGAGGTCACCACCGACGAGCGGATGGACACGGTATCCTCCATGGGCTACGCCTACGGCTACATCGGCTCCGTGATTCCCTTCATTCTTTGCCTGCTTCTGGTGCTGTTCGGCGGCAAAATCGGCGTCGGCACGGGAACGGCCATGGTCGTGTCCTTCCTCATTACCGCCGGGTGGTGGTTCGTATGCACCCAGCCGCTGCTGAAGCGTTACCGTCAGACCGCCTTCGTGGAGCATACCGGCAGCCCCGTTTTCTCCACCTTCCGACAGCTGGGACGCACCTTCCGGGAGGTTCGGCAGCAGAAGCATATTTTCCTGTATTTGCTGGCCTTTTTCTTCTTCATCGACGGCGTTTACACCATCATCGACATGGCCACGGCCTACGGCACCGCCCTGGGGCTGGACACCACCGGGCTGCTGCTGGCACTGCTGCTGACCCAGTTTGTGGCCTTTCCCTGCTCCATCGCCTTTGGCCGGTTCTCCGCCAGGTACGACACGGGGCTGCTCATTAAGATCTGCATTCTCTGCTACACCGGCATTACCCTGTTCGCCGTGTTTCTGGTGTCCCAGTGGCAGTTCTGGGTGCTGGCGGTTCTGGTGGGCATGTTCCAGGGCGGCATTCAGGCGCTGAGCCGCAGCTATCTGGGGAAGATCATCCCGGCGGAGCGCAGCGGCGAATACTTTGGCCTCATGGACATCTGCGGCAAGGGTGCGTCCTTCCTGGGTACGACCCTGATCGCCGTGGTCAGCCAGCTCACCGACGGGCGGTCGTTCCACGTGCTTGGGCTGGAGCTGCAAAACGAAAATGTGGCCGTGGGTACGCTGGTCGTTATCTTCGCCATCGGCTTCGTGCTGTTCTGCAAGGCGGATAAGCTGAATAAGCAGTACATACACATTTAAATTAAGAATGCCGGGGGCTGACCGCCCCCGGCACTATTTTTACCGTTTCTTCTTATTCAACAGCACTGCAAGCCCGATTCCGGACAGAACCATCACCCCGACAGCGATCCAGATCAAATCGCCGGTGCGGGGATTTCTGCGAGAACCCAGGGAAACCGGGACGGGCGGCACGTAGACCACCTCGTCGCAGTTGCGCACCCGGAGAACCGGCCTGCCGACGCTGTCCAGATGGAGAATGCCGATTGCCCGCACGGTGCGCCCCTTTTTCACCCGGGAGGCCAGGTCGTTCACCCCGTCCGCGCCGGATACGATGTCTTCCTCGATGAGAATTTCCGCATAATCGCCGTTTCCGTCCTTCAATGTAATGCCCTTGCCGTCGACGCTGTAGGTCACATCCGTCACCCTGCCCTCCACCTGCATCAGGCGGCCGCCGTTTGCTTCGTAGTCCATGGCGGTCTTGTTCGGGGTGGTTTCCGGCGTGTAGTTGTACAGCGGCTCGTCCAGCACCTCACAGTCGATGATTTTCAGCACCACGTTGCCGCCGCTGATTTTCTTCTGCCCGACTGCCTCTATAGGTGTGCCGACCTGGATTTTGTCCTTCGTAAACGGCTCCAGCGCCACGCCGCCGGTATCGTCCTGCAAATAAATGGTATCGGAGAAACTGTTTCCCGGCCGGGAAGTCCCGGAGGTCGCCCAGCCCCGGATGCGGAACACATCTCCTGCCTTGCCTGAACGCACTTCGGCAATGGTGACCAGCGGCTCAATTTCCAGCAGCGCTTCCACGATCCCCTGATTTCCGCTGACGGGGATATTTCCCGGCTCCTTCATCCCATCGTCCGCCAGAAATAGTCCGCCGCTGACGTACACTTTGCCGCCGTTTGCCAGTTCCTCACAGGCAAGCAGCACCGCGTTTTCACCGGTGTCCTGCCCGTCGGCGTCCGCGTCCACGCCGTGGGTGGTGCTGCGCCCTTTCACCAGCCAAGTCCCGCTTCCCGGATTTACGGTGCATCCGGCGCGCTGGGTGTAGGTCTGCTCGGGTTTCAGAGATTTTGTCAAATCGCCGCCAGGGTTGAACACATTGGCGGATACCGCGTCGGGCGTGCCGCTATTGTTTTCCTCGTCCCACGCGGTGTCGTCGTTCAGGCGCACCGTCGCGCCCATGGCTTCCAGCAGCCTGTTCAGCTCGCCGGAGGTGTGCAGGCCGCTCAGGTCGCCTATATCCGCCTGACCGCAGAGAATGACCGTGCCGCCGCTTTCGGCAAACGACCTGACTTTCTCCACAAATGCCTCGTCGAACGCCTCCGACGGAGCGGTTATCAGCAGAAGGTCGCTGTTTTCAGGCAGTTCCCTGCCCGAAATGTCCACCGCTATATTGACCCCATCGGCAATTTCGGCCAGTCGGTTCAGCTTTCCCGTTCCGGAATTGCCGTGGGAAGCGTCTACGGCGATGTGCTTCACCTGCTCCGGGACATGGAAGCTCAGGCTCAGCGTTTTTTCGTAGGCGCGGTCTTTCCCGTTTACGCTGCCTGCCGCTACGACCCGAAGCTCTGTCACTCCCAGTTCCGGGTGGGCGTAAGAGAAGGTATGGCTCAGCGTCCCCATGCCCGCCGCTGTTCCCGGGTCGGAGACCGTTTCGACCAGCGTGCCGTCGGCATAAAGCGACAGGGCTTCCACGAGGAAATCCACCGGCTCATCATTGTACAGCTCTACCGTCAGCTCGATTTCCTCGTCCCGGGCAGGGGCGGACGTGCTTGATGCGAAGCTCCCGATGCCGATATCGTCATACCCATCCATCCACACGGGCGCGGTTACAGCCACGTCCCCGTCCGGCTGGGTGATACGGAGATAATAATAGCTGTGTCCACCGGAGACGGACATCTCCAGCACCTGCGCAGGCGTTCCGACGTCTGCACTGTCAAGCACTACCCCGCCGTCCGCGATCACCTCCACCTTGCCGATGGCCACGTCCGTGGGGTCATTCAGGAAAACGGTGATTTCCGCTTCCTCCGATTTGGGAATCATGCTGCCCATGACCGCGCCGTTCAGCGTATAATAAACGGTGAGGTCGCTGTCCTGGGTGGCGTAGACCCGGCGGTCCTTCATGGCGTCGTACAGCGCTTCCTCCGTCAGCGTCTCTGCCAGAATCACGGTGCGCGCACGGCTCGCGTCGCCCCACTGCCCGTTGTGGTTATTCTGGTTGTTGGTGGGCGCCACGTGCCAGCCCTTGTCCAGCGCCAGGTCGTAATACGCGCAGTCCACCACGCCGTCCTCCCCGGCCACTTCCAGCAGGGAGATCACCGCGTCATATTGGGGACTATAGTGGTCGAACCGCTCGAAATCCCCGTGGATGATGTCCGGATGGTTGAACTGGCTGACGGAGCCGGGGACGGTGGTCAGCGCCTTATAGTAATGTTCCAGCGCCGTTGGCACGTTTTCAAAATCTTCCTGATCCCGGGTCTTCCAGCCGGGGGTATTGAAGGTGGAGATATGCCCCAGCTGCTTGTCCTCCGGCCAGGTCATCTCAAAGCCGAACAGCCCCACAAAGTTCCCGTTCGTCACGGATGCCGCCGCCTGTTTTCCCGCCGCCCAGTCGGCGCTGATGCTTCCGCCGTCCGCGCCGATCGCACCTGCGTCGGCGTTGTCAAAGGAATCGCTGTGGTCGGTGACGGCGAAAAAGTCCAGATTTTCCACCTTTGACGCATAGTCAAAGGCTTCCTCCACGCTCCCGGTGCCGTCGGAAAGGTTGGTGTGGGCGTGGAGCTGACCAAAGTATACGTTCCAATCCGGGGTGAATTTCTCCGTGAAAACAGGTTGGGTCACCTCGCCGGGTTCGCAGCCCTCGGCTTTGGAATAGGCCTTGAGGTACGCCGCGGCGAAACCCTTCTCAAAGCAAATCGGGGCAGTATACGGCATATCGGGCTGATAATTCACCCCGTCGGCGGAGACCGCGAAATAAATCTTGGCGCTTTCCCCCTCACAGGTCAGGATGATCTCCTCCCCGGCGCCAATCTCGCCGCCCTCCGGCGAAACAATCACCTTGGGTGACGTTTTCACAGCTTCTCCCGGTTTCGGTTTCTCCGGCTTCGGGTCGTCCTGGCCGGGTTCGTCTTGCCCCGGATTGTCCTGCCCGGGGTTGTCTTGACCCGGGGCGTCCTGTCCGGGGTCATCTTGCCCCGGATTGCCCTGCCCTTGTTCGTCTTGCCCCGGGTTGTCCTGTCCGGGTTCGTCGTCCTGCACCTCCGTGCAGCGATACAGTGTAAAGCCGCCGAAGTAGATATCCGAAGCATCCGCAATATCCACATCCATGCAGGCGCGGAAGGCATAATCAGAAAGCAGATCGGAAACCAGCGTCACCGGCGCCTCTCCGCTGAAACCGTGAAAGGAAAAGCATCCGTCCTCCCAGAAAACCTGCCATTCATATGCCCCTGCGGTGATGCCGCTTGCGCCGTCCTCCGTGGGTGCGACGGACACGCCGTGCGCGTCCGTCAGAATGACCCCGTTTTCCGTGACGGTCAAGTCCCATTCCCCGCCGGCGGTATCCGTGACCGTGTCGCCGACGGCGGGGAGTGCCACCGCTGAAATCACGCCCTCCTCTTCCGCCAGCGTTCCCGGCGCGATGTCCTGGGGCGTTATCAGCACATACCGTCCGTCGGTGAGCTCCTCCGTACCGGTGATCTCCCGGTACACCGTTTCCGCTTCGACGGGCAGCCGGAACAATGAGAAGAGAGCTGCCGCCAACATAACTGACAGCAGCCCTTCGGCTACCAATTTCCTTAGCATACCAAACCCTCCCGATTTTTTCAGAGTTTCCTCCCGGAACCCCCGAAAAATCATCGCCGGATTGGCTGCGGATAGTGTTCAACCAGCTGTCAACGATCTGCCGTTTGTATCAGAGGTTCCTTTATCCATTCGGGAATATAGCACAGCCATTTTTCGACATTTTACCGCTTTTGAGCTAATACACTACATATTGCGGTATAATACCAACCTTATCCACAATATGTGGTAAAGATTCAGCAAAGAACCTTCTTCACCAGCGAGTGGCTGACCATCAGAAGGCACGCCCAGAGAAACAAACTCAGCGCCCAGTAGCCGCTGCAAACCATGGGGCTGGACACCACGATCAGCACGCCGAACAGTGCGTTTCCCATGGTCACCGTCCCCATGGCGGACAGCACGTTCAGCACCAGCGCCAGCAGCGTCAGTCCCAGGGACAGCAGCGAAATGCCGCGCACCAGCTTCAGCGTATGCGCGTCCTTCTCCTTCTTCGCGGCATAGAGCAGGTACGCAGGCGGCGCGAAAAATGCCACGGACAGCACCGTCAGCACGGCCTGCGCCCCGGCGCTGACATTCCGGGAAAAGCCGGGGATAAATCCCAGCCCCGCGCACAAAATAAACAAACCGCCCCACAGGGCAAACAGCGTTTTCTTAGACATTTCGTTCTCCTTTGCGGATAGTTTGGTGTCCCCATTTTAACCGAAACCGGCGCAAAAGGCAACAGCAAATCCCGTCGAACCCCGCCGGTGAAAAAAAACTGGACAGTTCTGCTAATATCTGTTATAATATTGGGAGTAAGATTCGTAAAGGGAGTGTTTTTCCCATGAAATGTCCGTTTTGCGGCGACCAGGAAAGCAAGGTCGTGGATTCCCGCCACTCGGAGGACGGTCTGAGCATCCGCCGCCGCCGGGAGTGTATGGGCTGCCAGCGCCGGTTCACCACCTATGAGATTGTGGAGAGCCTGCCCATCATCGTTGTGAAGCGGGACGGCTCCCGTCAGAGCTTCGACCGCAACAAGATTCTCAATTCCATGATCCGTGCCTTTGACAAGCGGAAAGTGGACGTTACGGATCTCGACCGCATCACCACCGAGATCGAGCAGACCATCCAGAACACCCTGGAGCGGGAGATCAGCACCGACAAGATCGGCGAGATGGTCATGGAGCGCCTGAAGCCCCTGGACGAGGTGGCCTACATCCGCTTTGCCTCCATCTACCACCGGTTCCAGGATGCGGGCAGCTTTATGCGGGAGATCAGCAAATTCCTGGAGGAAAAATAATGAGCACAATCCCAACTGAAATCACCGCCGCCACGGAAAGCACCCTGGACATTGCCTCCATCAAAAGCGTGATGGACGGCTTTGACCCCGCCTCGCTGCTGCCTGACCTGAGCAAGGTTTTCGGGAGCCTGGTGGGCGTGTGCCGGGTCGCCGTGATGATCGGCCCGATTATTACGCTGATTCTGGGGCTGGCGTACCTGTTTCTTGCGCCGAAGGAGGCCAACTACTACTTCGGCTACCGCTGTTATTTCGGCATGGGCAGCGTCCGCGCCTGGCGGTTCACCCAGCGGCTTGCGGGGGTATGCCTCGGCGGGCTGGGTCTGATTCTCACCGTAATCATGGCCATCATCACCGGCGGCTACGGCCGCATGGACACGATGGACATGGTGTGGAACGCGGTAAACTGCCTTATATGGGAAGCGGTTCTTCTTCTGATCGCCACCCTTGCCATCAACCTCACCGCCATGGCGAATTTCGACGCCAAGGGCGAGTACCGCCGCAAGCCGGGAAAGCCGGGGAAGCCAAAGACTCCCCCGCGGGATGCAAAATAAGCAAAAGGCCTCCGGCTGCCATATGGCAGCCGGAGGGTTTCTATGTGGGTTCTTGTACGCCGGACGGCTGCTTTTCCCGGATGACGCAGGGATTTCCCATGACGATGCTGTTAGGCGGAACATCCTTCATCACCACGGCGCCCGCGCCGATGGTGACGTTATCCCCGATGGTAATGCCCCCGGCGACTACCGCGTTGGTAAAAACCGTTACATTGTCGCCAATGATGGGGTTATTGATTTCCCGCCCCGGCTTCGCATTTCGTCCGATGGTGACACCCTGATAGACGGAGAAGTTCTTTCCGATGCTGTACGGTGCGATTACCGTTCCATGGCCATGGTAAATTACCAACCCTTCCCCAATCTGCCCGAGAAGTTCCATGTCTTTCTTGGGCGGGTAAAGCAGCCTTATGAGATAGCTGCACATGGTGCAAAGCTGACTGCACCGGAAAACCACATGGCTCCGGTAGCAGTCATAGCGCCACATGAGCCAGGCAAAGCGCAGGAAAAAACGGTCGCCGTCATAGGCTTCCAGAGACCACATATACCCTTCCGTTTCCGCGCAGATCAGCTTCTTCGCCCCGGAAAGGCATACGGCGCAGTACGCAGGCACCGCCCGGAGCAGATTGACAGCAAACAAAATTTGTCGCAGCATCCCATTCTCCCTCTACAGCTTTTCTTCCTCCGGAGTAAAATCCAGCGTAATGGACTTGATCCCGGTGCGCATTTGGATATACCGGACGCCGGCGGAATCCATCATCCTCTTGGACGCCATGGTCGCCAGGCTGTCCGCGTATTTGTCCGAGAGGTAGTAGACCTCCTTCACGCCGCTCTGGATGATGGCTTTGGCGCACTCGTTGCAGGGGAACAGCGCCACGTACAGCTTGCTGCCCCGCAAATCCCGGCCGTTGGCGTTGAGCACGGCGTTCAGCTCCGCGTGGACGACGTAGGGGTACTTGGTCTGCTCGCCGTCCCGCTCCCAGGGGTACTCGTCGTCGGAACAGCCCTTGGGCATCCCGTTGTAGCCGGTGGAGATGATGATGTTGTCCTGGGAGACGATGCAGGCGCCGACCTGGGTGTTGGGATCCTTGCTGCGCTTGGCCGCAAGCATGGCGATGCCCATAAAATATTCGTCCCAGCTGATGTAGTCCTCGCGTTTCATAGTGGAAGCCCCCTTTTTCGTTTTTCTCATTATACACAAAAGGCAGGACAGCCGCAAGTGGCTGCCCTGCCTTTTTTCGGATCAACCGAAAAAGTCTTTCAGATTGTTGAGAAATTTTTTCCTTTTGGGGGACTGATCCACGCTTCCGTCCAACTGGCGCAGGAGGTCTTTCTGCTCCTTCGTCAGTCTGGTGGGAGTCTCTACCACCACCGTGAAGCGCTCGTTGCCGCGACGGCGGGTGTTGCCTACCTCGGGAATGCCCTTCTCCCGCAGAATGAACTCCCGGCCGGTCTGGGTGCCTTCGGGAATTTCATAGTCCACCTTGCCGTCCAGGTCGGCACCTGAATGGTGGCGCCCAAGGCCGCCTGGGTGAAGGTGATGGGAACTTCGCACAGGACATCCGTCCCGCTGCGGGTGAAGATCGGGTGCCGCCGGATGGAAATTTCCACCAGCAGGTCGCCGTTCGGGCCGCCGCCCACGCCCACGCAGCCCTCGCCCCGGACACGGACGCTCTGTCCGGCATCCACGCCGGCGGGAATCTTCACCTTGACCCGGTTGGTCTTGCGCACCTTGCCCTTGCCCCGGCAGGTGGTGCAGGGGTTCTTGATGACCTTGCCCCGGCCGCCGCAGGTGGGGCAGGTGGTGGTGGACTGCATCTGCATCCCCATAAAATTCTGCACGGAACGCACCTGACCGGTGCCGTGGCACTGGCTGCACGTCTCGATCACGCCGTCGGCGCTGCCCGTACCCTTACAGTTGGGGCAGTTCTCGATCCGCTGGGCGGCAACCTCTTTTTCGCAGCCGAAGGCCGCTTCCTCGAAGGTCAGCTCCAGCCGCGCCATGACGTTTTCGCCCCGGCGGGACGCGTTCTGCTGGGAGCCACGGCTGCGGCCGCCGCCGAAGAACTCGCCGAAAATGTCTCCCAGGTCGCCGAAGCCGTCAAATCCGCCGAATCCGGAGCCGCCAAAGCCGGCGCCGCCGTAGCCCGCGCCGCCTGCACCAAAGTTGGGGTCAACCCCGGCAAAGCCGTACTGGTCATACCGCGCCCGCTTGTCGGCATCAGACAGCACCTCGTAGGCTTCTCCGGCCTCCTTGAACTTTTCCTCGGCGGTC
>ERZ791734.2591-NODE-2591-length-11136-cov-1.838282_pt1 | contig 11136 bp, 10 predicted proteins | sample MGYA00509953_ERZ791734 | MGnify/ENA primary metagenome ERZ791734 (study PRJEB30046, sample SAMN00792038) | human gut metagenome | study: EMG produced TPA metagenomics assembly of the A metagenome-wide association study of gut microbiota in type 2...
AAGCTCCGACAGCAGCGTATCCGCCGTCCAGCTTCCGTGGAAGCACTCCTGCTCTATCGCGTTTATCTGCACGAACTGCTCGTCAGTGGGCTTCATACCAGCTTCTGCCCTCCTTTGCGTCGGCGGTGAGAGGCACGGCAAGCTTTACTGCGCCCTGCATTTCCTCGGTGAGTATCTGCGCCGCCTTGTCCGCCTGCGCCTCCGGAGCCTCAACGATCAGCTCATCATGCACCTGTAGTATCAGCTTTGCCTCGGGGAGCTCCTCTTTCAGCCTGCGGTATACGCGTATCATAGCTATCTTGATGATATCCGCAGCCGTGCCCTGTATCGGTGTGTTCATCGCGATACGCTTTCCCAGAGCCTTCACGGTCTTGTTGGTCGAGAGTATCTCCGGAATAAAACGCTTCCTGCCGAACATCGTGACCGCCCAGCCGTCCTTTTCGGCGCTTGCAGTCACCTTGTCCATATACGCTTTCACGCCGGAATAATGGGTCAGGTAGTCGTCGATATACCGCTTCGCCTCGGGGACTGACACGTTGATATCCTTTGCAAGCGAAAACGCGCCTATGCCGTACACAATACCGAAATTTACCGCCTTCGCGCTGCGGCGCTGCTCCGGAGTGATCAGCTCCGGCGGGACGTTCAGGACGCTTGCGGCGGTCTCGGTGTGGATATCTCCGCCGTCGCAGAAGGTCTTTATCATCGCCTTGTCGCCGGAAAGGTGCGCCAGTACGCGCAGCTCTATCTGGCTGTAGTCCGCGTCGGCAAGCATTCTGCCCTCCCCCGCGACAAAGAATCTGCGGAAGTTCCTGCCTATCTCGGTGCGAACCGGAATGTTCTGTATGTTCGGCTCCGCAGAGGAAATACGCCCGGTGCGGGTTTCGGTCTGCTTGAATGTGGTGTGCATTCTGCCGTCCGGAGAAACCGCCGCTTCAAGCCCCTTGACGTAGGTGTTGTAGAGCTTCGTGAGCGTTCTGTAGTCGAATATCAGCGGAATTATCGGGTGCCTGCCGCGCAGCCCCTCCAGCGTATCCGCGTCGGTGGAGTAACCCGTCTTGCGCTTCTTCCCGGCGGGAAGTCCCAGCTCCTCGAAAAGCACAACGCTGAGCTGCTTCGGGGAACCGATGTTGAACTCGTGTCCAGCTTCCTTGTAGATATCCTGCTCTATCTCCTTTATCTTCGGCCGGAGCGCGTCTCCGAACTCCCGCAGCGCCTCGGTGTCCAGCTTCACGCCCTCTATCTCCATGGAGCTCAGGACCTCGGCAAGGGGTATCTCAATGTCAGCCAGAACGCCGTACATCTCCTGCTGGTGTATTTTCTCCCACAGAGCGCGGTTCAGCAGAAACAGCGACTCCCCGAGCCGCTCCGCGCTGTAGGTCACGCCGTATTCCGCGCAGAGGCGCTCAACGGTGTAGTCGCTGGAATTTACGTTCAGCAGATACCCGGCAAGCGCCGCGTCAAACACCACATTTTTAAGCTCCATGCCGTTTTTCATGCAGTAGGAATACAGCGCCTTCGCGTCGTCGGTGCGCTTGGGGGCTTCGGAAGCCAGGATAGCCGCCGCGCCCTCCTGCGGCTTCCCCGCGAGGAACACGCGCACTTCCCCGCCGGAAAACGCCACGTCATACGCCGCCGGGTCGAATTCCGGGATATCGGCCTTTTCCGCGGCTTCAACTGCGGGAGTTCCGGCATTATCCGGTGCGGGCGCGGTTCCCTCGGAGGCTATCGAGGCTATCGAGGCTAACGCTACCTTCGCCGGGGCGGTCTTGTCCAGACCCAGCTTCTTCATAACGCCGAACATTTCCATTTCGGTGAGGATACCTGCGGCTTCGGCGGGGTCTCCGTCCTTTTTCTCGTATGCGGACATATCAAGCTCCACCGGGGCTTCAAGCGTTATCTCTGCGAGCTTGCGGCTCAGCTCCGCGCTCCCCCTGCCGTTTTCAAGCTTGGCGCGTACTCCCTTCGTGACCTCTATCGCGTCGAGGTTCTGGTAGATGTAGTCCACCGTGTGGTACTTCTGGATAAGCCCCAGCGCGGTCTTTTCGCCTACTCCGGGAACTCCAGGTATATTATCGGAGCTGTCGCCCATAAGGGTCTTGACCTCCAGCATTTCCCGGGGCGTAACGCCGTAGACCTCGGCTATCTTCGCCGGGGTGTAGATGATGTCCTCCTTGTTGGAGGCGAGCCTTACCGTCACCTTGTCGGTGATAAGCTGGAAGCTGTCGCGGTCTCCCGTGGAGATGGTGCACTCTCCGCCCTGCAATTCAGCGGCGTGGGAGAGCGTTCCGATGATGTCGTCCGCTTCGTAGCCCTCCTTCTCCACGATGGCGACTCCAAGCGCGGTGAGTATCTGCTTGATTATCGGCATCTGCGCACGCAGCTCGTCTGGCATTGCGTGGCGGGTGCCCTTGTAGTCCGCATACATCTTGTGCCGGAACGTCGGCGCATGCAGGTCGAACGCCACTGCGATGCGGTCGGGAGCCTCCTCCTTCATCAGCTTGAGGAATATGTTAAGGAATCCGGTCAGCGCGTTGGTCGGCATTCCCTTTTTATTCGTGAGCACGCGTATCCCGTAGAACGCGCGGTTCATTATGCTGTTTCCGTCTATAACAAGCAGCTTCATGCTTTATTCTCCTTTGAATTTCGGCATAGTCGGGATATCCGTCATGCGGATATCGTCAAGCACGCGGTGATCCAGCTTTTTCAGCATAAACAGCGTGCAGGTGCCGGTAAATGCTCCGCCGATCACTGCCGAGGCTGTAAGTATCGGCGTGTAGGCAAGCACCAGAATGTTCCCGTAGATTATCACCGCGGTGAGCATCTGCCCGGCGATATGCGCCAGCGCTCCCATGATCCCGACCAGCGGCAGCCAGTTCTCTCGGTTCTCGCCGGGGAGGAGCTTTCTCATCAGAAGCATGACCCCAAGCGCGCAGATACCGCCCATCACTCCGTAGAACAGGTTCATGACCTGCCCGGTGATGAACGCCGCCACAAAGCAGCGCAGTATCACAACGAGCATCACATCTATGGAGCGCCACTTCCCGCCTATGTAGAGCATGAACATCGTTACGATGTTTCCAAGCCCGACCCTCACGCCGGGGATAGCGCATATAGGCGGCAGGAACGATTCAACCGCGGAAAGCACCGCCGCAATGCATATAAACAGCGCGCAAAGCGCGACTTTTCTAACCCTGAGCGCTTTCACCCGAATGTACCTCCGTCGTATTCTCCTGTGCGGAACGGCTGCTCCGCGAATTCATTATGCCGGACACCTTCTCCGCGATCAGCATAAGCTCGGAAGGCTCCGGCGGCTTCGCAGGCTCGACCGGCTCCGGCTCTGCCTCGGGCATGATAGCCGCTTCCGGCTCTCCGGTGAACGTGTAGTCGCCGGCGCTTATCTTAGCCGCCGGATACGCAGCAAGCCAGTCGCGCAGATGACCCGCGGCAAGGCTGACCGCCGCCGCTGCCGAAGCCGCCAGCATAACAAATCCGCAGACCGCGAACACAGCGCCGTTTCCGCTTACGATAAAGCAGATCAGCGCATAGACCAGGTTCAGCGCGCAGCTCACCAGACGTATGACCGGCTCCCCGGCGACCGCCATCAGAGCTGCCGCAACGGAAGCCGCCGCGCCTATCGCAAGCGCCAGCCCGGTGAAAATTCCGCCCATGGCGAAGCAGCGCACACTAACGCCGCCGCACACTGAATATAAAAGCACGCATGCACAGTCCTCCGGAGCGCGCCGACCCTCCTCTGCCTTGCAGAAACAAAGTCGGAGACCACGCTCTTTCCGTCGGATTCAAAATGTATGAGCCGCTTTTTTATCCCGTCCAGCATAATTACCTCCAGAAATTATAAGGCTCAGAGCCTGTTGACTTCCTCCAGCCACAGCGCCGCGGAAGCGTCGCTGGGCATTCTCCAGTCGCCCCGGGGCGAGAGTGTGACAGAACCCACCTTCACGCCGTCCGGCAGGCAGCTCCGCTTGAACTGCTGCGAGAAGAACCTGCGGTAGAACGTCCTGAGCCACTTGAGAATAGTTTCCCGGTCGTAGCTTCCATCAAACGCGTACTCCGCCAGGCGGAAAACCTTGCTGGGCGGGAAGCACCAGCGTATCCCGTTGTACAGGAAGAAATCGTGCAGCTCGTACGGACCTACCAGATCCTCGGTTATCTGGGCGATGTCGCCGTTTTCGTCCGCCGGGAGAAGCTCCGGGCTTACCGGAGTATCGTAAATGCTCATCAGGACCTCGCGGAGGTCTGCGCCGCCGACGGTTCCCGCGTAGTACTTCACGATGTAACGAACAAGCGTTTTCGGAACGGAAGCGTTCACGCCGTACATAGACATGTGGTCGCCGTTGTAGGTAGCCCAGCCGAGCGCAAGCTCCGAAAGGTCTCCTGTGCCTATTACCATGCCGTTTTCAGCATTTGCGAGATCCATAAGTATCTTGGTGCGCTCCCGTGCCTGGCCGTTTTCGTACACCACATTGTGGTTGCTCTCGTCGTGGCCGATATCCTTGAAATGCTGCTTTACCGAATCAGCAATATCTATCACGCGCAGCCTTGTCCCGAGCAGCTCGCAGAGCCGCTCTGCATTGCTGCGGGTGCGCTTTGTCGTACCGAAGCAGGGCATTGTGACCGCCAGTATATCCGACGCGGGTCTGCCGAGCAGCTTCATAGCCTCCACGCACACCAGCAGCGCAAGCGTGGAATCCAGCCCGCCGGAAATTCCGATCACCAGCGTTTTCGCGTTGGTGTGGCGGACGCGCTTTTCAAGCCCGTGCGCCTGCATTGTGAGGATATCCTCGCAGCGCTTGTCGGTCTCCGCCGAGGTATTCGGAACGAACGGAGTGCGGCGCACTATTCGGGTAAGCTCTGCGGGCTTTATCTCCATATCGAACGGAATGCGGCGCATTCCCGGGCGCAGACCTCCCACGAAGCTCGTGTTGCGGCGGCGCTCGGAAGCAAGCTTCTGGACGTCTATTTCAGTAACGGTCAGCCCGGTTGAGTACAGTTTGCTCTCCGCGAGGACTATTCCGTTTTCAGCGATTATATCGTGCCCGCCGAATACAAGATCCTGCGTGCTTTCGCCGGAGCCTGCGCTGGCATATACGTACCCGCACAGCAGCCGCGCGGACTGGCTGTTGACAAGCTCACGGCGGTAGGAATCCTTGCCGATGGTCTCGTTGCTGGCGGAGAGATTCGCGATGAGGGTCGCGCCGCCGAGCGCGAGTGAAATGCTCGGAGGCTCCGCAGCCCAGAGATCCTCGCAGATCTCCGCAGCGAAAACCAGCTCGGGCGTCCCGCGGCACTCGAACAGCAATCCAAGCCCGAACGGAACGCTCTCCCCGAAAAGCTCGATATCGTACTCGCCCTCCGGGGCGGCGGTGAAATGCCGCTTCTCGTAGAATTCGTTGTAGTTCGGGAGGAACTTCTTCGGCACAACGCCGAGTATCTTCCCGTCCTTCATTACGACGGCGCAGTTGTAAAGCTCCCCGCGGAACCTCAGCGGACAGCCCACCGCAATGAGCATGTCAAGTCCGGCGGAATGCTCCGTGATATCATTCAGCGCGTTCAGGGCGCCGTCAAGCAGGGTCTGCTGAAAAAACAGATCCTGACAGGTGTAGCCGGTAATGCACAGCTCCGGCAGAACTAGCACTCTCACTCCCTGCTCGTGAGCCTTATCTATCAGCGCCTTTATGCGGGCGCAGTTATAGCCGCAGTCTGCAACCTTGATGTCAGGCGTTCCCGCGGCGGTCTTTACAAATCCGTCCTTCATTCTTCTGCTCCTTTTGTGCCACAGTAAGCACTTTATATTGTTATCCATTATATATTATATACGTTTTTCATCTGAAAATCAAGAGCAGTACACGGATTTTTAACATTTTATATAAAAATCCCCGCAGCCGTGTGACTGCGGGGATAATTGTATTTGATTCAGTAATATCAGAATCCGGTAGAATAGTTCGGAGCTTCCTTTGTGATCTGGATATCGTGCGGGTGGGACTCCCTGAGACCTGCGCCGGTGATGCGTACGAACTCTGCACGCTCCTGGAGGTCGGGGATAGTCGGGCAGCCGCAGTAGCCCATACCGGAGCGGATACCGCCAACGAGCTGGAAGATGGTGTCGGCAACGGATCCCTTGTAAGGTACACGGCCCTCAACGCCCTCGGGAACGAGCTTCTTGCTCTTATCCTGGAAGTAGCGGTCAGCGGAGCCCTTCTTCATTGCAGCAAGGCTTCCCATGCCTCTGTATACCTTGAAGCTTCTGCCCTGGTAGATCTCGACGTCGCCGGGAGCCTCCTCGCAGCCTGCCAGCAGGGAGCCGAGCATTACGCAGTTAGCGCCAGCCGCAAGAGCCTTGACGATATCGCCGGAGAACTTGATACCGCCGTCTGCGATGACCGGAACGCCGTACTTAGCGGCAGCGCATGCGCAGTCGTAAACAGCGGTGATCTGCGGAACGCCGATACCTGCAACTATTCTGGTGGTGCAGATGGAGCCGGGGCCGATACCTACCTTTACAGCGTCAGCGCCAGCCTTGATGAGATCCTCAGCGGCAGCGCCGGTCGCAACGTTGCCCGCGATGATAACAGCGTTCGGGAACGCGGTCTTGATCTTGTCGAGGGTGGTCATGATGTTCTTGCTGTGGCCGTGCGCGGAGTCGAGCACCAGTACGTCCGCCTGAGCCTTCAGCAGAGCGCCGGCTCTGTCAAGCACGTCGGGAGTAATTCCGATCGCAGCGCCGCAGAGGAGTCTGCCGCCTGCGTCGCGCGCGGTGTTCGGGTACTGTACGCTCTTCTCAATATCCTTGATCGTGATAAGTCCCTTGAGGAAACCGTTCTCGTCAACCAGCGGAAGCTTCTCGATCTTGTGCTTTCTGAGGATCTCCTGAGCCTGCTGGAGATTAGTGCCGACCGGCGCGGTAACGAGGTGATCCTTTGTCATTACCTCGCCGATCTTCTGGTTGTAATCGGTGATGAAGCGGAGGTCGCGGTTAGTGAGGATACCGACCAGCTTGCCGTTCTCAACGACCGGAACACCGGAGATCTTGTACTTGCCCATCAGAGCGTCCGCGTCAAATACGCTGTCCTGCGGGGAGAGGAAGAACGGGTTAACGATAACGCCGTTTTCAGAACGCTTTACCTTGTCCACCTCGTCGACCTGCTGCTCGATGGTCATGTTCTTGTGAATAATACCGATACCGCCTTCTCTGGCAATCGCGATAGCCATGCGGCTCTCTGTTACGGTATCCATCGCGGAAGTCATGATCGGGGTGTTGAGCGTGATGTTCTTGGTGAGCTGCGTCTTGAGGTCGATCATGTTCGGGGTAACGTCGCTCTTTGCGGGTATGAGCAGCACATCGTCGAACGTAAGACCTTCCTTGACAAATTTCTCGTTGTAGTTGCAGTTCAGCATACGATTAAATCCTCACTTTCTCGATCCGTTTCTGATTTGCACAGGTATTCCTGCGTCTTTTTCATTTTCTGGAACATTTCCCTCAATAAGGAAAAAAGCCGCTGAATGCATATGCTTCATGGCTTTTAGTTCCGTTTCGGGGAGATGTCCTCCCGAAGATATATTATAAATATTATATCACTAAACCGCTTTTTTTTCAAGCGCAAACCAGGAGAAAAGTATACAAATATCAAGCCTGAATTCGCCGCGATTTCGGAAATTTTCACGCTTTCCCTGAAAATCTCAAAAAAATCTTTCACAGCTTATTGACGAAAAAAGATATTTATTATAGAATATATGTGTATGGGTATTTTATGCCCTCTGAAAAATGTATGAAATTCACAGATAAGGAAATGATAATATGATAAAGACCTCAGCTTCGCTGCTTGCCTGCGACCTCGCTGATATATCCGGGGAGCTCTCGCGCTGCAAAGCGGCGAATGTCGACTGGATACACTTCGACGTAATGGACGGCGCGTTCGTCGACCAGATAACCTACGGCAGCCCGGTGCTGAAATGCGTCCGCAGGGCAACGGATATGTTCCTTGACGTGCACCTGATGGTGAACGACCCGGCGAGCCAGATCAAGTTCTTCGCGGAAGCCGGAGCCGACCTCATCAGCTTCCACCTTGAGAGCCGCAGCGACGCACGAAAGACCCTGGAGCTGATACGTTCCTTCGGCGTGAAATCCGCGCTTGCAGTGAAGCCCGGAACTCCCATTGAGGAAGCGTTCCCGCTTGTGGAGCTGTGCGACATGGTGCTCGTTATGACCGTTGAGCCGGGCTACGGCGGGCAGGCGTTCATTCCGGAAACGCTGGATAAGATACGCGCTCTGCGCAGCTTCGCCGGAGATTCCCTCGACATTGAAGTCGACGGCGGAATAAACGGCAAGACCGCTCCGCTGGTAAAGGAAGCCGGCGCGAACGTCCTGGTTGCCGGGACCGGCCTTTTCAAGGCGGAGGACATGGCGCAGGTTAACTCCCTGCTGAAGGCTCCGCAGAAAGGACAGGCATGATAACTCCCATAACCAAGCGCGACCCGCGCAAGCTGTATCTGGAGCGCCTTGTATTTATGGCGGCTCTGCTGATACCGGCGGTGTTCCGCGGTGGCTTCAGACCGCTGGCAGTGTGCGCGGTGTGCGTTATCTGCTGCATGTTCACAGACTGGGTCTGCTGCAAGCTGCGCCGCATAAAATACGACATTAAAGACCCCGCCGTGATGTTCTGGGGGCTGTGCTGCGGAATGCTCATGCCTGCTGGTATCCCGCATGTCCTGGCAGGACTTTCCGCAGTTATCTGCATAGCTCTCGGGAAACACATTTTCGGCGGAAACGAGAACCTCGTGTTCTCTCCTCCAGCGATAGCCGTGGCGTTCCTGATAATCTGCTACCCCGGCGACATGCTGTATTATCCGAAGGTCGGCGAAATTCTCCCGATGTTCTCGGAGTACGAAGGGACTTTCACCCGCTCTGTCGAATACCACATGAACCTCGGCACAACGCCTACCCAGTCCGTTATGGATATCCTCATGGGGAACGTCCCCGGCGCTATCGGCGCTGTTAATATCCTCGTTATTCTGGTCATCGGCGTGTGCATGCTGATAAAGCACTCCACCAGCTTCACCGCGCTGATATCCTGCCTGACCTCTGTGGCGGCTATCTCCGCGCTTTACCCCAGGGTCGGGGATTCTCCGCTTATGTCGGTGTTCTATGAGCTTTCCAGCGGCTTCCTGCTGTTCGGAATCGTTTTTATGTCCGCCGAGCCTTATATACTGCCGAAGCGCCGCGCCGCACGAGTCATCTACGGAGTCGTGCTGGGCTACACCGTGATGATGTTCCGGTATTTCGGTCAGGTGGAAGGCTGCTTCGTTTTCGCGCTGCTTATCGTCAACGCCATGAGCAGCTCGTTTGATACCATCGTTGAAAATATCCTCTACTGGAAGCGCAACTACATCAGCTCCTTCGAGGGAAGCAAGAACCGCGCGCAGCAGGGCGGCATAAAGCTCACTGACACGCAGGAGATACAGCTCCCCGAAAAATACCGCTACAACACCCCGCCGATAGACGGCAAGGTGAAGCGCCACAAGCGCCGTCCTGCGTTAATAAGCAGACCCGGGGAGGCTCAGCCGCACCATGAGCAGCTCGAGCAGCCGGAGCGTTCAGAGCCATCTATAAACCCGGAGAAGGAGGACAGCGATGAATAACAAACCCTCCGGGAAGTTCAGACTTGACGGGCTTTTCCGCCAGAATATCGTTCTGATGAGCGGACTCGTCACCGCCCCGATAATAGCAGCGGCGACAACGTTCGAACGCGCTCTGGTGCTCACCCTGAGCTTCCTTCTTATCTCGTACTCGTCAATAATCATCTGTCGGTTCATTCCCCGGGAGATAGTCTACACCGTGCGGATAATCTGCTACGTCGGAGTTGCCGCTGTGATGTATATTCCAACCGCGCTGATGATGAACGCGCTGTTCCCTGAAACGGCCTCGGCGGTGTCCATCTACATTGAGATACTTGTAGTCAATTCCCTGATACTCGCAAAGACCGAGAGCCGGTTCTACCTCATGCCGATGAAAGAAATGGCGCTGGACGCGCTGATGTACATTCTCGGCTACGCCATAGCGGCGTTCGCCGTGGGTATCATCAGGGAGTTCCTCGCGTTCGGCTCGCTGTTCGGACTGAGAGTATGCGATGCCCCCATGCCCGCCGCCAAGACCACGTTCTTCGGGTTCATACTTGTGGGGATCCTCGCGGCGGTCTGCCGCGGAGTGACTACCCGCCGCAGGAAACGCAGCGAAAGCTCCGGCGTTATCCGAAAGGGGGCTGAATGATGGAAGTTATCGCAAAGATCGTTTCCGCCGCGATGGTCTCCGTGTTCGTCCAGAACGCGATATTCGACCGCGCATTCGGCAGCAACGTCGGTATTTACGCCTCCCGCAAGAACAGCACCGTTATCGGCTTCACTCTCGGCATCACTGCTATGACCACCCTGGCGAGCATTGTTTCCTTCTTGGTTGACCAGGCTATGCTCCCGACGGAGTTCGGCTGGCTGTTCATGCCGCTTATCTACTCAGCCGTTATCAGCGTGCTGTATATTCTGGGGCTTCTGGGGCTGTGGCGGTTTTTCCCAAAAATATTCAGGAAAATACGTAAGTACGTTCACCTTGCGATATTCAACTGCACCGTTATCGGCGCGCTTTTCCTCAACTCCAACTACGGCAGCGACATCTGGTCGTACATCGGATACGGTTTCGGCACCGGCATAGGGTTCTTCCTGGCGTGCTTCCTGCTGAATATCGCGCACGAAAAGCTGGACAGCGACAAGATCCCGCGCATATTCCGCGGCTACCCCATCATGCTTGTATACATCGGCGTGATATCGCTGGCGTTCTACGCGCTGGCGGGCTACACCGTTGACTTCTGATAACAACACACCACATTCTAGGAGATATCATGAAGAAAAAGAACATCAAGATAAAGCACCGCAAATACAGCCTGTACCAGCGCAAGAAAAGCAAGGGCAGGAAGTTCCTCACCGGACTTCTGATGGTAATTCTGGTGGCAGGTCTGTGCGTACTGGGCTACGGCCTGGGCAAGCCACTTGTGGAGTACTTCTCTAACCGCGGAAACGAGCCGCCCCCGGAATCCGCCTGGACTCCACCGGTATCCGCCGAGCCTGCGGCTC
>ERZ791734.2595-NODE-2595-length-11095-cov-15.202717_pt1 | contig 11095 bp, 9 predicted proteins | sample MGYA00509953_ERZ791734 | MGnify/ENA primary metagenome ERZ791734 (study PRJEB30046, sample SAMN00792038) | human gut metagenome | study: EMG produced TPA metagenomics assembly of the A metagenome-wide association study of gut microbiota in type 2...
ATGGAAAAGAGGGTATGTCAAAACTAAAATTCGCTTGCCATTTGTTTCTTTTCAGATACGGAATCATCAAGCGTATTTTGACACACCCCCTTTTGTCATTCTCCGATTTACACCGGAAATCAGTTGTTTTCCGGACGGAGTTTGCGAACTGTTACGGCTGTCTGCCACATTTCGCTTTCACGCAATGCTTTCAGCTCTTCGTTCAGTTTCTCGCGATAGTCGGGTTTGGAATTGCTGTCGATGGAAATCTGGGCTTCGTTACCGGACTTCACGCTCTGATACAGTTTCTGTACAACCGGCTTGATAGCATCGTGGAACGGGCCCATCCAGTCGAGTGCACCGCGTTGGGCAGTAGTGGAACAGTTGGCATACATCCAGTCCATACCGTTCTTTGCAAACAACGGCATCAATGACTGGGTCAGCTCTTCAACCGTTTCGTTGAACGCTTCCGACGGAGTATGGCCGTTTTCACGCAACACCTCGTACTGAGCCAACAGCAATCCCTGGATAGCACCCATCAAAGAACCGCGTTCACCGGTCAGGTCGGAAGTTGCTTCACGGATGAAAGTAGTTTCAAACAGATAACCGGAACCGATGCCGATACCCAATGCAAGCGTTCTGTCCAAAGCCTTGCCCGTAGCATCCTGATAGATAGCGTAAGAAGAGTTCAAGCCACGGCCTTCGAGGAACATTGTACGCAGTGACGTACCCGAACCTTTGGGGGCAACCATAATAACATCAATATCCGTGGGAGGAACCACACCCGTACGGTCGCTCCAGGTAATAGCGAAACCGTGAGAGAAGTAAAGAGCCTTTCCGGGAGTCAAGAACGGCTTGATAGTAGGCCATACGGACATTACAGCCGCATCCGACAACAGACACATAACGATAGTACCTTTCTGGCAAGCATCCTCGATGCTGAACAACGTCTCGCCCGGAACCCATCCGTCTGCAACCGCTTTCTCATAAGTCTTACCCTGACGCTGGCCTACGATAACGTTGAAGCCATTGTCGCGCAGGTTGCAAGCCTGACCGGGACCCTGTACACCGTAACCGATAACTGCGATTGTCTCATCCTTTAAAATCTCACGTGCCTTTTCCAAAGGAAACTCTTCGCGGGTCATTACATTTTCAATAACACCGCCAAAATTCAATTGTGCCATTTTTTAGTTTTAATTTTTATTTGTGGCTTATGCCAACCGATTGATTAATAAATTATTTCTCTACAAATATCACTTTAGAACGGCAAACCGCTTCGCCGCCATTCTTTCTTACTTCTATATCATACGTGCCGTTTCCTACATAGTCCTTATAAAAGGTAAGCTCGTCACCGTAATAACTCTCCGCCACATATGCCATTTCGAAACGGCGGATGCGGCTCTCCTTATACAACTCTATCGGAAACAAATCAAGAATATGCTCGATATAGCGAATGCTGTTCACATGTCCGTTAATATCAATATCGCTATATTTGGCATTCAGGGAAGAAGCCGGTTCCGTAGAAGTCACTTTTATACGCGAGGGCTTCTCGATGGGGCAAGGCTCGTCGCACACATAATCCACGATACTGCCGCCATGCAAAGCCAGCAGGTCGGCGGGTTTACGGGTATTGAGGCTAATCATCGCCCATACGGAACGGGCATACCCTATCTTCTTTCCGTCTTTGTCGATAATGGCAAAGTTACGGTCGGTGAAGAGACGGTACACGTTTTCCACCCACGTCCGGATAGAAAAATCCTCGTATTGATACGGCATTTCATCCAACTCGACAGCCAGGCGGGAAAGCACCCACGTATAATTGTCCTCATTCAAGGTAGCAATACCGAAACCGCGTTCCGTGGCATGAAACCCTGCACAGTTCAGCAGATGGTTGCCAAGCACACCCATTGTCAGGCGGCCGGTAAAGTCCACATGGAACGGTTCGGCTACAAACTTATAAGTTCCTATCTTATTATTCTCACTCATAGTCCTTCTTGTTCTTTACTCCGGCGGTATTTTGCTTCACGGTCCGCCAGATATTCGTTTACGCGTTCAAAACAGCTTGTCGTGATGGCCACGCGGCCGGAACGTACAAATTGGAGTACGCACTCCAAAGCACTCAGCTCTCCATAGAGGTTGGTTATCTCCTCGCTCATGCCGTTCTTTTCTACAATGGAGAACACGGAATTCACCTCCACGATACGCGCGTTGTATTTACGGATGATTTTGGACACTTCCGGTTTCTCTTCCAGTATGGGGGTCGTTATCTTATACAGCGCAATCTCATGCTGGTAGATTTCATCGTCCGTGAAATAGTGCGCCTGCAGCACATCTATCTTTTTGGTGATTTGCTTCGTCACCTTTTCGATAGTATCCTTATCCGTCCAGGCTGTAATGGTATATTTATGTACCCCCTTGATAGAGGATGCCGAAACGTTCAAACTCTCGATATTGATTTGCCGGCGGGTAAATACAGCCGTTACCTGATTCAGCAAACCTGCAAAGTTTTCCGAATGAACGATGATTGTATATAATGTCTTGTCCACGTTGGTTTAATTATAATTCATAATTCTCTAACATTCCAGCAACATCTGGTTCACCGAACCGCCCGGCGGTGTCATCGGCATCACATTTCCTTCCTCTTCTACGCAAGCTTCCAGCAGGAACGGGCCGTCTGTTGCAATCATCTCAACGATGGCTTTCGCCAATTCCTCGCGGGTAAATACCCGACGTGCCGGAATTTCGTAGGCGGAAGCAATCTTCATATAGTCGGGATTCATCATCGGAGTGAACGAATAGCGGCGGTTGAAGAACATGGCCTGCCATTGACGAACATTACCGAGGAAGTTATTGTTCAGCAAAATCATCTTGACGGGCGCTTTCTGTTCCATTACCGTACCCAGCTCCTGCAGGTTCATCTGCAAACCGCCGTCACCCATAAAGACGCAAACCGTGCGGTCGGGACGACCGAAAGTAGCGCCGATAGCGGCAGGAAGACCGAAGCCCATTGTGCCCAAGCCGCCGGAAGTGACGATGCTGCGTTCCTTGCTATACTTAAAGTAACGGGCGGACATCATCTGGTTCTGACCTACATCCGTCACCAAAACAGCCTCATTGTCCGTAGCCTCGCTGACGGCACGCACCACTTCGCCCATGCTCAACTTATCTCCTGCCGGATGCAGTTCGGGACGGATAACCTTCTCCTCTTCCATCTGCTCGTAGGGCAGGAAGCTGTCCAGCCACTCTTTATGTCCGGCAGGTTTCAGCAATTCGGTTACTGCGGCAAGAGTCTCCTTACAGTTGCCCAATACGGCTACATCCGTCTTTACGTTCTTGTCTATCTCCGCCGGGTCGATGTCGAAGTGGATTATTTTTGCCTGCGACGCATACGTAGCCAGCTTGCCCGTAACACGGTCGTCAAAGCGCATACCCACTGCAATCAGCACATCGCATTTATTGGTATTGATATTCGGTCCCAGATTGCCGTGCATGCCCAGCATGCCTTTGTTCAGAGGATGAGCCGTGGGCAATGCGGAAAGCCCCAGCAGCGTACATCCCGCAGGCATATCTGCCTTTTCGATGAAAGCACGCAATTCGTTCTGCGCATTGCCGAGTTCCACGCCCTGCCCCACCAATACCAACGGACGCTCCGCCGCATTTATCAGTTCGGCGGCTTGTTGTATGGCTTCCGGTTCCATTTCGGGCACAGGCAGATAACTGCGTACATAATCCACTTCGACAGGCGTGTATTCCGTCTTATCCACCTGGGCATTCTTGGCAAAATCCAGCACCACCGGACCGGGACGTCCGCTCCGTGCGATATAGAAAGCGCGTGCCACCGCCCATGCCACATCTTCCGCACGGCGAATCTGGTAACTCCACTTCGTGATAGGCTGCGTAATGCCTACCAAATCCACTTCCTGAAAGGCATCCGTTCCGAGAAATCCCGTAGCCACCTGTCCGGCAATGACAACAACCGGCGTGCTGTCTATCATGGCATCTGCAATACCTGTAATGGTATTCGTAGCGCCCGGACCGCTGGTAACCAGACATACGCCGACCTCGCCCGACACACGTGCAAAGCCTTGTGCGGCATGAGTAGCCCCCTGTTCGTGGCGAACCAGGATGTGATTCAAATTCTTCCGGTGATCGTACAAGGCATCGAATACCGGCATGATGCTGCCACCCGGATAACCGAAAATGGTCTTTACTCCCTGATGCTCCAGAGAGCGCATCAATGCTTCTGCGCCTGTTATTAAGTTTTCCATATCTATTTATTATTGTTTTTCGGGTACGGAATTCCCAATTATTCTATCAGTCTCACAGCCCCTTTATCAGCCGAGCTTACCATACTTGCATACGCTTTCAATGCTTTCGACACCTGGCGGTCGCGGGTTACCGGCGTCATGGGACGGGCAGCCAGCTCCTCATCCGTCAGTTTCACATTGATAGAGCGGTTCGGTATATCTATTTCGATGATGTCACCGTCCTGAATCTTACCGATATTGCCTCCGGCAGCAGCTTCGGGAGAGATATGTCCGATGCTCAGTCCGGAAGTGCCGCCACTGAAGCGTCCGTCGGTAATCAGCGCACACTCCTTGCCCAAATGACGGGATTTGATGTACGAAGTGGGATAAAGCATTTCCTGCATGCCCGGACCGCCTTTCGGACCTTCGTGAGTGATGACAACGACATCGCCGCTGACAACCTTTCCACCCAGAATACCGTCGCACGCAGCTTCCTGCGAGTCGAATACTTTGGCAGGACCGGTAAACTTCCAGATGCTTTCATCCACTCCCGCCGTTTTTACCACGCAGCCGTCCTGCGCTATATTTCCTTTCAGTACAGCCAGTCCGCCGTCCTTGCTGTAAGCATGCTGCAGGTCGCGGATACAACCTTCGGCACGGTCGGTGTCCAATTCCTTATAATAAGTATCCTGCGAACCGAGTGCCAGATTAAACTTTCCGGCAGCGGCACTGGAATATTTCCTGACCGCCTCCTCACAGACGTTCGGGCCGGTGATGCAATACCTGTCTATCTCCTCGGCCAGCGTCATTCCGTCTACGCGGCGTACGGCCGTGTCCACCAATCCGCCTTTGGCAAGTTCGCCCATAATGGCAACGATGCCGCCGGCACGGTTTACATCCTGTACATGATATTTTTGGGTATTGGGAGCAACTTTACACAGGCAGGGCGTTTTGCGCGACAGCATATCTATGTCGTCCATCGTGAAGTCCGCTCCGGCTTCATGGGCCACCGCCAGCAGGTGAAGCACCGTATTGGTAGAACCGCCCATTGCAATATCCAGCGTCATCGCATTCAGGAACGCCTCGCGGGTGGCAATGCTGCGGGGGAGCACACTTTCGTCTCCTTCCTCATAATACTTATAAGCGTTTTCAACAATCAGCCTGGCAGCGTCCTTAAACAGTTGCTTGCGGTTTGCATGGGTAGCCACAATCGTACCGTTACCCGGAAGAGCCAGACCGATAGCTTCGTTCAGGCAGTTCATGGAATTGGCGGTAAACATACCCGAACAGCATCCGCAGGTGGGACAGGCATGCTGTTCAATCTTGGCAACCTCCGCATCGCTCACGCTGTTGTCGGCCGACTTAATCATTGCATCAATCAAGTCGAGATGCTGTCCGTTCCACTCCCCGGCTTCCATAGGACCGCCGGAAACGAACACCGTAGGGATGTTCAGCCTCATCGCAGCCATAAGCATACCCGGAGTAATCTTGTCGCAATTGCTGATGCACACCATGGCATCCGCCTTATGCGCATTTACCATATACTCCACGCTGTCGGCTATGATGTCGCGCGAGGGCAACGAGTACAGCATACCGTCATGCCCCATCGCAATGCCGTCGTCAATGGCAATCGTATTGAACTCGGCGGCAAAACAGCCTTGCTTTTCTATCTCTTCCTTTACAAACTGACCTATCTCGTGCAGATGCACATGTCCCGGCACAAACTGGGTAAAAGAGTTGACTATCGCGATTATGGGCTTTCCCATCTGTTCATTCTTCATGCCGTTGGCCGTCCACAACGCGCGGGCACCTGCCATACGGCGGCCTTGTGTGCTGAACGAACTGCGTAACTGATGTTTCATCTTATCTGTCTCCTTTTATGAAAAAAGCCTTTCTCACCGTAATGAGAAAGGCTTACTATAAATATCTTTACCGTACAAATACATACACAACCTTTCTCACGCTCTTGATGCCACCACCACGACGCGAATAATATGCAGGACTGCCAGGTTTATGGATGTATGCAGGTTCATAACTAAATTATCTTTATTATTCTCTTATCCGTTATTTATGCTGCAAAGGTAAATGCTTTTTTATAATCTCCAAACAAATTGAAGAAAAAAAAGATATAAACATGAATAATCGTAAGGAAACCATGCTTTAAAATCTTATTTTATCACTTGACGGTTATCCATAAAACGATTCGGATATTTTGCAGAAGTAATGCCAAACACTTACAAAGCACTTAATAATCTGAAAATTACCGGGACGCTTCCTCTCCCGAAGCAAAATATTCGTATCTTTGCGCATTGTCAAAACAGACAATGCAGTATTTACTAATAAAGAAATAACAAATTAATGGAAACAGTAGAAAACAAGTACATCACCTTAGCATATAAGTTGTACACAATCGAAAACGGAGAAAAAGAGTTCACAGAAGAAGCTCCCGCAGAGCACCCGTTCCAGTTCATATCGGGACTGGGCCTCACATTGGAATCTTTCGAAAACCAGGTGAAAGACCTGAACAAAGGCGATAAATTCGACTTTACAATCAAAGCCGAAGAGGCTTACGGCGAGTATGACGAGGAGCATGTCATCGACCTCCCCAAAAACATCTTCGAGATAGAAGGCAAGTTCGACAGCGAACGCGTAGTAGAAGGCGCCGTAATCCCCTTGATGACCTCGGAAGGTCAACGTATCAACGGAAGCGTAGTCGAAGTAAAGGACGATGTAGTAGTAATGGACATGAATCACCCCCTGGCAGGCTGCGACCTGAACTTCGTAGGTGAAATCACCGAAAACCGTCCTGCCACCAACGACGAACTGTCGGAAATGGCACGCATGATGAGCGGTGGCGGATGCAGCGGCGGATGCGGTGGCGGATGCAACTGCGGAGACTGTAGCAGCGAATGCTGTAGTTAGTGATTAATGACTAAGGGTTAGCGATTAGTGGTTAGTGATTAAGAGGTGGTGATTTGGTTTATCAATGGCACATATTCATAATGCTGCGATTAATCGCTAACCATTAATCACTAATCATTCCCCCTTAATCACTAATCGCTAACCTCTAATCACTTACTTGTCATTATTTCCAGGACAACTTTGTCGGTTTCATTCATTCCTTTGGAGCCTATCTTCGTGAGGTTTCGGATACTTTGGTCTACATCTTCATCAATAATTCCTTCGACGGAAGTGACACAGCGGTTTTCCATTGCCATGATGGCGGAGAGGACGGCGGTAGAGACGCCGGTAGTTACTTTCAAGGCGCAACTGGGTTTGGCGCCGTCGCAAATCATTCCTGTAAGGTTGGCAATCATGTTCTGAACGGCAAAGGATACTTGTTCGTAAGTACCGCCCATGAGCCAGGTAATGCCGCAACTGGAGCCGGTGGCAGCTACTACGCAACCGCACAGGGCAGACAGACGTCCCAGACTTTGCTTGATATAAATCACGGTCAGATGGCTGAGCATGAGGGCACGGATCAACTCTTCTTCCGATTTGCCGTTCTCCTCGGCATAGACCAGCACGGGCAATGTAGCGGAAATACCCTGGTTTCCACTGCCCGAATTACTCATTACCGGTATCATAGCACCTGCCATACGGGCATCGCATGCACCGGACGTGTAAGAAAGGATATGGGAGAATACGCTGTCGCCCAAAATCTTGTGTTCATAATTGCCACGTAACATTCTGCCCAGTCCATGACCGTAGTTCCCGTCGAAAGAACGTTCGGCGGCGGCTTTATTCAAACGGGCGGTTTCAAGGATAAAACGGATTTCGTCCAGCGGGGCATTCATAGCAAAGTCATATACCTTCCGCAAGGTCAGGCCTGCGACTTGCGCCTCCTCTTCTCCGCAACCCGCACTTTGCTTGTTTAAAAGGACATCGCCGTTACGGGCTATATATATAAAGGTGGTATGGCCGCCGGCTATAATGGCAGTGGCTTTATTCCCGCCTGATTTGCAGCACACCTCGATATAAAGCTTTTCCGTGATATTCTTTTTCAGCGATATATCGATGCGCTTTTCGCCGATAAAGCGTTTTCCCTCTTCTACGGCGGCAGGATTGCTGTCTTTCAGCACTTCCAACTGATACTCCGACTTGCCTATCAGCGCTCCCAGGGCTATAGCTATGGGCAGTCCAATCATACCTGTGCCGGGAATGCCCACTCCCATTGCGTTTTTCAGGATATTGGCACTCAACAAGACATCTATTTTCTCCGGCTTTGCACCCAAGGTTTCGGTTGCTTTCGCCACACATAAGGCAACAGCAATGGGTTCCGTACAGCCAATGGCAGGAACTACTTCGCGCTGTACCAAAGCAATTATTTGTTTTCTTTCGGCTTCAGTCATACCATATATATTTTTATTCAATCTTTATACAAAGATATACGGAATAACAAATAAATACCAGAGTTTACCGCACTTTTTTCTTCTTGTATCTGTTATTACAAAATAATAGCGTATTTTTGCAAACTGCTAAACTGTATTTATTTATCAACATTCAAAAAAGAAGGATATGAATTTTAAGAAGTGGACTACTGCTCTCATGCTTGCCTTAGCCGTTTCGTCCTGCATACAAGACGAAGCGCTCAACTCCGAAGCAGCCATTGACGCCTGTACAGGCGCGGATGTACAATTGGCTCACATCAACAGTGACTCTAAAGAAATAAACATATATGTACATAAAGGGGCAAACCTTGCCAAACAGCAACTGCTGTTTACGCTGCCCGACGGTGCTACCATCAAGGCAGACGAACATTCACCGAATGACATCCTTAACAATTACGATTTCAGCAACGAGTCTCACTCCCGCACCTTCACCGTCACTTCCGAAGACGGCGAATGGACCGCTACCTATACCGTAAAAGTAGTACCTGCCGAAATGCCGGAAACATTCCATTTCGAAGCTCTGCTCCCCTCTGCCGGTACTGAATACGACATTTTCTACGAATTCGAACCCGGAACTTCAACCAGTGTTTCACGCGTAGCGCAATGGTCCAGCGGCAACCCCGGCTACAAACTTACCGGCATGACAGACAACCGCACCGGCTATCCTACGCAACAGGTTACTGACGGCTACCGCGGCAACGGACTGAAACTGACCACTTGCGACACCGGAAGTTTCGGAGCCATGGTGCAAATGTATATTGCCGCCGGAAACCTGTTTATCGGTTCCTTCGACCTGGCAAACGCACTGAAAGATCCTCTGCGTGCCACCAAGTTCGGCATACAGTATTACAAACGCCCCATAGCGTTGAAGGGTTACTTCAAATTCAAGGCAGGAGAGGTTTATACCGATGAAGGCGAAGTACAGAAAGACATGAAAGACCGTTTCGACATTTACGCCATACTGTACGAAGCAAACGAGAACTCCTTTATGCTGGACGGCAGCAACAGCCTGACTTCCGAAAACATCGTAGCCAAAGCCCAAATCAGTGAAGAGGCTGCTGTAGAAACCGATGAATGGACAGCGTTCGAGTTACCTTTCGAACCTATGAACGGTAAAGAGATAAACAAGTTGAAACTACAGGACGGCAAGTACAAATTAAGCATCGTCCTCTCCTCCAGCGTAAAGGGCGCGTACTTCAAAGGGGCAGTCGGCAGCACATTATACGTAGACGAATTAGAACTTATAAGCGAAGAAATCTGATTATAGAATATGAAAAAGCATCATTTTATTTGCACGATAGCCATACTGCTGGCAATGGTAGCCAACGTACAGGCACAAGAAGAGAGAAACAAAAGTCTTATCAACTCCTATCTGCACGGTTGGGAATACAACATTAAAGCCGGATTCAATATCGGCGGTACATCTCCCATTCCCCTGCCCAAGGAGATACGCAAGATAGACAGCTACGCACCGGGCATCGCCATTGCCATCGAAGGTAATGCCACCAAGTGGTTCGACGAAAAGAAAAAGTGGGGACTTACCCTGGGACTGCGGTTGGAGAACAAGAACATGACTACCGAAGCCACCGTAAAGAACTACGGTATGAAAATCATCAATACCAACGGCGGAGAGCTGGCAGGTCTTTGGACGGGTGGAGTCAAAACCAAAGTGAAAAACTCCTATCTCACCATTCCCATCCTTGCCGACTACCGCATCAGCAAGCGCTGGATAGTATCGGCAGGTCCGTACTTCTCCTACCTGCTGGAAGGCAACTTCTCCGGACACGTGTACGAGGGTCACTTACGCACGCCCGACCAGACCGGTTCCAAAGTGGAGTTTACCGGTGAAAGCATCGCAACTTACGATTTCTCCAACGAGCTGCGCAAGTTCCAGTGGGGTATCCAATTCGGGGGCGAATGGAAAGCGTTCAAGCATCTCACCGTGCATGCCGATGTAACGTGGGGATTAAACAATATCTTCCAGAAAGACTTCGATACGATAACATTTAATATGTATCCTATCTATCTGAACTTAGGATTCGGATATGCTTTCTAAACAAGATTTTTTCGTTTTTTCTCGTCACTCGTCACTTTTCGTCTTAATACACTAAGAACAAGAGTATTAACGGGTAACGATAAGTTATATCAACGGTGATGACCAATATTGGTCGTCACCGTTTTTTCTATAACATCTTAAATCAAACAGAGCTATCATTCTGTTATTCAGCATAAAGCGAAGAGATTATTCTTCTCATATAAAAAATGTGAAAAACTTCGTTTTCTCCCTAATATCCTACATTTCGTACGAATTATTCCAATTAACATCAGCACTTCGTGCTTAATGTATCGAAAAGCGGTACTTATATTATATTGATAACACACTTTTTAAAGCTATCATAAAAATATTCTTTTCCTATATTTCATAGTATTTCGCAGCCGCTAAAGTAGACCTTTACAGTTCTAAAGTAGGCCTTTACG
>ERZ791734.2596-NODE-2596-length-11093-cov-5.628103_pt1 | contig 11093 bp, 7 predicted proteins | sample MGYA00509953_ERZ791734 | MGnify/ENA primary metagenome ERZ791734 (study PRJEB30046, sample SAMN00792038) | human gut metagenome | study: EMG produced TPA metagenomics assembly of the A metagenome-wide association study of gut microbiota in type 2...
AGCTAATTCGCTACGCTTTGCCCAAATTTACTTTTTCGCTATGTGTTTATTTTAATTTTATAAAGTCAGGAGGAAGGGGAATTCTGCCAATTCCCTGTCTGCCCCCTGTCATCTCCGTACCATCTCCGTGTCTATGACTATGGACTTGGTACGGAGTTGGTATGGACTTGACACGGAGATGGTACGAACTTGGTATATAAAAATAAAATCCTTACATTTGCATTAGAATACTTTTGTCTTGAAGTGATAATGCTATGAAAGAGCTTCTCTTGCAAGCCGTGCTCGATGCCGGCACCTGCGGCATCACGCCGCCAGCCCTCTGTCGATGGCTGATCGCTCTTACGGGTGGTCCGGTTGAAGGTGCAACGGGCAATGCACGGAAGTTTTATCACACACCTTGTCCCGATGTACTGGAAATATGGTTTCAAGATACATTGTCCCAACAGGCTGAAAACGTAATTTGTTACAGTCGCATTTCCTTCCGTCCGCTTCTTCCTGCTTCTGCTGCTACTTCCTCCACCGCTACGGATTGCCGGATCGCAGTGGAGGTGCTTCCTCCTGAACAAATATACACGAGCATCCCTTTGTCGGAAATGGGATTGGTGGGAGCTTCCCCCCGTTTGGTGGCTGTAGACGGGTGGGTGGTGCCGCACGGTTCGCTCAGTCGCGGGCCCATGGGAAGCCTGAACCGTGCGCATGCCGTGCTCACTCCTGCTTTGACTGCCCGGTTGGGAGTCTCTTTCCATACGGAACAGCAGGCGGCGGTTTCTGTCGGCCCTTATGATGTTTTGCGTCAGGAGGTGGAACGATTGCTGTCACTTTGTTTCCCCGGAGGCGGTGAGGTGGAGGGGTGTCCCCTTCACGTATCGCTCCGATTGAATGAAGTGTCTGCCGATTGCCTGCTGAATACGAATGCCGACCATCGCTTGTTACGGTTCGGATCATCGGGAGAGGGGAGTGCTCCCCGCAGTGCTTTTCCTCTTTACGGTGCCCGCCAGCCGGGACGATACCGTTATCTCAACATCACGATGCTCTATCCACGGGGAGAGTTGGAGACTGCCCGTCGGCTTTTCCAGCTTTTTGCTCCCACTGCCTCCCTGATGGCAGTGGAACCTGTGGGAGATGTGGACAGGTGGGTGCCATACGATGTGGACGATCATGCTGTAGATACACTGACACAGGCACTTTATCATCAGTCGGGGATGGATGCGCCCGGCGTCGGACGGCTTTATTGTCTGCTCACACCTTCGGGCAGTGTTGCCGGTACGCTGCTCCGGCAGCAACTTTCAGTCCGGCTTCGCAGGCTGGTTCGTTCATTGGGGGCATTCTATTGGGGACCTGTTCCGCTACATGCCATTGGGGGGGAGGCTTTCAGCAGACACCTGCCTGCGGTGGCCTCGCGTTTGCTGGTACAGATGGGCGGTGTGCCCTGGGTGCCCCGATGCTTTGCTTCGCAGAATACCGATCTCATCGTCGGATGTTCACATTCGCGCCTTTCGCAGAGCTTTGAACCTTTCTGTGCGGCGACGTTCTATAATGATCCTTTACAGTTCTGTCATTGCGATCTCTGCAAGCCTGCCGAACGATTCCCGTTGTTCTTTCCGGAATACTTCCAGATGGCTTACGGACGTTTTTGTACCGCCCACGACAACCATCCGCCTGAGCGCCTGGTGATTTATTGCCATCACGACTTTCCTGTAGAGCCGCTGGCTTCTTTTGTGGCGTGGATGGGGAAGTTCCCGGCGGCTGTGCCGGTGGTATGGGTACGGGTGCGACGTACAACGGGCGCCCAACTTCGGCATTATGCCCCTGACGCACCGGGAGGTATGCCTCCTGCGGGTACTTGTTTGCGCCTGGATGATGATACTTTTCTTCTTTTTTGCCGGGACTTTGTTCCTTCTCCCGGTTCTCGTGGCGGCTTCTATCCTTATCCGCTCGAAGTCAACCTGAAGTGCTTATGTCCGGATGGACAGTTGCTTTCACTTTCCCCGGAGGAGGTGGAGGGAGTGCTGGTACAGGCCTGCCAGTTAGTTTGGGCCAATCCGGAGTGTTTGGATGGTAATCCCTTGCCGCTTGTACTGTCGCATACCGACCGCCTGGTGCGTCATCACTGCCAAGAGCGGCGGGTGGAGGTGGCGGACCGGAATGTCATCCGGGAGGAGTTTGGCAATTTGGCATTTTGACGGTTTGGCAAGTAGTTACAGGGCTACAAGCTACAGAGCTATTTGACGCAAACCGACGCAAAAATCACACGTTTCAGGAATCCCCCTTCTTTCCGCTTTACCTTTGTGACAGCTGAACGGCGGATGCGCTTGCATGACCGTGCTGCTGCAGAAGCATAGTGCTTGCCTGCTGCCGCCTGTCCGTTTCTGCTTTGAGACTTGGACGCATTGTCCGGTCCTGATCCCTAAAAATATGACAATTATGGGAGAAATCAAACAAGGAATCCTTGGAGGATTCAGCGGAAAAGTGGGTACCGTAATCGGTAGCACTTGGAAAGACGTGAGTTATATGCGTGCAATGGCCATCAGTGTCAGCAATCCACGTACCCCGAAACAACAAACACAACGCGGCAAGTTTGCCATGAGCTTGAATTTTCTGCGTTCCATTACCCCTTACGTTCGCGAAGGGTACAAGACTTATGCTTTGAAGTGTACGCCTTTCAATGCAGCGATGTCCTACAATTTGCGCTATGCAATCAGCGGGTCTGCGCCCGATCTTGCCATTAATTATGAACATGCGCTGGTGGCCCGTGGCAGCCTGATGCCTGTCTTCAACGCTTCGGCTTCCGTGGCGGACGGCAAGCTGACTCTGACGTGGAAGGACAACAGTAAGATGGGTGATGCCGAGGCTGACGACATGGCTATGCCGTTGGTTTACAACAAGGCTCGCGGGGAGGCCGTCTACGACCTTAATGCTGCCGCCCGTGCCGATGCTACTGCCGAACTGGCCTTGCCCGATAACTGGGCTGACGATGCGCTGGCCGTTTATCTTGCTTTCCGCAGTGCGGACGGTACCCGTGTGACCAACAGTATCTGCCTGAAGAATGACGCTTACGAAGGCAGTGGTTCCGAAGGCGGTGGTGGCAACAGTGGCGGTTCCGGTGGCGACGGTGGCATCGAAGATGACCCGCTGGGATAGGGTCTAAAGCCGAGGGCTTTAGAAATTAAAGATTAAAGAATTAAAAATGAAAGGCTGCGCAGCTATTCATCATTAGACATTAAATTACATGAGAACAATCAACTACATCGTGGTGCATTGCAGCGCCACCCGCGAGGACCGTCCTTTTACGGTAGAGGCTCTCCGCGCCGTGCACCTCAGCCGTGGTTTCAGTGATATCGGTTACCATTACTACATCCGCAGGGATGGTACGGTGGTGAGAACCCGTCCATTGGTTCTTGCAGGGGCACATGTGAAGGGGTACAATAAGTATAGTATCGGAATTTGCTATGAAGGCGGGCTGGATACCCGGGGGTGCCCGAAGGATACCCGTACACCGGAACAGCGTGCCGCCTTGCGACTGCTGGTACATCAACTTTTGCGCCGTTTCCATGGCGAAGTGCGCGTCTGCGGTCATCGCGATCTCAGTCCGGACAGGAATGGAGACGGGGTGGTGGAGCCGGAGGAGTGGGTGAAGGTATGCCCGTGCTTCGAGGTGGCTACGGAATTGTGAGCCTTATGAACTCAAAAAACAAAAACTTATAAACTCAAAAAGTATGAAGATCAAGAAATCAGTTTGGGATATGATCCTGAAAGTCGTCATCGCTGTAGCTTCGGCAATAGCCGGGGTGGTAGGGGCGAATGCAATGAATTAGTAAGCACTGTCTTAATGAATTAGCAAGTACCATCTCATTTGAGATAGTACTTGCTTCAATCAATTAATCCATTTACAACAGATAATCATTATGAGAAATATTCTATTTATTCTATTATTAGCGTTGGGCACCCTTGCCCATGCACAGGGAGGTCAGGAACTGCAACAGTTCTACACCCCCAATACGTATGCCTTTGCCCGCTACGGTGACCTGCCCGTTGACTACAGCACCGGTCTTCCGCAAATCAACCTTCCGCTGACTTCCATCAGCGACCGCGACATCAAGGTGGACGTCTCACTAAGCTATTACGCATCAGGTATCAAGGTAGACCAGGAAGCCTCGTGGGTAGGCCTGGGATGGAGCCTGAATGCAGGCGGCATGATCACTTGCCAGCTTCGGGGAGCACCCGACGAGATGGATGCTAAGACGGGAAAGATGCGTCGTGTGAATCTGCGCTTTCAGAATTATCCTTCGGAAACCATGGACCAATACATCAAAGCCGAAAGGAGCAACTGGGTGAGTGCGGCCGACCTGAGACCTAACAGCTTCGATCCTGCACCGGATATCTTTTTTTTCAATTTCTGCGGAAGAACCGGAAAGTTCTACCTGGATGAAAACGGAAAAGGGCGTATGATCAATCAGGATGCCTGTATCATAGAGTTCCAGCCGGACGGCACTTTCAGGATTACGGATGAAAAAGGGGTAGTATATCTTTTTAAGGATAAGGAATACGCTTATTACGGTGCGATAAAGGATAACTGCACTTCCGGATGGTATCTTTCGTCTATTACAAGTCCTGCCGGGGGCAGCATCACTTTTACTTATGTAAGTGGCGGTACGCTGGGAACGAGCGTCATCCACCGCATTGATGATTCTTGCTATATGACCCTCAATAAAGATCTCAATACGCATGAGATTCCCCCCAGCTACCTGCGGCCTGCCATTGTCGATAACTCCAATGAAGGGATAACCGGACTTGTGGTCAGCCGCATTACTGCTTCTTCGGGAGCACACATCGACTTTACGTGCAGCAGCGAGAACCGTAAGGATGCCCACAGCATACGGGGGAGCATGCTCGAGAGTATCACTTCTTATAATTCGGCAAACGACATTTATAAAAAATACAAACTGTTCTATGGCTACTTTGAACCGGATGAAAGGCATAAAATAGCCGCTTCATATTACCAATACCTGAACTATCGCCTGCGTCTGGAGAAAGTACAGGAACTTCCGTCTACAGGCACATCGGCACTTCCTCCCTATCGTTTTTCATATTATGGAGACGGTGGTTCCAAGACGGATAATATATATGCATTGCCTTATCGGTTGTCGCCTTGCCAGGACCACTGGGGATACTATAATTATACGGATAACAAGACCATTTTTGCGAATAACGCGGCGAATGAACCTTTCTACATTGACCCGTGGTACAGGGAGTTGGCTTACGGCAGCATGGAGACGGCATGGATGAACAGTTATAAGGTAACCGGTGGCGGTAGCCGGGATATGGATACTGAGGCGGTCAAGGCCTGTACTTTGAAGAGAATCACGTATCCCACGGGCGGCTATACGGACTTTGATTTCGAAACGCACGATGTCAACTATACATTAGGGAAAATCGGCATCGGCGGCCTGCGCGTCAAGAAGATAACAGACAATGATGAGAATGGCAACCAGAAAATCCGTAACTACGAGTATCCTTATTATTCGTGGGGAGAGAGCAAGTATCATCTGGTGGAAAATTTGTATCATGTCTGGTATCATCAGGATCTTGACGAATACAGCCATTTGGGGGTGTGCAGGGATTATCTGGCAGGCTACGGAGTTCCTGCCGACCTCATTGATTCACCGGATATCCTGCAAATCACATCTTTCCCAGCCCTGACTCTGGGTGTGGAAGGTGACTTCATGTACCCCAATGTGACGGAATACATAAGCGGGCAGGGACGCACGGAGTATACCTATACTTATGAAACAAACCATGAACCCTATATCCGGCCGGGGGATGATGTCACGGCTCCCGACTGGTTCCGTTCTTCCTACATCTACATAAATTCGGGCGGGGTAATCCCTTCCACGATTTTGGGGGGCACGGCTACTTCTTACACTTTCCCTTTCATGACGGACGTCGACCTGGGCTGGATGCGCGGGCAGTTGGAGAAGCGTGAGGTGTATGGCGAAGACGGCTGGCTGGTGGAGGCTGACTATATGACCTATGAGGAGTGTCTGCTGGGCGTGGAAGCCGGAGGCAAGGCGGTGCAATTCAATGAATACGAGTTTCTCTTTGCCCGGGATTACTTGACAACCGGACGATCACGGTTGGCACAGGAGACTCATGAGGTTTATGGCGACAAGGGTGGGGTCTTACGTACCACGAAAGAATATACGTATGCCCCGGATTATCATAAGCTGGTGTCGGAAGTGAAGGAAACGGCAAGCAATGGTAGCGGGATTGTGACGAAGTATTATTATCCGCACGATTACACTTCTACTGCCAATGCAGCCCTTCAGACAATGAAGGATAAGCACATCCTCCTTCCGGTAGATGTACGCTCGTATAAAGGTGACCGCCTGGTATCGGGTGAGCAGACCAAGTACAATGCATACGGCCAGCCGGAGACTGCTTACCGTGCGGAAACCACGGCTGCGGAGATTGCTTTCAACGGGAATACCCCTTTCACGTTCACGCCCTACCTGTGGCGTACGTATGATGCTAACCGGCTGCTTGTATCCGAGGAGACACGTGAGAATGGCCTGAAGTATACTTACTTGTGGTCGTACGGCAACCAGTATCCTGTAGCACGGATAGAAGGTGCGGATTACAGCGATGTGACCGGCTGGTTGAGCAGTGCCTCGGTCGGATTGCCAAACACGCTGACCCGCCCTTCGGATATTGAGAGCCGGCTGGCTTCCATTCGAAATGCCCTTGCTTCCAAAGACGTATTGGTCACCACCTATACTTATCTGCCACAAGTGGGCATGACGGGTATGACGGATGCCAACGGTAAAACTACCGGCTACGTATATGATGATTACCGGAGGCTGTCTCTGGTAAAGAACCATGAGAGCAAGGCTGTGATGCAGTATAAATATAATCTTTACGACTAACCCTAAAAAGAAACAATGCGTATGAAACGATTTAGTATATTCCTATTATTCCTGATAGTCGGTTGTGCCCTGAATGCACAGGATGACTACCGGAACTACGTGCTCAGTCGCACGATGCTGAATGGGACAGGAACGTCCTATCTGGACAATATCACTTATTACGATGGACTGGGACGTCCTTTCCAGACGATACAGAAAGCGGTGCAGAGTGGTTTGCCTGTAAACAAGAACCTTGCCACCCTGCAGGAATATGATGCTGCCGGACGCGAATGGAACAGTTGGCTGCCTACCTTTGCCGGTTCTTCCGATTATCTTGCTCCTGCCGGTATCAAGAGCAGTGCACCTGGAAATTACGACAATGACAGCCGGCCCTACAGCCAGCCGGTTTATAAAGCTTCGCCGCTAAACCGCCTTACAGCACAATATGGCCCGGGAGCAGCCTGGTATAATGCCGGGCGCCCGGTAAAGACGGAGTATCTGCTGAATACGAATGCTTCCCCATTGAAGTGTATCAAGTATGGCGTAAGCTCTACGGGAGGGCTGACCGGTAATTCTACTACTTTCTATACTTCAGGTGAACTTTCTGTAGTGAAGACTACGGACGAAGACCTGAACGTAAGCTATTCCTTCACCGACAAACAGGGACACACGGTGCTTACCCGCCGGATGAACAACAGCGAGGAACATGACACCTATTATATATATAATGATAAGGGGAATCTTTGCTTTGTGCTTCAGCCCAAATATCAGGAGTCGGCGGATCTTGGCAAGTATGCTTTCCAGTATGAATATGACGCTCGCGGACGTTGTACGAAGAAGATACTTCCGGGTGCTGATTTTGTGGAGTATACGTACAATGACGCGGACCAGCTGGTCTACTCCCAGGATGGCAACCAACGGGCGCAGGCTACCAAGAAATGGACTTATTATCTGTATGATAAGTTCGGTCGCCTGACCGAACAGGGGGAATGCACGAACAAGAGTGCCACTTCGAGCCCGGTGGTGTATATTCATAATTATTATGATGGATATGGGTTTATAAACGGGACAGGCTTTACTGATTCCAACTATAAACTTACAGAAGCTCAGAAAGCTTATGGCAAGGGCTATCAGACGGGTAGTGTCATCAGTATATTCGGTGATAGCCAGAAGATATATTTGATGTATCAATATGACATTCAGGGACGTGTGGTGAAGACTGTACAGAACAACTTGCTGGACGGGCTGGATGTGACTGAAACGACTTATACCTTCAGTAGCAATCCACAGACAGTGGTTCATAAAAATACGTATAAGGAGAATGGGACACAAAAGTCCATTACCGAAACTTACACTTATACTTATGATTATGCCGACCGAATCAGTAAAGTGGAACATACGCTGAACAATACCAAAGTTGTGCTTAGTGAGAATACCTATAATAAATTGGGTCAGTTGGTAAACAGGTCCTTGCATGGCGCTTCGGCTGACATAATGGGATATGCATATAACATCCGGAGCTGGCTGACCCGTATTGAAAGTCCCAACCTTATTTTAAAGTTGAATTATGGTTATTCTGCCGGTGGAGGGAATATCGCTTCAATGTTCTGGAAAAGCGGTGAGGAAGGCCGACAGAAATACACATTTACCTATGACGGACTGGGACGCATGTTGAATGCCGATCATTTAATCTTGGGCCAGCAGGATGAAGATGATGACGACTGGGGAGTGACAACCGGGCTTATGAGTATTCAAACCGGAAGGCAAATAGAAGAGACGCCTCTTGCCAGAGAAAACGCTTTCACGGAAAGAGTGACGGAATATGATAAGAATGGAAATATCCTGAAGTTGGTACGTTACGGACAGACAGGTGCCAATTCCTACGGTGTGATTGACAACCTTACGATGACGTTGACCGGTAATCAGCTGAACTGTGTGGATGATGCCTCTACAGCTTCCGCTTATGGTGGTGGATTCGAATTTAAAGATGCCGTGAAACAGGATAATGAATATGCTTATGATGCCAATGGTAATTTAACACAAGATTTAAACAAAGGTATAGAGGATATTCAATACAATTGCTTAAATTTGCCAAGACTGGTAAAGTTTAAGGATCAGAGTACTATTACTTATACTTATGCGGCAGACGGGACAAAGCTGCGCGTGGAACATAAGATAGGAAATAGCACTATCCGGACAACTTACTGCAGTAATGTGATCTATGAGGATGGTGCAGCCAAGTGTTTATTAACGGAAGAAGGTTATGTCTCTTTAGACGACCGGGAATATCACTATTACCTGAAGGACCATCAGGGAAACAACCGGGTACTGGTTAACAAGAACGGTGGCGTAGAAGAAATTAACCATTATTATCCATTCGGAGGCGTCTTTGCAAGTGAGGAGAATGTGCAGCCTTATAAGTATAATGGCAAGGAACTGGATACTAAGAAGGGGTTGAACTGGTATGATTATGGGGCAAGACGGTATGATGCGGTGCTGGGACGTTGGCATAAGATAGATCCTATGACGGAAAAGTATTACTCAGTGAGTCCTTATGCGTACTGTTCTTCAAATCCTGTAAATGCAATTGATTATCAAGGCAAGCTTGTCATATTTATCAATGGACTTCATAATGGCTTTGAAGGTGCTGATCCTGATTACTGGAAAATGAAAAATCACTCTCCCAATTTTGATCAGGCTGTAATGGATCATTTTAAAGATTGGAATAGTCGCTATTATGATGGTTCTTTGGGAGGGATATTTAGTTTATCTTATAACATGCAAATTTCTACTCGTTTCGATTTTGGATATATTGCTGGCTTGCGAGACGTGAAAGATATTATTTCAAAGTTAGCAAGAGATAGTAAAGGGAATATAATCGAAACAATTAAAATTATTTCCCATAGTATGGGAGGTGCTTACGCTAAAGGTTTCTTGAAAGCGGTTATGGAATATATACAAAAGCATCCGGAAGAATGTAATGGAATAAACCTTGCAGAATACGATTTTGCTCCTTATCAACCAGGATCTCAAACTGCTATAGAAGGGGTGGATACGTATCAGTATTCACATAAGAAAGATAATATAGCAGGAAATACTCCCATCCGGGGTGCAAAACAAATGGATACATATAGTGATGAAAAGAGAAGACATTCTCTAGAAGACTTTTTTGATTATATAAAGACTTTGCCGGAAGGTAGTTATAAAATAGAAGATGGCAAAATTGTAAAATTGTAGCTGATTTTCATTAAGTTAGTACTTGTGAAATAAGTGTAATGGATAAATAGCTCTCCTTGGGGATTGTGGATATACTTTCTTGTATATTGATTCTCAAGGGAGCTTTCAAATCTTATAAGTATTTAGAATATGAAAAATGGATCCTATTTTTTTAGATTATTATTAGTTATATGTATCACACTAATACATATACACTTGAGTCTGTATACAGTAAACAATGGTGGTAACCCAGTAACTCTCGTGATGTTAATTTTGCGTTCAGATACGGATTTTATTTGGATATTTACCGGCTTTTGTGTGCAACTTATTGTAACAGCTTTGGCTGCCTATCTCATTCTGGATTGGAAGCGGCTTTGGTGTTGGTTTCTAATTCTAATTTTGGGATTGTTTACCGTACTTTATGCACTTGATTATCTGGAATTTTATTATTCATTACTTCCTGATATAGGTCTTAGTAGTATTTATTACAAGATTTATGAATATCCACAAGCCTTTGAGGGTGGAGTATATTATACTTTCTTGCAGTTGTCAGCTATATTGTTATATGGTTTCTTTGATTTCTTATTGAAAATCAAGGGTAAAAATCATGGGAAATCGCAGGAGAAGTAGCGCTTTTTTATTTGAAGAAGATGTATGGAAATACCTGTTTGTTTTTTATACTGTTATAAAAAATGACATGAATCTTATAACTAACAAAAAGCAAATATTTGTTTCAGTGTGGTGGTTTTTAGAAGCTTATGCTCTTTATTATTTTATTCATTTGAAGTAGGAGGCACATTTATTAGTTTGCTATTAGTGCTCATTTTATGTTTACTACTCAATATGAATATGACGCTCGCGGACGTTGCACGAAGAAGAAATTACCCGAGACTGATTTTGTGGAGTATACATACAATGCTGCGGACCAGCTGGTCTACTCCCAGGATGGCAACCAACGGGCGCAGGCTACCAAGA
>ERZ791734.2599-NODE-2599-length-11075-cov-2.180853_pt1 | contig 11075 bp, 5 predicted proteins | sample MGYA00509953_ERZ791734 | MGnify/ENA primary metagenome ERZ791734 (study PRJEB30046, sample SAMN00792038) | human gut metagenome | study: EMG produced TPA metagenomics assembly of the A metagenome-wide association study of gut microbiota in type 2...
ATTACATTATATGAACTTTTTTCATTTGTTAAATTATATATAAAGCTTACAAAATAGATAAATAAAATTATTATTAATGCAATTCTTAATATAAAATATAGAATTTCCCAATTTGTAAATATTTTTACAATATAATCTGCTAAACCACTAAACAATTTTGCAAACTCATCATCTGCTGAAATTAATAAAAATAAAATTACTATTAATATTGGTATTGCAATTATTATAGCTTTTAGAATTCTTTTAAAAATTGCTATTTTAGGCTTATCTTTACTTGTTGTAAATAGTGTATCCCTTATTATAGAAATTCCCTTTCCTAAAAATTCTATTGGTCCAACTATAATATTAAATATTTTTTCAAAGAAATGCGCCAATTTTAATTTATCACTTATAGCCCATGTTATCATTGAAGCAAATAAAGCTAAAATTACAAATATATTTAATATGTTGAAATATGTATTGTCAAAAAACAGATATGTACTGCTTAATATAAGTATTGGCACTGTAAGAATATATGCTTTTTTATTTTTTATTTTTCCTAGTTTTTCTAAAACATACATTGTAGCAAATATTGTTGGTATAGCAAATAAAATTACAGATATACCTACACTTTGCCTAAAAAATAGTATTGAATGCCACACACTTAATATTAATGAAAGTATTACAGCAATTTGCATATGTTTTCCCTCCTTTTTTATTTTGCTCTATTTTATATTATATTTTTATTTTTGGCAACTTATATAAAATTGCTTAATTTAAGTTACCTGCTATAATTAATATTTCATTAAAAATTCTCAAATTTATATAGCAATTCACCTGTTTTTAATTCTTTTATAAATATTGCACCAAACTTATCATAATAATTTTTTAAGTCTGTTTTTAAATATATAGTTGAAAAGCCTCTATTTTTTGCTTCTTTTAATATTGCTTTATTTAATATTCGTGAATATCCATGTTTTCTGTATTCTTTTTTTACATACATTGTTGCATACCAAGGTGTTAATTCTTTTTTTTCTTCACAATCTCTTGGAAAAATTGATATAAATCCTATTAATTCATTTTTTTCTATTAAAATTAATTTACAAAACGATTTATCTTTAAACATACTACAAATCTTTTTCTTTTTTCTTTCAATTCTTTCTTTTTTATTTTCTTCTTTATTATCAGCCCATTCTTCATATTCTAGCCTTGCAACTTCATCTAAATATTCCATCTTTTCTTTTAAATTGTAAATTTCCATATTCAAGCTTTCTCCTACATATTTTATTACATAATTGCTTTAACAAATATATATTAAAACTCACACCTAACTTGCTAGAGTTTTCAGATGTGAGTTGTTTTTATTTTTTTGTTAAAGTAACTTTTGTTTCTATTGTATTTTTGTTTCGCAATATTGTCAAGTTTATTTCGTCTCCTGGATTTTTTGTATATATATATTCTTTTAATTCGTTCATTTTATTTATTTCTTTTCCATCTATTTTTGTTATTATATCTCCTTTTTTTATACCTGAATTTTCTGCACTGCTGTTTTTTGTTACTTCTTCTACATATATTCCGTTTTCAAATTTTATTCCATTATTTAAATATGGTATTACATTTTTGTCGTATGCAAATATTCCTATTGTTGCTTCTTCAAAGCTTCCGTTTTCTATAAATTTTTGAACCACTGGTTTTATAACATTTATTGGTACGGCAAAGCCTATCCCCTCTGCACTTGTTATTTTTACCGAATTTACTGCTATAACTGTTCCATCTGGTTTTATTAGTGGTCCTCCACTATTTCCTGGATTTATTGTTGCATCTGTTTGAATTAAATCTGCCATATATATTTCTTGGTTGTTTTCTGTAAATTTTACGGTTCTATCTACTGCACTTATTATTCCACTTGTTACTGTTCTTTGAAATTCGTATCCTACTGGATTTCCTATTGCATATACAGTTTCCCCTATTCTGCTTTCATTACTGTTTCCTAATGAAATATAATCTAAATTTTTCATGTTTATTTTTACTATACTTATATCCAAATTGCTATCTGACCACACTACATTTCCTTTAAAAGATTTTCCGTTTTCTAGTGTAACATAGCAATTACTAAGTTTTTCTCCTGAAACATGCTCATTTGTTACAATATAGCCATCTTCTGATACTATAAAACCTGTTCCAATTCCTAAGCTTGAGCTACTTCCATCTGTAAATATACTTGTTCCCATATTTTTTATTTTTGAAATTCCAACCACTGCTTTATTTGCTTCTTCTATTGTATCTGAAATTGTTTTACTATTTTCCTCCGCTTCTGTTACTGTTATGCCTGTTTTTTCTGCTGTATATTCCGAATCTCCTTGCATACTATCTGAAACTTCTATTTTTGCATACATTCCATATAACCACCAGAAAATTAAAACTAAAAAAGTTATTATCATTAATCTCAAAAATATTTTTTTAGTTTTAGCTAATTTTCCAGTATTTTTCATATGTAACCTCCTAAAATTTCACTTAAAATATTATTTACATTTTTTACAAAAAAATACCTTTAAATTTTATTTATAAAAAATATCGAAATTGTTTGATTTTTATATACTTTTAATATATAATTTTTTCATAATTATACTTAAAGAAAAAGAAGGATGTTTTATGGAAAATTTATATGAATTAACGAACCCACAAAAGTCTATATGGCTTACAGAACAATATTATAAAGGAACTCAAATTAATAATATTGCTGGTACTTTATTTATAGAAGAACCTGTGAACTTCGATTTGTTAAAACTTGCTGTTAATAAATTCTTAGAATATAACGATGGCATGAGAATAAAACTTAAGTATGATAATACTAATTTAATAAAACAATATGTTGCAGATTATACTCCTGCAAACTTTATTGTTGCAGAGCTTAATAATGCAAATGAATTAAAGGATTTTGAGCAAAAAGTTGCTAATGAACCCTTTGAAATTATTAATAATAATTTATTTGAATTTAACTTTTTTAAATTTCCAAATACAACTGGTGGATTTGTTGCCAAATTCCATCATCTTATTTGTGACGCTTGGACTATGTCTATTACTACAAATGGAATAATATCTATATATAATAATTTATTACATAATAAGAATTTAGAAATTAATTCTTATTCTTACGTTAATTATATTGATTCTGAAAAAGATTATCTTACAAGCTCAAAATTCGAAAAATCAAAAGAATTTTGGGATAACGAATTTAATTCTATTGGTACTTCTTATATTTCTTCAGGAAATACTACTTCTTGTCGTGCAAAAAGAGAAACTTATACTCTAGATAAAAATTTTTGTACGCAAATTTCTGAGTTTTGTTCTATTAACAAAACTTCTCCTTATAGTATTTTTATGTCTGCTTTAAGTATCTACCTTTCAAAAATAAATAATGTTGATACAACAATTATTGGTAGTCCTGTTCTTAACAGAGGTAACTTTAAAGAAAAACATACAACTGGTATGTTTATTAGTACTGTGCCTTTTAAAACAACAATTAACTCTGAAGAAACATATATTTCATATTTAACTCAATTTACCAAAAAAGAATTTTCTATTTTCAGAAATCAAAAATATCCTTACAATATTCTTTTAAATGATATACGTAAAAAATTTAATTTCACAAAAAATTTATATGATATTGCTTTATCTTATCAAAATGCTAGAGACAATAATGCCACTTCTGATATAAAGTACCATACAAACTGGATTTTTAATAACACTGTTTCTAACAATATGGATATACATATTTATGATATGGATAATACTGGTCTTCTTTCTATTTCTTATGATTATAAAGAAGAATTATTTGATAAAATAGATGTTATTTTATTGCACAAAAGACTTATTTCAATTATATCTCAACTACTAAAGGAACCTAAAACATTAATAAAAAATATATCTATAATATCTGAAGATGAAAAAAATTATATTCTTAATAAATATAATAATCCTATAAATTATAAAAAAGTATATACTCCTGTTATTTCAGATTTTGAAAAACAGGCTGAAATAAGTTCTAACAAGATTGCTGTATGTGATAAAAATATATCTTATACTTATATTGAATTAAATAATTTAGCAAACAGCTTAGCTTATATTATGCAACAAAATGGTGTAAAAAAATCAGACAAAATTTGTTTGTTTTTTGAGAATTCTATAGAATTAATTGTAAGTATTCTGGCAACATTAAAGCTTGGAGCTTGCTATATACCTATAGATGTAAACTATCCTATTGATAGAATAAAATACATTATTGAAAATAGTTCTGCAAAACTATTACTTTCAAACAAAAAAAATATTGATTATTTAAAGGAAATAAAAGATAATTGCTATATTGTAAATATTGAAGAGCTTAATAATATTTCTTCTACAGCTTTTAAGACTGAAACAATTTCTGAATCAGATTTAGCATATATTATTTATACCTCTGGTTCTACAGGTAAGCCTAAGGGAGTTGGTATAACTAATCGTAGTTTATCAAATTATATTTCATTTTGTAAAAAACAATATGTTTGTAATGAAACAACTAATTTTCCTCTATATTCTTCTATTGCATTTGATTTAACAGTAACTTCAATTTATACGCCTTTAACAACAGGAAATGCAATATATATTTATAGAAATGAAAATCCACAATTATTACTTAAAAATATAGTTGATGATAAAAAAGTTCATATTATAAAATTGACTCCTGCTCATTTAAATTTATTATGTGATATTGATTGTTCAGAATCTATAATAACAAAAATGATTCTTGGTGGAGATGCACTTCATTATGATACTTGTAAAAAAATAACTTCTAAGTTTTTAAATAAATTACATATATATAATGAATATGGCCCTACAGAAGCTACAGTTGGATGCATGATTTATGAATATTCTAATAAGGATGATAAATATAGTTCTATTCCAGTTGGAATACCAATTGAAAATGTTAATATTTATCTTTTAAATAACGATTTATCTTTAACACCTTGTGGAATATTAGGAGAAATGTACATTGGTGGAAATTGTTTATCTTCAGGTTATATTGGTTTACCTGAAAAAACAAAAGAAGCCTTTATAAAAAGTCCTTTCAATGAAAATGAACTGCTTTACAAAACTGGTGATTTAGCCAAATTGTATTATAATGGAACAATGGAATATTTTGGACGTTCAGATTTTCAGGTTAAAATAAATGGATATAGAATTGAAATTGGAGAAATACAGTCTTCACTTTTAAAACATACACAAATAAAAGATTGCTATGTTGTTGCACTTACAATAAAAAATAAGAAAATTTTATGTGCATATTATACAAGCATAGACAATAAAGATATTTCTAACTTAGATAGCTTTTTACACAATACTTTACCAGCATATATGGTTCCAAAATATTTTATTAGACTAAATAACATACCTTTAACAGTAAATGGTAAAGTAAACAAAGCTTTACTGCCACAGCCAAAAATTGAAAAGCAGGAATATGTAGCTCCTACAAACGATTTAGAAAAACTTTTGCAAGATATTTTTTCTAACTTATTAGATACAGAAAAAAAGATAGGAGTAACTTCTAATATATTTGATTATTATATTGATTCACTTATTATGATAAAGGCCCAAACGGCTTTGTATTCTTATGGATTTGATGTTAATACACAAACTTTTTATGAATATAAAACAATTAGAGACTTGGCTAATTATATAAATAGTAATAATGCTCTTAATAATATTTCTGAAAATAATTATCCAATAATTTCGGAAATTTCTAAACCAATAGAAAATAATTTTTCTTATGATAACATTCTTTTATTTGGAGCAACTGGATTCTTAGGAATTCATATATTATATAATTTATTAGAAAATACAAATTCAGATATTTATTGCTTAACTAGAGCTAAAAACAATGTTTCTCCATATGACCGTATAAGAAATAAATTTTCATATTATTTTTCTAGTGAAAAATTTGACTCTTATAAAAATCGTATTCATATAGTTGAGGGAAACATTTTAGATGATAATTTTAATTTATCGGAGGATAACTATAATACTTTATGTAAAAAAATAAATTGCGTAATTGATACAGCAGCAATTGTAAAACATTATGGTAATTATGATACTTTCTTTAAAACAAATGTTGGAGGTACAAAAAAGGTAATAGATTTTTGTAAGCAAAATAAAATTCCTTTAAATTATGTTTCAACAATGTCTGTATCTGGCTATGGATTAGTTTCTATACCAAAAAACTCTGAATTTACTGAAAAAGACTTATTTATAGGTCAAAATTATAAAGAAAATGTTTATGTTAGAAGTAAATTTGAAGCTGAAAACTTAATTATTAAAGAATGTAAAAATGGTCTTGTAGCTTCAATATACAGAATAGGAAATATTACTAATAGATTTTCTGATGGTATGTTCCAAGAAAATGCAAAAGAAAATGCTTTTCTAAATAGGTTAATTGGATTTATTTCAATTGGTTCTATTCCTAAAGAAATGGAAAATATGAGTTTTGAATTTACTCCAGTAGATATCTGTGCAAACTTTATTACAAAGCTTTTAACAAATCAATCTACTAATTTACAAATTTATCATTTATATAATAACAACTATTTAGCTATAAAAGATTTATTGTTATATCTTGAAAAATTAGGTATACATATTCAAACAGTTGACCTTGAAACTTTTAAACAATCTTTGTTAGCTTCAAGTACTTTATATTTTGGTATAACAAATTATATACACAATTTAAGTAATACAAATATTATTACATTAAATAATAATCTAACTAATAAAACTTTAAAACAATTTAATTTATCATGGCCAAATATTGACCTTGAATACAATAAATTATATTAAAAATAATAATTTTATAGGAGATAAAAATGAAACAAAAAAATAAAATTTTTAGGATTAATTCGACAAAAAAACTTGCAATAATAAATACATTAATTTTCGCACTTATAGCTTCAACATTATACATATTTATACCAAAAATACTGAACTATCCACCAAATTCTATAGACAACGACTTTCAAGTTCAAATTGTAGGAATTAAATACACGAATCAATTTTTAATATTAATTTCTATAACTACTGTATTATTTTATTTAGCTTTACGATTTATATATGGAAAACTATCATTTTCTTCTTCTAAAGCTCCGTTAAATAATACAACTGAGTTAAAAAAGTTAAGAAAAAAATGTTTTGATTACCCATATATAATGTTTTTAATTGAACTATTTATTCCATCAATAATAGTAGCCTTACTTTTAGTTGTTTTTAATACTTCACCTGAATTAAATGTAAGAATAACAACTGTTATATTTTCGTTTTCTGCTGTATTTGCAATACTTTCTTATATGATTAATAAAAGCTTTTTTATTAATAAATTAATACAAACAGCAAAGATTTCTGGAAATAAAACTGATGGTATAAGAATTAATTTATATAAAAAATTATTAATACAAATATTACCTCTATTTTTGTATTCATTTGTATTAATACTATTAATTTCTTTATCTTTCATGACAACAGAAAAAAGCGAACTTATTAATTCTTTCTATAAAACAGAATTAGAGTCTAGCTTTTATGAAGATAAAATTTATACTATAGAAGAAGCAAAGGATATACTTTCTACACAAATTGGATATAATTCAGAAAATGATACAGCTTTTATATTTTCTTGTGACAAAGATGAAGTTTATTACTCTCCAGTAGAACTTAATAACTTTTTAAAAGAATATACAAAACTATTTTCTGCCAAAACAGGTGGACACATATATGAATATTATGGACAAAATGTTGAAGGAGCATCTCTAAGAATACACACAGAAAAAGGAGACTGCTTTGTAGGAATACGTTATTATGTATTGCCAAATACTTTTATAATTCCATTTATTTCACTTGCTATTATTCTTTTATTATTTAATGGATTATTTATTTTTTACATAGGAAAAACATATTCAAATGATATTGTATCTGTTGTTAATGGAATGAGTAATATCTCAAATTCTAAAAACATAATATATTCTGATAGTTTGCCTATAACTTCAAATGATGAAATAAGTGACCTAACTGAACAATTTAATAAAATAAGAAAATTAACACAAAATCATATTGAGCAACTACAAAATAATCAGGACATGCTAGTAGAAAAAGAACGTTTAGCTTCTCTTGGTCAATTAATTGGAGGTATTTCGCACAACTTAAAAACACCTATAATGTCAATTTCAGGTGCAGCAGAAGGTATTAGTGATTTAATAAAAGAATATGATGCATCTATAGGAGACCCTGAAGTTACAAATGAAGATCATCATGAAATTGCAAATGACATGAAAAAATGGGTTGAAAAAATTAGAGAATATACAGAATATATGTCTGATATTATTACAGCTGTTAAGGGTCAAGCTGTTACCTTATCTTCTGATAATGATGTTGACTTTACTATAGATGAACTTATAAAACGTGTAGATATTTTAATGAAACATGAATTGAAAAATGCCTTAATTACTTTAAATACACAAATAAATGTAGACAAAAATACAACTTTAGATGGTGATGTAAATAGTTTAGTACAAGTTGTTAATAACCTTATTTCAAATGCTATACAAGCTTATGAAGGAAAAACTGGCGAGCAAATTAACCTTATTATAGATAAAATAGATAATAATTTAATTATTAAAGTTCAAGACTTTGGTTCAGGAATGAGCAAAGAAGTACAACAAAAATTATTTAAAGAAATGATAACAACAAAAGGAAAAAATGGTTCAGGACTTGGATTATTTATGTCATACTCTACAATAAAATCTCATTTCAAAGGAAACCTTTCATTCGAAACAGAAAAAGGAAAAGGAACAACCTTTACAATAAAAATCCCAATGTAAAACATTGGGATTTTTATTGACAGAACATTCGTTTTTATATTATAATTCATTTATCCTTTTTTAGAGGAAATCTCGATGAAAGGAGGCGTACTACATAATGCATAACATACTTAAATTATTAGCACTTATTATTGTCTATCTTATAATAGAAGATAATAACAAAGACTAATAATAAAAAAACCAGGAATTGCCCTTCCTGGTTTTTTATTGCATACTTTTTTGCATAACATACTGCAACATTGCTGTTATTATTATATATTATATTTATTTCTTTGTCAAATATTACTCAAGAATTGCTTTAATTCTTCTTACGCCTGCACTTGATGATTCTTCTTTTTTTATTTTAAAATGTCCTAGCTTTCCTGTTGACTCAACATGTGGTCCTCCACATAGTTCTTTTGAAACATTTCCTATGCTGTATACTGTTACCTCATTTGGATATTTTTCTATAAACATACATTCTGCTCCAGATTTTAATGCTTCATCTTTGCTCATTTTTTCGCAAGTTACTGTTAAGTCTTCTTGTATCCATTTATTTACTAGTTCCTCTACTTGTGCCTTTTCTTCTGGTGTTAATTTATGGTCACAGTTAAAATCAAAACGTAATCTTTCTGCGGTAATATTTGAACCTCTTTGATGTATATCTTGCCCTATAACAACTTTTAATGCTGCATTTAATAAATGTGTTGCAGTGTGATATTTTATTTCTTGCTCTCCTGTTGAAGCAAGTCCACCTTTAAAAGTTCCAGCAGGTGCTTTGGATTTTTCTTGATGTTCTTTAAATTTTTTGTTAAATCCTTCTACATCAACTTTTAATCCTTGTTCTTTAGCAAGTTCTTCTGTAAGTTCTACTGGGAAACCAAAAGTATCATATAATCTAAAACTTGCTTCTCCATCTATAATATTACTTCCATTTAATTTTTTAACTACTTTGTCAAATTCTTTTATACCTAAATTTATAGTCTTTTCAAATTTTTGAATTTCTTTATTTAGTTCTGTTAAAATAAATTCCTTAGATTTTACAAGTTCTGTATAATAATCTCCATATATTTCATCTATGTAGTGCTCTGCAATTTTTATAATTACATCATTTGAAATTTCAAGCTTTTTAGCATGTCTTACAGCTCTTCTTATAAGTCTACGAAGTATATAGCCTGCTCCAACATTTGAAGGAACTAAATGCTTTTCATCTCCTAATAACATTACACTTGTTCTAATATGGTCTGCTATAATTCTTATTGAACGTGTTGATTCTTCATCTTCTTTATATTTTTTTCCAGATTCTTTTTCTAAAATTTCAATAACACCTTTAAATAAGTCTGTTAAATATACATCTCCATCTTCTGTATTTAAAAATGCTAAAATTCTTTCTAATCCCCAACCTGTATCAACATTTTTCTTTTCTAGTAAAATGTATTTATCATCTTCTACTCTTTCATATTGCATAAATACATCGTTACCTATTTCAACAAATCTACCACAATCACAAGCTGGTGTACAATCTGGTCCACATGGCTCTTTATCTGTTATATAAAACATTTCACTATCTGGTCCACATGGTCCTCTATCTAATTCCCACCAGTTTTCACTTTTTGGTAAATAATATATATTTTCTGGTAAGAAACCAGATTTTTCTCTAAATTTAGCTGTTTCTTCATCTCTTGGAACTAAATTATTTCCTTCAAAAACTGTTGCAGCAAGTCTTTCTATAGGAATTTCAAAAACTTCTGTTAAAAGTTCATAACTCCATTTTGTACGTTCTTCTTTGAAATAATCTCCTAAACTCCAACTTCCCATCATTTCAAAAAATGTTGCATGACTAGAATCTCCAACCTCTTCTATATCGTTTGTTCTAACACATCCTTGAACATTGCAAAGTCTTTTTCCTTGTGGATGTTCCTTACCTAAAAGATATGGCATAAGAGGTTGCATTCCAGCAACATTAAATAATACACCTGTTGTTCCATCTCCTATTAAAGAAGCCGCACCAATATCAACATGTCCACGTTTTTTATAAAAATCAAGCCAAGCTAAACGAAGCTCTTTTGATGTCATTTTTTTCATTAATCTATCTCCTTTATAACATTTTTCCGTAATTATATCTCAAATTATGCCAAAAATCAAGATTTTTACTATTTAAAAAAGCGATTGTGCGGACTTAAGACGTCTGCCACTACAGCGTTTTTATTTTATATTTTTTATTTT
>ERZ791734.2602-NODE-2602-length-11066-cov-2.778222_pt1 | contig 11066 bp, 7 predicted proteins | sample MGYA00509953_ERZ791734 | MGnify/ENA primary metagenome ERZ791734 (study PRJEB30046, sample SAMN00792038) | human gut metagenome | study: EMG produced TPA metagenomics assembly of the A metagenome-wide association study of gut microbiota in type 2...
TTGAATCTCTCGCCCATTTCCTTGCCGATCTTTGTCTTAAGGTCATGGAATGCAGGCAGACAGTGAAGGAAGATTGCTTTCTCTCCTGCGTTCTTCATAACGTCCTTTGTTACTTTATAAGGTGTCAGATCATGGATTCTCTCTGTCCATACCTCATCCGGCTCACCCATAGATACCCATACGTCTGTATAGATAACGTCTGCATCCTTTGTTCCTTCCTGAACATCCTCTGTCAGAGTGATGCTTCCGCCGGATGCTTTTGCATATTCCTCGCACTGAGCAACTAACTCTGCATTCGGGAAATATTTCTTAGTTGTGCAGGCTACGAAATGCATGCCAAGTTTTGTGCAGGCAATCATCAGGGAATTACCCATATTGTAACGGGCATCACCCATGTATACAAGCTTACGTCCTTTTAAATCTCCGAAATGCTCACGGATTGTCAGCATATCAGCGATCATCTGTGTCGGATGATATTCGTTCGTAAGGCCATTCCATACCGGAACACCTGCATGTTTTGCAAGCTCTTCTACGACTTCCTGACCAAATCCACGATATTCGATTCCATCATACATTCTTCCCAGAACTCTTGCTGTATCTGCAATGCTCTCTTTCTTACCGATCTGAGAACCTGTCGGATCCAGGTATGTGCTTCCCATTCCAAGATCATGGGCAGCTACCTCAAAAGAGCAGCGGGTTCTTGTACTTGTCTTTTCAAAAATAAGTGCGATATTTTTGCCTCTGTAATATTCGTGAAGCTCGCCGGCTTTCTTCTTTGCTTTAAGTTCTGCGGATAAATCAATAAGATATGTGATTTCCTCCGGTGTAAAGTCTTTCAGTGTCAGAAAGTTTCTTCCTTTTAAGTTCATAATAATTCTCTCCCCGATGTCATTTATTCTCTTTTGTTATTTGTCTGTCTCCGCTTTCGGATCAGTGACGATCTCTTTCAGCGAACTTGCCAGACCTGCGATTCCCTGAATATCCGACGGAATAATGATCTTGGTTGCCTTACCGTCTGCTGCCCTGGCAAATGCTTCCAGACTCTTCAGTGTCAGAACTGCCTCATCTGCTCCTGCCTCTCTGATCATGCGGATACCCTCTGCATTGGCATTCTGAACTTTCAGAACTGCCTCAGCCTGTCCTTCTGCCTCCTTGATCATACGCTCTTTCTGAGCCTCTGCGCGGAGGATTGCTGCCTGTTTCTCAGCTTCTGCATCCAGAATTGCGGATTGTTTCTTACCTTCTGCAACAAGGATCGTAGATTTCTTCTGACCTTCTGCGATCAGGATTGCTTCACGACGTTCACGCTCAGCTTTCATCTGTTTCTCCATTGCATCCTGAATAGCTGCCGGAGGAATAATGTTCTTCAGTTCCACACGATTGACCTTGATTCCCCATGGATCAGTAGCTTCATCAAGAGAAGCTCTCATCTTGGTATTGATCGTCTCACGTGATGTAAGTGTCTCATCCAGTTCCATGTCACCGATAATATTTCTTAAGGTTGTTGCGGACAGATTCTCGATTGCCATGATCGGATTCTCCACACCGTAAGTATAAAGCTTCGGATCTGTAATCTGAAAGAATACGACAGTATCGATCTGCATGGTTACGTTATCCTTTGTGATAACCGGCTGCGGTGGAAAATCCACTACCTGTTCCTTCAGATTTACCTTTCTGGCTACTCGTTCAATAAACGGAACCTTGAAGTGAATTCCTGTACTCCAGGTTGCCTGATAAGCTCCCAGACGTTCCAGGATTACTGCATATGCCTGTGGTACAATGCGGACGCAGGATGCAAGGACCCATACCGCAATAACGATAATAACTATCAGAAAAACCACGCCCATAACTAATCCTCCTTATTCTGTTTTACGATAAGTTTCACACCTCGGATCTCTTCGATCGTTACAACGGTGCCTTCGCCGATTTTTTCGTCATCAGCAGAACGTGCAGTCCATTCAATGTCATTGATACGAACCTGGCCTGTCTGCGCCAGATTGTCAATCTCCTGAATCACAACTGCTTTCTTTCCAATCAGACTGTTTGCATTGGTCTGTATGGTTTCTTTGTTGAAGTACTTCATTGCCAGTGGTCTGGTAAAGATGAGAAGTACCAATGAAACACACAGAAACAGCAATATCTGTACAGTGAGGTTCGCTCCTGCATAACATGCAATAGCAGCGACCAGTGCGCCGCCGGCAAACCAGATGGTGGTCAGTCCTGCCGTAATTGCCTCTACAACCAGCAATAACGCAAGAATCCCAAGCCAGATCAAAGGCTGCATGAAACTCCTCCTTTCGTCTGCTATCGTCTCTGACGAGCAGCTTCATACATGAGAATTCCGGATGCCATGGCAGCATTCAGAGATTCTACTTTTCCACACATAGGAATCCGTATCAGACAATCAGCACTGTCTGCCGCTTCATCTGTCAGTCCTTTTCCCTCATTGCCGATCAGGAAAGCAGTTCCTCCTGTGTAGGATTCCTGATCATAAGAGTTCTTACCATGCAGATGTGCCGCAAATGTGCGGATATTTCTGTCTTTCAGTTCCTGTGCTAATGATACCACACTTTCTACATATAGGAAAGGCATTCTGTAGACAGAACCCATGGTTGATCGTATAACCTTCGGGTTTGTGATATCCACGCAGGTCTTTGTCAGAAGAACCCCGCTTACTCCGGCGCCCTCTCCTGTACGGAGAATAGTTCCCGCATTTCCCGGATCCTGCAGATCCTCCAGAATCATAACCAGCGGATTTTTCCCGCCGAGAATATCTTCTATTGTATAGGAAGGTTTCTTAAGCACTGTCATAATTCCCTGCGGCGTCTGTGTATCGCTCATCTGTCGAAAAACAGAATCTGCTACTATCTCATATGGAAGTTTCTCCACCTGAGCCATCAGTTCTGCATCACCGCTGAGAGCTTCTGATACATACACCTTCGAGATCCAATCCCTAGGTGCTTCGCCGAACATTTTTCTTCCTTCTGCAACAAAAAGCCCTTGTTCTCTGCGGGCTTTTGTTTTCTGGTTCAGCTGTATGATATTTTTTACCTGTCCGTTATTTACACTGGTGATCATATCTTATCCTCAATTTTCCGAAACCTTATTCAGGTCACTGTTTGCTCCTGCTGCAACAACTGTGCAGTCTGCCGGAAACACTTCATCCGGCGCCACATTCATATTCATCTTATCGCCATGCTTCAGACCGATCAGATTGATGTTATACTTTTCCCTGACCTTCAGCTCCCGAAGTGTTTTTCCTATCCATTCCCGCGGGATCTTAAATTCTGCCATACTGAAATCAGAAGAAAGCTCAAACATATCGACAAATCCACTGGAGAGAAGATTTCTTGCAACTCTGATACCCATGGAATGTTCAGGATAAATCACCTTATCTGCCCCTATTTTCTCCAGTATCCTGCCATGAAGAGAATTCATTGCCTTCGCCATGACAAAAGGAACTCCAAGTTCTTTCACCTGCATCGTTGCTGTAATACTGGCCTCCATATTCTCGGCTACTGCGATGACCGCAACATCTACGTTCTGAACTCCAAGCGATTCCAAAATTCCCGGATCACGCACATCTGCCTTGACAGCATAGGAAACTTTCTCTGCGATATCCTGCACATTATCATCTTTATCGTCAATGGCAAGTACATCGCAGTTCGCCTCTGCCAGAGTAAGGGCTACCGTCATCCCGAACTGCCCAAGACCGATCACTGCATAAGATTTGTTCTTCATTTTCTTCCTCATTTCTCTTTCTGAACATATATTCGTTATCCTCTGCGAATATCCGCCTGACTGCCGAACCGTTACTATCCAATCATAATATCTTCTTCTGCCAGATGTGAATCTGCCGGCATTTTCTGTACACGTACAGTCACTGCAGTTCCCAGAGTCAGCGGACCGATTCTTCCCAGATACATAGTCAGGATCACGATCCATTTGCCTGCTGTATTCAGGCAGGATGTCAGCCCTCTGCTAAGTCCTACCGTTGCAACCGCAGATGTAATTTCATAAACAACATCTTCTATGGGTGCTTCCGGCATGGCTGCACACAACAGCATACTCATGAGAATAAGTACTGTAAGTACCATACCTGTCACTACAATCGCAGAACGGATGTAGCTGTCTCTGATTCTCCTGTGGTGTACTTCCACATCCCGTTTTCCCTGAAGATTGGATTTCAGACTCAGCAGAAGGACCGCAACTGTTGTTGTCTTAATTCCACCTGCTGTTCCCATAGGAGAACCGCCGATCAGCATCAATATCAGGCACAGCATATAAGTTGCATTGGAAAACCTCTCCTGGCTTACAGTGAAAAATCCGGCTGTTCTTGTGGTAACTGACTGGAACAAAGATGCCATCCACTTCGTTCCCGGCGAATATGTCCCAATACTTTCCGGATTTCCATGATCAAACAGAAAGATCAGTACTGTACCGCCCACAACAAGTATCAGCGTCATCATCAACACAATCTTACTGTGAAGACGAAGATTTTTAAACACACGTCCCACAGGAAGTTTCCCTCTGATGACTCGTTTGATCTTATCCCAGATATCCCACCAGACCACAAACCCAAGACCTGACATAATGATCAGTCCTACACTTGTAAAGTTTACGATCGGATCAGCAACATACTGAGCCAGGCTGTCCTCTCCCAGCAGATCAATACCAGCATTACAGAATGCAGATACTGCCGTAAAAACAGAGTATCCCAGACCTTTTGCCAGACCGAACTGCGGAATAAATCGAACTGCATAACACACTGCACCGATTCCTTCTGCTCCAAACACACAGATCAGAACTTTCTTCACCAGCCTGACCATCCCACCCATTCTGTCCATATTATAGGACTCCTGGATAACACGCCGGTTCCTCAGCGATATTTTCTTTCTCAGACTTATAAAAATAATACTGCCCAGGGAAATCAGTCCCACACCTCCGATCTGGATCAGGACAAGAATAATAATCTTGCCTGCCAGAGTCCAGTGAGTTGCCGTAACAACTGTCACAAGCCCTGTTACACATATACTTGTGGTTGCGGTAAACATGGCATCTGTAAAAGATGTGTGGTATCCGGGTGCCGTACAAAACGGCAGCCACAGAAGTAATCCCCCTAAGATAATCACCCCCGCAAAACCGAGGGTAATTATCTGAGCAGTATTTAATTTATGCAGTCTGTTATATAACTGCATCTTTTTATTCATTTGTTATTTGTTGTTTTTATCATAGTTATGAGAAAGTGACTGGCATACTTCCCACTGGTAATCAGAGATACCTTTCTGCATAGCAAGTGCTTCATTGATATCGAAGTCTACGAATTCACCGTGACGATATCCGACAACGCGGCATGTCTTGCCTGCAACAAGAAGGTCTACAGCCAGGGCACCCATCATAGATGCATATACACGGTCTTTACATGTCGGGCTTCCACCACGCTGCATGTGTCCAAGGATTGTAGCACGTGTTTCGATACCTGTGGCAGCTTCGATACGTTTTGCCATTGCTTCAGAATGACCGATACCTTCTGCATTGATGATAATGTGATGCTTTTTGCCTTTCTTACGACTCTCGATAATGTTATTGATCAGCTTCTGCTCATCATAGTCATATTTTTCAGGAACCAGAACGTCCTCAGCACCGTTGGCAATACCGCACCACAGAGCAATATATCCTGCACCACGTCCCATAACCTCGATGATACTGCATCTCTCATGAGAAGTGGAAGTATCACGTACTTTATCAATTGCTTCCATTGCTGTGTTTACAGCTGTATCAAATCCGATGGTATATTCTGTACATGCAATGTCAAGGTCGATTGTTCCGGGAAGACCGATTGTATTGATTCCGAGATTCGCAAGCTTCTGAGCACCTGCGAAGGATCCGTCACCACCGATGACAACAAGTCCGTCGATTCCATGTTTTCTGCAGATCTCTGCTCCACGTTTCTGGCCTTCTTCTGTACGGAATTCTGCACAACGTGCTGTATAAAGGATTGTACCTCCACGCTCGATTGTATCAGATACATCTTTTGCGCTCATGTCAATGATCTCTTCGTTTAACAGACCATTGTATCCTTTCAGAATACCTTTTACATTTAATCCATTGCTCAGACCTCTTCTGACAACTGCACGAATTGCAGCATTCATTCCCGGTGCGTCACCACCGCTGGTAAGGACACCAATGGTTTTTATCTTATTTTCTGCCATCTTTTCTTCCTCCATCTTCTGAATCTATCTCATTTTTACTATACACATATTCGGGTATAGTTTAGCGCATTTCTATAAGTTTTTCAATCCTCTTTCTACAACTTTAACATTGGTTTTACCATATTTTTCGTACATATAGTTCAGCCATGAGTCCTGAATTTGTACATGATAACCAACCGGAAGCTTCTTTATGGCCTTTACGTCTTTCAGATAAATCACAACAGCACTGTCACCCGGTGAACGTCTGAGGTCTGCAAGCAGTTCCTGAGACTGCTGTGTGTAGCTTTCTTTATTATCAAACTGTATCCAGATTTCCCTTGGCATATTGTCAAAGGGACGGATTTTTTCAAGGATCAGTTTACTGGCGCGATCGTCCTCTGCAGATACTCTGCCCTGAATAAATACTCTGCCTTCTTCATTCAGGAACTGCTGACTTTTCTCATAATCTCTTGGGAACACAACTACCTCCACTGTTCCTACCAAATCCTCCACTGTGAGGAATGCCATAACCTTATTATTCTTTGTATATTTGATGGTTTTATCCGTAATCATTCCACCGATAATTACTTTCTGACCATCCGTGACTTTCGGAAGATTTGTTTCTTCATCCTGCTGAAAATCAGAGGTTTTCGCAGAAATGGTTTTCTCCATCATTTCCCGGTAATTTTCCAGAGGATGACCACTGAGGTAGATTCCCAGAACTTCCTTCTCATATCCCAGAAGTTCCTCTTTTCCGAATTCCTCCACATCGGGCATACGGATTTCAAATTCTTTCTTGTCCTCCTCGCTTACCAGATCAAAAAGGCTCATCTGTCCGGCCAGTGAATTCTTCTTATCCTGACTGATACTGTCTGAAATCTTCTGATAAACCAGCATTTTCTGGCGGCGGTTACCATTCAGGCAATCCAGCGCACCTGCTTTGATAAAGTTTTCTACTGCTCGCTTATTCATCTGCGGAGAGTTTCGTTCCATAAAATCCTTCAGGGAATGATATTGTCCGTTCTCTTCCCTCTCTTTTACCAGGCTTTCAATAACCGGACGTCCCACACTCTTTATGGCGGACAGACCATATCGGATCGCACCGTTATCTACAGAGAATCCATACATTCCACAGTTCACATCCGGCGGCAAAATCTTAATCCCCATCTGCCTGCAGACCAGAATATATTCTGCAACCTTATTGGGAAAATCAATAACCGATGTCATTAATGCAGCCATAAATTCCACAGGATAGTAATATTTCAGATATGCAGTCTGATAGGAAACAACTGCATAGGCTGCTGCATGGGACTTATTAAAAGCATATTTGGCGAAATCAATCATTTCATCATAGATTTTATTTGCCGTTGCCTCATCAATTCCATTTGCAATACAGCCTGGAACTCCCTCTGCTTCATTTCCGTAAACAAAGTTCTGGCGCTCCTTTTCCATGACAGAGGCCTTCTTTTTGGACATTGCACGGCGCACCAGGTCGCTTCGGCCCAGAGTATAACCTGCCAGGTTACGAACGATCTGCATAACCTGTTCCTGATAGACAATACACCCATAAGTAGGCTTCAGGATTGGCTCCAGCTGAGGGCAGTCGTAACGGATGGTATCCGGACGGTTTTTGCCCCGGATATACTGAGGGATAAAATCCATGGGGCCCGGACGGTAAAGAGAAATTCCTGCGATCACATCTTCCAGACTCTGAGGCTTCAGTTCCTTCATGAAGTTTTTCATTCCCGCACTTTCAAGCTGAAATACACCATCAGAACGACCGGTGCCAAGGGAATCCAAAACCTTTTTATCATCATAATTAATCTTCTGCATATCCAGAGTCACTCCTGCATCCTTCTGGATCAGCTTTACTGCATTCTGGATTACAGTCAGAGTACGAAGTCCCAGGAAGTCCATTTTTAAAAGTCCCAATTCTTCCAGTGTTGTCATGGTAAACTGAGTGACAATAGACCCGTCTGATGCTCTGGAAAGCGGTACATATTCTGATACGTCCTTCTGGCTGATAACAACACCTGCCGCATGCATGGAAGTATGTCTTGGAAGTCCCTCCAGACGTCTTGCCATATCGATCAGATAATGAATTTCATCCTGCTCTTCATATGCTTTTTTCAGCTCAGGGTTCATAGTAAGGGCTTTATCTATAGTAATATTTAATTCCTGCGGGATCATTTTCGCAATGGAATCCACCTGTGCATAAGGCATATCCAGTACACGGCCCACATCCCGGATCACACCACGGGCTGCCAGCGTACCAAAAGTAACGATCTGAACCACACAATCATCCCCATATTTACGGCGGACATATTCAATAACCTCCTGCCTTCTTTCGAAGCAGAAGTCAACGTCAATATCAGGCATAGATACTCGTTCCGGATTCAGAAATCGCTCAAAGAGCAGATCATAGCGAATAGGATCAAGCTGTGTGATGCCCAAGGTATAAGCAACCAGACTTCCCGCTGCAGAGCCACGTCCCGGTCCTACCATAATGTCATGATCGCGGGCATATTTGATAAAATCCCATACTATAAGGAAGTAATCCACGTAGCCCATATTTTTTATAGTAGATAATTCGTAATTCAGACGAGCTTTTAATTCCTCTGTAACCGGCTGATAACGTTCCTCCAGTCCCTCGAAGCATAGCTTGTTCAGATATTCCCAGGATGTAAGACCATCCGGCACATCGAACCTTGGAAGCTTGGTCACGCCAAATTCAATCTCAACATGACATCTCTGTGCAATCTTATGAGTATTCTCCAGGGCCTCCAAAGCATATGGGAAAAGTTCTGCCATTTCTTCCGGGGATTTCACATAATACTGGCCGCCCTCATAACGCATTCTGTCCTCGTCTGCCAGTTTCTTGTTTGTCTGCAGACAGAGAAGAATATCATGAGGATCAGCATCCTCCGCCCTTGTATAATGCACATCATTGGTTGCCACAAGGTCAATCCCTGTTTCTTCGTGCATACGGAGAAGCTCCTGATTTACCAGTCTCTGCGCAGGGATTCCATGATCCTGTAATTCCAGGAAGAAATTGCCTTTTCCAAAAATATCCTGATAACGAAGAGCTGCTGCCTTTGCATCCTCATACATGCCTCTCTGAAGATACCTGGCCACTTCACCTGCAAGGCAGGCACTTAAGGCAATAATCCCTTCATGGTACTCTTTTAATACCGCAAGATCTACTCGCGGTTTATAATAGAATCCTTCTGTAAAACCCTTGGACACAATTTTCATCAGATTTGCATAACCCTGATTATTCTCTGCCAGAAGAACCAGGTGGTAATATCTGTCTTCGCCGCTTCCTGCTTCACGGTCAAATCTGGAACCGGGAGCTACATAAACCTCACATCCCAGAATCGGATTGATTCCCTCGGCTCTTGCTGCACGATAAAAATCAATCACCCCATACATAACTCCATGATCTGTGATCGCCGCACTGTCCATGCCAAGTTCTTTGACACGGGCTACATATTCTTTTATCTTATTGGAACCATCCAGCAGACTGTATTCTGTATGGACGTGAAGATGTGTAAACTCCAACTCTATTTCTCTCCTGTTCTAATATCTGCAATTTTATCGCAGCATATTTTTATAAATTTAACTGAATCAGATAAGTCCCATGCTTCAATTGCGAAAAGCAATAATCATTGGGTGGGGACTTGCTTGTCTGTTACTATTTCGCGTAGATTCTCTTGTCCTTAATCTCTACTTTGCCTTCCTTCATCAGATGGCCAATGGCACGTTTAAATGCTCCCTTACTCAGACCAAATTCTCTCTGGATCACTTCCGGTGATGCCTTGTCATCAAATGGAAGAACACCTGCAAACTCATTGATCACTTCAAGGACATTCTCCGCATCCTCATTGATCTGCAGGTATGCCTTCTGGCGGTCTGTGACATTCATTTTTCCGTCTTCTTTTACTTCGCTGACACGCAGTTCCAGAATCTTGCCCGGACGGTATTTTCCCTTGGCTTCTCTTGCAGGGATCAGTGCAGAATATTTATCATCAACTGCCACAAATACACCGAATCTGTCGCTGATCTCATAAACACGGCCCTTCACCATATCTCCCACTACATAAGGAGTTCTGGTGGAAAGATAATGATAAACCTTCATAGTTGCGCAGAGACGACTGCTCTTGTCAATATAGAGTGCTACCAGCACATCTTCTCCCTCTCTTACTTTCAGAGTCTGTTCATGATATGGAAGCAGAAGGTCTTTCTCCAGTCCCCAGTCAAGGAATGCACCAATCCTTGTTACCTGAGAGACTTTCAGAACTGCTGTCTGACCTACCTGAAGCTTCGGTTCTTTTGTTGTTGCAATAAGACGGTCTTGGGAATCCTTATAGATAAATGCTTCAATGCTGTCGCCTTCCTTTGTTCCTTCCGGAACCTGTCTGGACGGAAGAAGAACACGGTTCTTTGCATCTGCCTGCATATCCTCACCCAGATATACACCGAAATCTACGGACTTTACTACTGTTAATTTCTGTTTTTTTCCTAACTCTATCATATAATCTCCATTTCTGTTGTGATAGTATCTTTTTAAAGAAAATTAAAAATATACTATACTTTCATCATCCTCTGACATTAGCTTTATATTTCAGTATAACATAAATAATAAAGGCGGCACAATGCCGCCTTATTATTTTTTATTATCTTATTTTACGTTACTGTTCACTATAGATCAGGATGTATTTTATTCCAACTCGATTTCACATACACTCAGACAGATTCTTTATCGTTTATTATATATTCTGCATCCACTTGCACGCCAGTTCCATCCAGGACTGGCACTCTTTCTGTACACAGCCGCCGTCTTCGTGGCTTGTCTCTTCGTTTGCAAGACTTAAA
>ERZ791734.2627-NODE-2627-length-10949-cov-2.212043_pt1 | contig 10949 bp, 14 predicted proteins | sample MGYA00509953_ERZ791734 | MGnify/ENA primary metagenome ERZ791734 (study PRJEB30046, sample SAMN00792038) | human gut metagenome | study: EMG produced TPA metagenomics assembly of the A metagenome-wide association study of gut microbiota in type 2...
CGTAGCTACATTGCCGAGCTGATCGAAAAAAATTTTGACGGTCTTCTCCCTGACCCTGCTCGTATCCACTCCATTTTGGATATGTGCACGGGTTCCGGCTGTTTGGCCATTCTGCTGGCAGAGAAATTTCCTCAGGCTGAAGTTGATGCCGTCGACATCAGCAGCGACGCTCTAGAAGTGGCTGAAATCAACATCGCCGACTACGAATTCGAAAATCGTGTCTATCCGATTCAAAGCGATTTGTTCGAGAATCTGCAGAACACGAAATACGATCTCATTATTTCGAATCCGCCCTATGTCACGGAAGCTTCCATGGAAGGACTTCCTCAGGAATACCGTTACGAGCCTTCTTTAGCCTTGGTCGCAGGCGCCGACGGCATGGATATCATCGACCGGCTGCTTAAAGAAGTTAAAGCGCACTTAAATGACAACGGTGTTTTAATCGTTGAGCTCGGAGACGGCGCCGAAAACTTCAAGGAACGTTTCCCCAATATTGAGGTCACCTGGCTGCCCACCTCCGGCGGCAAAGATCAAGTCTTCATGATTAAGAAAGAACAGCTTCCCGATGCTTAGACTTCAGAATGTGAGCCTGGTTCGAGGCGTAAGAGTTTTATATAAAAACGTCAATCTCACGACTTCGGACGGAGAAATTATCGGACTGGTCGGACCCAACGGGTCCGGCAAGTCCACGCTTTTCGCCGCAATTCTGGGCGAGCTCTCCACTGAGGACGGCGACATCCTTGCGCCTCCTTTGAACCGCATCTCGCACGTGGCCCAGCGTGTGGTTGAGACCGATCTTCCTGCCTTGGAATACATCCTGGAGGGACACGCTCCTTTGATGGAAGCCAAAGCAGAACTCAAGCGAGCGGAAGAAGCCGGCGATGATATGGCTTATGCACAAGCTGTTGCACACTTGGCCGAAATCAATGAAGGCGCTGTCGTCGCAAAAGCCGAAGAAATTCTCTACGGTTTGGGTTTCAAGCCCAATGACTCTTCGCGCCAGGTCTCAGAGTTTTCTGGCGGTTGGAGAAACCGAATCGCGCTGGCTCGTGCGCTCATGCGTCCGGCCGATTTGCTTCTGTTGGATGAGCCTACCAACCATTTGGACATTGACTCGGTCATCTGGCTCGAAAGTTTCCTGAAGCAGCAGGAAGCCACCGTCATTGTCATTTCTCACGACAGAGAATTCCTGGATCGAATTGCAAAATCCATTTGGTCGGTTGAAGACAACACGATCAATCGGTACGGCGGCAACTACTCACAGTTTGAAGTCACCAGAGCTCAAAAACTCGCGCTTCAGCAAGCCGCCGCTAAAGCCTACGAACGCGCCGCTTCGCACCTCCAGGCCTACATTGATCGATTCCGCTACAAGGCCACGAAAGCTCGTCAGGCTCAGTCACGAATTAAGATGCTGGAAAAACTTCAATCCGTCGAGCCGGTCTTGGCGAAGAACGAATGGAGGTTTTCTTTCCTGCAACCGGAGAAAGTGCCTCAGCATTTAATCACCGCTGAAGGAGTTGCCTGCGGATACGAACCCGACCATCCCATCCTGACTCAAGTTAAGTGCAATATCTCAGCAGGTGCTCGAATCGGTATATTGGGCGTTAACGGCGCCGGTAAGTCGACGCTTGTGAAGACCCTCATCGGTGAGCTTGAGCCTCTAGCCGGAGAAATCCGCTACGGACAAGGCCTGGAGATCGGCTATTTCGCTCAGCACCAGCTCAATGACTTAAGAGATGACGAGTCTCCTCTGCAGCATTTAACGCGCATTGCTCCTCCGAATATGCGCGAACTGGACTTGAGGAACTTCTTAGGCAAATTCCGCTTTTCCGGAGATCAGGCTCTTGCACCGGTCGGTCCCATGTCCGGCGGAGAAAAAGCCCGCCTCTCCCTAGCGCTTATCGCTTGGAACAAACCAAATCTTCTCGTGCTGGACGAACCGACCAATCACCTGGATATGGAAACCCGCGAGGCTCTGACCGTCGCCCTGTCCTCTTATGAAGGCGCCGTCCTCCTCGTCTCTCACGATCGTCATTTGCTCAGAGCCAGCTGCGACGAACTTTGGTTGGTTCGTGACGGCAAGCTCTCTGAATTTGACGGAGATTTGGATGAATATGCCGAAATTGTCTTAAAGGACAAGAAAGCGAGGAATGCGGCACCTGAAGATTCCGGGGCACCTGTTCCGGTGAATCGTAAGGAGCAGCGCCGAAACGAGGCTCAGGAACGTGCACGCATCAGTGCACTGTCTAAACCTCTCAAGAAAGAGCTCAGCAAGATCGAGAAAGAACTCGATTTAGCCAACAAAGAGAAGAGCGCTTTGGATCTCAAACTTGCTGACACTGATTTTTATCAAGGAAATCAGGACGAGGTTGCAGAAGCCTTAAAACGCCACGGCGAACTCTCTTCCAAGATTGACGAACTCGAAGGCCGCTGGCTCGAAATTTCCGAAGAGCTTCAGAACATCAGTTCGTCGAGCGATCTTTCTTAAGCCCAATCTCTAAAACTTCAATTCCTTCATCCCGGAGTTCTGATACCTCTTCCGAGGTCGGAGTTCCGGTGATGAGGCGGTCCGGGGCGTCTCCTCTGTGAATGGAGCGAGCCTCATCGGCAAATCGATCCCCGACAAATTCGCTCTCATCCAAAATCTTTTTGACCGTTTTATAGACGGTATGCATTGCCTCCACGGTATTTTGCGAGACATCCTTTTGTGTAGAAGAAGCCTGGATGTGAGGCGCAGAAAGGGCTCTCGAAATGACATTCGAATTACACACGGGACATGTGAAAAAACCGTTCTTTTTTTGTTCCTCAAAAGCTTCGATGCTGGGCACCATCGCCTCGAACGTATGTCCGTTTTCACAAATAAAATTAAAAACCTTTAATCCCATCTTTATTTGGAAAAGTGAATAGTCCTCGCTTATAGGATAAAAGAAAAGGCGCTGATTTTCCACCGAAAAACATTGGGTTTTTCACCGAACTATTTGAAGTTAAAAGACAAATACGGGGAGAAATCTGCGCCTCTAAAAGCGTGTTCACAAATATAAACATTTCCCTTTCAAAGTAATTTCCTCAACTCGTTTGACAAGTCAAAAAAGCCTCTGTATAGTGCAACTTCTGTCGCGGGAGTAGCTCAGTTGGTAGAGCGCAACCTTGCCAAGGTTGAGGTCGCGAGTTCGAGACTCGTCTCCCGCTCCAATTTTCAGTTATCTGATGTTGGCGCGATAGCAAAGCGGTTATGCACCGGATTGCAAATCCGTTGAGAGCGGTTCGACTCCGCTTCGCGCCTCCAGTGACGCGGGAGTAGCTCAGTTGGTAGAGCGCAACCTTGCCAAGGTTGAGGTCGCGAGTTCGAGACTCGTCTCCCGCTCCACACAGTTTCTGAAAATAGTGTAGAATCACGCTCCACGCGGGAGTAGCTCAGTTGGTAGAGCGCAACCTTGCCAAGGTTGAGGTCGCGAGTTCGAGACTCGTCTCCCGCTCCAAATTCTTTTCATCGGTGACCCGCGTTTGCGGATTTTTTTATTTCTGCGTCAAGAAAAGAAACGGCGAAAAACCTTTCGATTCCTCGCCGCCGTCCCTATTCCTTTAGGAAATTATTTCTTGCCTCCTAACAGAGAGCCAAGAATGCCTCTCAGGATTTTTTCTCCGCTTTGGCGAACAACCTTTTCGACAATTCCTTCACGATGGCCGCCCCTAGGTCCTGTAGAGCCTAAAAGGATGTCTTTGGCTTTACTCATCAAAATATCTGTGAAGTCCGGTCCTTCCTGCTCGGCAGCTCCCGGTGCCGCGAGTTTACCCGGCTGAGGAGCTCCGTTGTCTACAGCAATCGCCGAAGAGCCTCTCTGCTGAAGAACTTCGTAGGCACTGACTCGGTCAATAGCCTTGTCATACACACCTTTCAGCACAGATGCATTTTGGATCGCCTGTCTTTCAGCAGGCGCGATCGGTCCGATCTGGCTTCCCGGGGCGCATACCCAAACTCTTTGCGTAATACCGGGCGTACCGTTGTCATCCAAGAAGCTTACTAAAGCTTCACCGACGCCGAGTTCCTGAATGGCCTGCACCATATCGATTTTCGGATTCGGTCTCATGGTTTCAGCGACCGTACGGACAGCCTTTTGATCGCGAGGCGTAAACGCTCTCAAGGCGTGCTGAACTCGGTTGCCCAATTGACTTAAAACTTTTTCCGGGATATCGGCCGGACTCTGAGTCACAAAGAAGACACCAACGCCTTTAGAACGAATCAAACGAACAACCTGCTCGACTTTATCGATTAAAACTTGAGGAGCGTCGTTAAAGAGCATGTGTGCTTCGTCAAAGAAGAAAACGAGCTTCGGTTTTTCAAGGTCTCCGGCTTCCGGCAGATTTTCATAAAGTTCGCTCAGAATCCACAAAAGGAAAGTTGCATAAGCTTATCTGCAGCAAGGATGTTTACAACGCCCTTTCCGTCCGATGTCTGCATCAAATCATGGATATTGAGCATCGGTTCACCGAAGAACTTATCTCCGCCCTGATTTTCCAATACCAGCAGACCTCTTTGAATGGCTCCGATAGATGCCATTGAGATGTTGCCGTACTTCGTTCTGAACTGTGCGGCGTTATCGCCCACAAATTGAAGCATAGAGCGCAGATCTTTCAGATCCAACAGCAACAGCCCGTTATCGTCGGCAATCGAAAATACGGCGTTTAAGACGCCTTCCTGAGTATCGTTTAATTGAAGGAGACGGGACAGAAGCAGCGGTCCCATATCACTGATCGTTGCACGAACGGGGAAACCTTCCTGACCGAAGACATCCCAAAACACAACCGGGCAGGCTGACCAATCCAGAGTCGGCAAGTGATGCTTTTCCAAACGCGCTTTCAGCTTGTCTGTCGGCACCGCAGCTTTTGCAATGCCCGACAAGTCACCTTTGATATCCGCAAGGAATACCGGAACGCCTTTCTTGGAGAAAGATTCGGCTAATTTTTGTAAAGAAACTGTTTTTCCGGTTCCTGTTGCACCTGTGATACAGCCGTGGCGGTTAGACATATTGGTCAAAAGGATTTCGTCCTTATAGCCGCTCTGTTCGTCTGTCACGCCGAAAATAATTTGGTTGTCCATTAACTTTCTCCGTTTGGTTAATTTTCGTAAGTTTAGACAAGCTTGCAATAAAACGGAAAAACAAGGCGTCAAATCAAGTTCAAGACAATTTTTACAAATTTGCCCATTCTGCGAAACCCGACTCAAACACAAAATATTTTTTTGTGCTATAGTTCGTTTTCGCTGTTAAACAGCAGTGCGCCAGTAGCTCAGCTGGATAGAGTACCTGGCTACGAACCAGGGGGTCGTGGGTTCGATTCCTGCCTGGCGCGCCAACACCCTTAAGCCACAAGGCTTACAGAGTAGTTAAAACGAAAACACCTCATCAAACACCACAGTGTTGAATGAGGTTTTTTTTATATTAAAACTCAATAACGCCGTCCCTTCAAGGAGAATCTCGTGCGAATCGAGACTATAGCTGACCAGCTTTTCTATTCAACTGTATTAGTGTCTTGTCATGGTGTCAAAAGTGATAATTCTTGGACGGGAACCGGTTTTTTGTTTGGATACAGGCAAAATGATAAGCTCATGAGGTTCCTTGTTTCTAACAAGCATGTATTCAAAGATGCGGCTCATATTTCCATACGGATCAACAAAGGGGCTAGCGCTCCCGCAGGAGAATCTTTTGAGCTTGAGCTTCCTACTAGCTTTTGGGGGCACCCAGACTCCGAGGTAGATGTTGCCGTTATAGATATAAACGAAGAGTTTTGTAATTCAAAAGAGTCTTGTTTTTGCAGGTTCATTTCTAAAGATATCATTCCAACTGAAGAACAACTGCGAAACCTCGATTCTTTAGAAAACATAACCTTTTTTGGGTGCCCTAATGGCTTGTATGATGAGGTCAATTGCCTTCCCATTGCTAGAACAGGAGTGACCGCAACTCCTCCAATGGTTGACCATAAGGGAATGCCTGTCTTTTTGATAGACGCTTCTGTCTTTCCTGGTTCCAGCGGAAGCCCTGTATTCATCCTTAATTCGGGGTCCTATCACGTAGGGAATTCAATCTATTTAGGAAGTCGAATTTATTTTCTCGGCGTTCTCGCGGCGTCTCAAATTCAACCTTCCTTATACGATATTTTTTCCGTTCCAACTTCTTCAAAACTTAAGACGGCGGTTGCTCAATATATCGATCTTGGAATTGTTTATAAAGCCAAAACTGTAATTGAGACTATTGAAAGCTACCTTAATAGTCAAATACCCTCTTAAATATTTCAATTTCCTTGGGTTCAATTTTAAGAATTAGATCTTTCGTGTATTGTTGCGCTCGTGGAAATTCTTTACTTGTGTATGTTGTAAATCCTTTAGAAACTTTTTTCTCTACTTGTGGTTTTCTGCACAGAATTTAATAGCTCGGTCAGCTCTGTCGACAGCCTCTTTGTATCTGACTGCCAGGCGGAGACATCTATTACGTTCCCTATCGGCGTTAGTTTTGGACAATCGTTCAATCTCTGCGAGCTGGTTGCGCATCCGGTCAAGCTCATCACGAGAAGCAGACTCAGCAGTACGCAACTCAGATAAAGCCAGCGCGTCATTAGTCTGCTGGGTCTTGTATGTCTCAATCGTTCTCTCGAGCGCTGTGATTTGAGCACGGGCATTTTTGAGTTCCTCCTTGTTCTGCCCCTGATGGAAGCCGTAGAAGTATGCGGAAACGACCACAAGGAGCGCGCCGATAATCTTTAGTACCATGGCCACCACCCATAGAAGTAAACCTGGTAGGTGTACGATCCCAGCATGATTGCTAAGTCAATGATGTAAAACCACTTCCAACGTTTGAGGAAATTCCGCCAGCCGACTTCAAGCTGACCGTGAAAGGCAAGGTACTTGTCCTTAACTAAGAAGCAAAGGAACAACAAAATAATGGAGGAGGAAAAGAAGCCTCCCGTAAGCCATTCCTGAGGAGTTCTCCGGATGTAGTCCGGGAAAAAAGATGCTCCTCCCTCTACGCAGAAAAGCCTCCAAAGTAAGATCGCGAGGTTGAGAAGTACCACGCATACAAAGCAAAGACCGTAGGATTTCCACAGCGTCATCTTTGTGGGCGACGTCTGCCACTCCTCGAGGACTTTCCAAAAATTCATGCCGAATGCTCCTGTAACCGTGGCCAGGATTAAACCAATAACTGATATAATTTCACTCATAAAATATCCTTTGCAAATATTTTGTATTCCGCTCAGTGCTCCAACACTGGGCGGTTTTAATTTTTAAGAGAAGAATAAATTCAGCTCTCTCATACGCCGATCCCTCAGCCCTTTCGTGACAACAGGATTGTCCGGGTTGCAATACTTCGGCCACCACGTCCGGACATTCTCCCACTCGCCTCGGTTAATCATTCCGAATAGTCTGTAGGTTCGGCACTTCGTTAAGCCGAAGTTGTAGACGAATGACATCAGGGCAATAAACTGATTCTCGTTGATGTCGATATGGATAAGCGTTGCAAGCTCTTCCTGGGTGCGTTGGAGGTCTCGATCTAAAAGGTCGTAGGCTTCTCTTCGAGTAACGATGTCGCCCTCGTGAACATTCCGAGCATGGCCAAATCCGATGGTCCAATGGCCCGTGGGGCACTTGTAGGCCATTGGTTTAAACCCTTCTTGTTCAGCTACAAACTCGGCGGCGATCTCAGGTGGAAACAGCATTAAATTTTGTTTTCTCATTTATGCTCGGCCTCCTCGTGCTTCTTATAGAGTTCGTGAATGAGTTTTGTATTGTTCTGAATAGCCTGCTCGTTAGCCCATATTCCCCGTTTGATATCGTCAAATATCACGTTGCGCTCGCAGTAATACCACCCTAGAAGAAAGCCGAAACACACTGCAATGGCAATGGCGGCTGATCTGCATAGGCGTATCGCCCACTCGTTAAGTAAGACTGTCATGGTTCTTTGGCCCCAGTCTGTTGTCTAAAAATTTTTTGATGTAATAAGCGATGATCCGGACTCCGAGGTATGCGGCCATGAAAGAGATACCGACCGCGGCGAGCTCGTTGACGCCGTACCCCTCAAGAATCCAGAAAACACCGATGGCCGTGACACCTCCGGACAGTGCTTCCCAGATTGCCTCGAATGCCGAAAACTCAATCGGCCGCTCCTTTCGCTTTTCTCTCCAGTCGTCGACGTATCGGAGCAGTCCAGCGATTAGGCCCAGGCCACCCACGCAACCGATTAAGGTGTTTATCAATTCAGTATGTTTAAGCATGGCAATGTGCGCGCTCCTTGGAACTTTCTGTTCCGATTATCATTCGCTGTTTCTGCGTCATGTAGACACTCCCTAAAGCTTGATTGTCATCACTCAATTAAGCTTCAATGCAACGGCTTCTTGCATTGTCAACTATCAAGTTCGCTTCAAGTGTCACCTCGACAAATCAGCCTTCTTGGGAAACTGTTAGACATGTTATGAGCGCTTTTTCTTTCAATGCGCACACCTAACGAAAAGCCCCTCAAGTCGAGGGGCGGGACGGTTAAGAGCCGATAGCTTTTGTAAAACTCAAAGTTCCAGCGGCTGTTTGTGAAGAAGTTGAGTTGTAGTCATAGCGAAGAGTTTGTCCTTTAGCTACAGGAATAGAAATATGATTCCAGTGAACAATGCCGTCAGCTATGCCTCCAGCGGTGAGCGACACATCACTATCCGCACACAAGTAAGCGAAGGTACAGAAGCTTCCCGTGCTCAAGTGGGCGTATCCATCGGCAGGAGCGACATAAGTTGCATTTCTAATGTCCCCCGATAAGGTAGCTATTTTTACCCACGACGTGCTTGAAGGCCCTGCATAAGCCTGATGGCCTATGAACTCCGTGTCCGAGCGTTTCACGAACTTGGAAAGGAGGAGCGCTAAAACTGATTTCAGCATGACGCACCTCCTGCTGTCGAGCTAAGTCGTTGCGGAGCCGTTAGCTGGTGCGAACCAAATTTCAGAGACCCCAGTGACAACAATAAGCTCAAGTCTCTGACCCTTTGCAATAGGAAGAGTGCAACTTGTTCTGCAGGTAGCTCCAGCCTCTTGAGTTGCTGAGAACCGCGCCACAACCAAGCCCCCCGAAGTGACAAGGACATCAAAGAAAGGGTTTGAGTTCGCGTAAACTCCGACCCATCCGTCAGAAGGCGCGACATACCTAGTGATTGTTGCGTCGAGTTGCACACGGCGGCTCGGCATAGCCTGATGTCCGACCCATTCCTTTTTGCTTGTAAGGAACTTCTCCGCAAAGAGCTGTACCAATGACTTAAGCATAGGCCACCTCCTTGCAGAAGAAGTTTCTTAAGAGTACCCCCCCCCGATTAGCCTATAAAATCGAGCCGCTAGATTTTTGCTATGAGAGGAGAGAAGGAGGCATTTTTGGCCTTTGGCTAAAGCCAAGTTGACGCCGCTAATCTGAGCATTAGAGCGACAGACATAGCTACCACGTACTTCCCCGTTATTTTCTACACGGGCAGCGATTTGGGAGCCCTCTGCTATGGATTCTCCTTGAAATTGGATATACCCATCACTGGGCGCAGTGTATTGTCCAATCGCACCCCAACTCCCGATAGAAGTTGAATTTAGAGAAATAGCCGTCCATGTGCTGGACGGCATAGCCTGATGTCCTACAAGCTCGGATTCCTGTTTGGAGAAGAACTTTGATAGGAGGAGAGCCAATAAGTTTTTTAACATGCTGCACCTCCAGATACAAAATTATTTTGACGATTCGTTGCGAACAAAAGTAAGATTCCCCGAACCCGAGTAGACGCCAAGATCCACAACGATTGTGTCACCCTTCTGTATCGGGATCGAGGCCCATTTCCACCCACTAGTGGCGTTAGTGAGATAGCTAACCTTTCTTGTGGAGTTTTCAAGTCTGAACCACTTATTGGCGACGTCATTAGCCCCTCCAATCTGAAACACGGCCCAACCACTAAATGGGGCAATGATATATTGTTGACCTCCTCCCTGAACGTTTTGGTTCTGTACTGTTGTACCCGGCCCACATTGGTAAGCAATGTCAGGATACTTGCTTTGCAAAAACTTCTCTGCAAATAATTGAACGAGGGCTTTAAGCATGACAGAGCCCTCCGAATAAAGCTATTATACCCCCCCCGACGATTGCCCCGAGGGTTTTTACAAAGATGATTTTTATCCCTTTCACTTGTACGCCTTTAATGGTATAGGTTTGGCCTTTAGCGACAGGGGCAGAACAAGCCATATCCTTTTCAGCCCCCGTTTGTGCAGAGGAGAATGTCATGCCTGATGTGAGGACTCTCATCTCACTTGTTGTGTTGTTGACTGACCTTGCGAAAATATTTACGTAACCGTCATCGGCCGCCACCCCTTGGTAGATATTTCCCCATGACTGAAAAGCGTCATTCTGCGTAAGCAAGACGGTTTCCGAGGCACTTGGCATAGCGCTATGCCCCGCCTCCTCGGGAGTAGTTCGGCTATCGAGTAGCCGCTGAATAAGTTTTTTGATTAGCATTTTGACTCCTCGCCCGAGCCAAAATGCTCAGGCGCTAGGTTGGTAAAACTAATGGGTAGATTCTTAACTGTGCAGTTGTACCTTTATAAGAGGCGACGACTGTATCTCCCTTTTTTGCATAGATATAAACCGCACCATTAAAAGCCGATCTCCTAATCAGCGTAATAAAATTACCACCTGCGTTTAAACCGATATGGTCTACAGAACCAACCGTATTTTCCACATATAGGCAAACCAAACATGGTGTTGTCGCAACGTAAGTAGGAGAATTTTCAGGCTCGTCCGGAAGGTTTATTACAGTCGGAGAAGGCCACACGGGTAACCCAAACTGCTCGGCCTCCTTGCCATAGATTAGCTTACTACCCCCCCCGTTTACAGCTCGTTTAGGCACAAACAGACCGCACAACAACTGCAAAACTTTCTTAAGCATTAAAACCTCCT
>ERZ791734.2633-NODE-2633-length-10927-cov-2.511405_pt1 | contig 10927 bp, 5 predicted proteins | sample MGYA00509953_ERZ791734 | MGnify/ENA primary metagenome ERZ791734 (study PRJEB30046, sample SAMN00792038) | human gut metagenome | study: EMG produced TPA metagenomics assembly of the A metagenome-wide association study of gut microbiota in type 2...
TGATTAAAAGGGAATCAGGTGAGAATCCTGAACAGTCCCGTTGCTGTATGTCTCATAAAAAAGCGTAGTAAACACATACTCTATGCCACTGAAAGGCCACGTGCCGATTGGGAAGGCGTTTACTGCGGAGACGAGTCAGAAGACCTGCCATGCAATATAGTTCAATAGCTTTCGAGGACGAGCTATGAATCCGAAAATCCCGGGCGGCCATCGGTCGTAGTACGGGGTTGTCTATTCATATTTACGGGTTTTCTTAGAAGCTGTTTTGATGGAGTTTTCACTGTCAAATAGATAGTTCATGGGAGAAATCAAACGCAGGCATGCCTTATGCCTGATGGGAGTCTTTTGCCTGCCCTTACCTGCCGTATCCGCACACCGGACGGACAGCATACGCAACTTGGGCGAGGTAGTGGTCAAAGCCAAGACCTACAAAGAGGTCATTCCCGCACAGACCCTGAAAGGGGAAGAACTGCGGAAGCTGAACAGCTTTTCCGTGGCTGATGCCATCCGTTATTTTTCGGGACTGCAAATCAAAGACTACGGCGGTGTGGCCGGACTGAAGACGGTCAACATCCGCAGCATGGGTACGAACCACACGGGCGTATATTACAACGGCATACAGTTGGGCAACGCACAGAACGGGCAGGTGGACTTGGGCAAGTTCTCGTTGGACAACATCGAGGAAATCTCGCTCTATAACGGACAGAAAAGCGACATCTTCCAATCGGCGCGAGAGTTCGGCTCGTCGGGTAGCATTTATCTCACCACCCGCCGCCCCCGGTTCGAAGGGGAGAAGGATGCCAACCTGGCGGCCAAAGTGAAGTTCGGTTCCTACGGATTGCTCAACCCAGCTTTGCTTTACGAGCACAAAATCAGTGACAAAATCAGCGCGGCTGTCAGTGCGGAGTGGATCACGTCACAAGGCGACTACAAGTTCCGTTACCGGCGCGTGGACGTAAGCGGGGCACTGAAGTACGACACCACTGCCGTGCGCCACAACAGCGACATCGACGCCCTGCGCATCGACGCGGGATTGTACGGCCTCTTCGAGAAGGGGAAATGGAACGTCTTCGCCTACCATTACACCTCGGAAAGAGGGATTCCGGGGGCCATCGTGAACAACGTGTGGAAGCGTTCGGAACGGTTGTGGGACCGCAACTCTTTCCTCCAAGGAAGTCTAGAATGGCATGTATGGCGCGGGCTGAGCATGAAGTTCAACACGAAATACGCCTCCGACTACACCCACTACATGAACAACAACACGGACATCAAGCTGACAGACAACATCTACAAGCAGCGGGAGTGTTACTTCTCGTGGGCTAACAAATACGCCATCACGGCGGACTGGGACGTGTCCGTGGCCTACGACTTCCAGTGGAACGGTTATGAGGGATTCGACCTGAACAAGGACCACGACAAGGAGCACTCGATGAACACGGCCACTCGTGGCACACACTACATCTCGGCCGCCACGGCCTTCACCGTGGCCGACCGGCTGAAGGTACAGGCCAGTGTGTTGGAGACGTTCGTAGACGAGGAGAAACGCCAACGGGACAAGGCACCGAACAAAAGCAAGGTGACCCCGGGGCTGTTCCTCTCTTACCAACCGTGGAGGAAACACGACATAGTGGTGAGGGCCTTCTACAAGACGGCCTACCGCATGCCGACATTCAACGACCTCTACTACACGGACATGGGCAACCCGGCCTTGCTACCGGAGACCACCACGCAATACAACGTGGGTGCCGTGTACGACCGCACGCGCACCGAAGGCATCTTCCGCAACCTACACCTCAATGCGGACGTATACTACAACGACGTGAGGAACAAAATCGTATCGTGGCCGCAGGGACCTCAGTTCCGCTGGACGACCATCAACCTGGGGCGGGTGGACATCCGGGGGATGGATGCCGGGGCGGCCTGCACGTTGGCCTTTCCCCACGAATGGACGCTGACGGGCAAGTTGCAATACACTTATCAGGAGGCCATCGACGTGACGAATCCGTCGGACACGTACTACCGCGACCAGATTCCCTACATCCCCTGGCACAGCGGCTCGGCCATCATAGCCCTCTCGTGGGGCACATGGTCTCTGGGCTACAGCTTCATCTACGTGGGCGAACGCTACAACCAACAGGAGAACATCATCTACAACCATACGCAACCGTGGTACACCAGCGACATGACGCTCATGAAGGAAATACGGTGGGGCAAGGCACGCCTGCGCTTCACAGCCGAGGTCAACAACCTGTTCGACCAAGACTACGATGTCATACTGAACTACCCGATGCCCATGCGTAACTATAAATTCGGCCTTGCCGTGGAACTCTGATATGAAAACCGTCCGAAAGATACTATTCCTTCCGCTCCTGTGTCTGGCGGTCTTGTTCGCCTGCCGGGAGATAGAACTGGTCGTGCCTACGGAGTACGAGCTGCTACCGGGCGTGCCCATAGCCCCGGACGCACGACCGGCCGGCATGTACCTGCTCAACGAGGCCAACATGGGCAGCAACAAGTCGTCCATCGACTACGTGGACTTCCGCAACGCATACTACGTGCGCAACATCTACGCCGAACGCAACCCGGAGGTAGTCAAGGAACTGGGCGACGTGGGCAACGACATCCAGATATACGGCAACAAGCTGTATGCCGTCATCAACTGCTCGCACAAGGTGGAGGTGATGGACGTGCGTACCTGCAAGCGTATCGGGCAGGTGGACATTCCCAACTGCCGCTACATCCGCTTTGCCAAAGGGAAAGCCTACGTCTCGGCCTACGTGGGTCCCGTGGCCATCGACCCGAACGCCCAGTTGGGGGCCGTATATGAAGTGGACACGGCTTCGCTTGCCGTCACGCGCAAGGTGACGGTGGGTTACCAACCGGACGAGCTGGAGGTGCTCGGGGAGTACCTTTACGTGGCCAACTCGGGAGGTTACCGCGCACCGGATTATGACAGTACCGTGTCGGTGGTGGAAATCTACGGCATGAAACAAATCCAGAAGATTCCGGTAGGCATCAACCTGCACCGCATCCGCAAGGACCGCTACGGCAAGCTCTGGGTGACTTCGCGCGGCGACTACAACACCATCCCCTCGCGCCTCTACGTGCTCGACCGCAAGGACAAGAATTCCAAGGAAATGGTGGTGAAGGACACGTTGGACATCCCTTGCTCGGAAATGTACATACAGGGCGATTCGCTCTATTTCTACAGCGTGGAGTGGAACAAACAGACGGAACGGAACACCGTCACCTACGGCATCATCGACGTGCGAACGGGCCAACTCGTCACCGACCATTTCATCACGGACGGGACGGAACAGGACATCGTCATCCCATACGGCATCTGCGTGCACCCGACAACGGGGGATGTCTACGTGACGGATGCCAAGAATTACGTATCGAGCGGAGTACTTCACTGCTACGACCGCCACGGGAAGAAGAAATGGAGCGTACGTACGGGGGACATCCCCGCACACATGGCATTCTACGACCCGCAATAAAAACGGAATTGGAACATGAGACCCATATATAATAAGGTAATAGGAACGTGCGCGTCCGTCCTGATGGTATCCTGCCAACAGGACATCCCGATGGTCAGCCTCGGGGTGGACAGCCAATACCGCATCGAACGGATGCGGAAACTCATCCTGCGGCCCGAATTCACTGGGGAGGCCTACCGTTGGACCTTGAAAGACAGCGAAGGAGCCGATTCCACCGTCTCCACCGAAAGGGAATTCATCTTCGTGGCCGAAAAGCCGGGGACGTACGCCCTGCGCTTAGACATCATCGACGCGCAAAATCCTGTGATGCAGGAGGTGGAAATCAACGTGGAGGAGGAAAGCGTGGCTTACAGCCGGTATATCACGGAAGTGTATGAATACTGTCCGGCCCCCGGACAGTTCGTCAACATCATGCCGCTCTATGAGGAAGGCGACACGGAAGAAGACATGTGCCGGAAAGCCCGGGAAAGCATATCGGGCACGAACGACATCATGATTTCCTTGGGAGGATACGGCGGCTACGTCACGTTCGGTTTCGACCACACCGTAGTCAACGTACCCGGGCAAAAGGACTTCAAAATCTTAGGCAACGCATTCTATGCCGATGCCAACCCGAACCCTTCGGCTCCGGATTCGGGCGGGAGTTGCGAACCGGGCATCGTCATGGTGTCCATCGACCGGAACAACAACGGGCTGCCCGACGACGAGTGGTACGAACTGGCCGGGAGCGAATACCATAAACCGGAAACCCGTCACGGCTTCCAAATCACTTATACCCGTCCGGCGGCGGATAAGGTGCCCACGCCGGACAACAACAGCCCCATCACGGACACGACTTACATCCTTTGGGAGACGGCAAAAAGGGCTATATTGCGAAAAACGCTTACCACAACCAGGACTACTACCCTGCGTGGATTGCCGAAGACCGGTTGCAGTTCAGCGGGACGCGTCTGGCCGACAACGCCGTGGACGAAAGCGGCGGAAAAGGCTCTTACTTCGTCCTTTACGCCTACGACTGGGGCTACGTGGACAACCACCCTAACAGCGAAGAGGACAAAATCAGTTTCGACATCGGTTGGGCGGTGGACAGCTTGGGGAATCCCGTCCACTTGCCCGGTGTGGACTTCATCCGCGTATATACCGGTGTCAACCAGCAATGCGGTTGGTTGGGGGAGACTTCCACCGAACTGAGCCGTGCCGAGGACCTGCACGTAGAAGACCAGACTCATTATTTACCCAATCCATAACCCTGAAACCATCATGAAGAAAAGAAGATTACATTTGTATACGGCGGCCATGCTGTTTGCATGCACCTACAGCCTGCACGGGCAGACTACTTACACCGACGGCGTGTTCATGCTCAACGAAGACTGGTACGGACACAACAACAGTACCCTGAACTTCATCCGCCCCGACCATCCGACCGACCCGTTCGAGTATTATATCATACAAAACAATGAATCCAATGCCGGACAGTCGTTGGGAGCCACGGCGCAATTCGGTGCCATCTACGGCGACTACCTTTTCATCATCTCCAAACAGGATCAGGACGCGGGCGACGGGCTTTCGCCGGGCGAATCAGCCGAAACCCGCCAAGGGGGCCGCATCGTGGTGGCCGACGCACAAACCATGGAAATCAAAAGCCGTATCCCCATCATCAGAGCCAATGAAAAAGGAGTGTCCATCGCCGACGGGCGCAGTTTCGTGGGCGTAGACGAGACGAAAGGATATGTAGGCACATCGAACGGCATCTACATCCTCAGTTTCTCCCCGTTCGAGATTACGGGACGCATCGAGGGGACGGAGAACCCGCTCATCACAGGAGACGAGGACAACGCCGACGGCGTGGGACCGCTCTACCAGAACCAAATCGGCATGATGCTGCGTACGGCCGATTATGTATTTGCCATACAACAGGACAAGGGTGTCTTGGTAATAGACCCGCAGACGGACAAAATCATACATACCGTGGAGGGATGCTTCAGCACCATGGCGCAAAGCAAGGACGGCGACATCTGGGTGGGACGCAACACCAACATGGACTATCAGCATTACCCCTACGGCAACATGGGGTCGAGCGGCGAATGCTGGGAAGGCAAGGAACTCTTGCGCATCGACCCTGAAACGTTCGAGACCGAAGCCGTCCCCATGACGGAAGGTGGCATCAACCAGACGTGGTATGCCTGGACGGCCGGTTCCTTATGTGCCAGCACGCAGGAAAACGCGCTCTACTTTACTTATAACGACAACCGATGGAGTTGGTTCACGACCTCCAAGCTCTACAGGTTCGATATCGACACGCGGACATTCACGCAGATTTACGACAGTGCCACGGACAAACGTTATTTCTACGGGGCAGGCATACGCATCCATCCGCTCGATGACCAAATTTACGGGGCGCTCTATTTGGACAACGTAGTGCAAAGCTACTGGATATACCAAATGGACAACCAAGGGCAAGTGCTGAAAGAACTGGAGCCGATAGACCGTTACTGGTTCCCGGCCCTGTTCATCTTCCCGGACAACTATGCGCCCGAGGTGGAGGAACTGCCCGACGTCACGTTGGAAGACGAGGCGGTGGAAATAGACCTGGGCAGCAAGGCCACCGACAAGGACAACTTGGACGCGGCCATCGTGAAGACCGTAAAGTCGAACAGCAACGAGGACGTGGTGGAAGCCCGCATCCGGAACCACCGGCTCACCCTGCAACCGAAAGCCGTCGGGGAGGCCGACCTCGTCATCCGTTTCAACTCCAACGGAAAATACGTGGACCGTACGTTGCACGTAAAATCCCTCACCACCGGAATCCGCCATACGGAAGAATCCCCGGTACGCGTATGGGGCAAAGACGGACGCATCCACATCAAGGGATTGCAACGGCCCACCCGCGTCCTCATATACGACACGGACGGACGACAGATACGCAACACGGTCCTGTCACCGGGCGACTGCATCGAAGGGTTGCCGGGCGGCAAATGCTACATCCTGAAATTTAACAGAAAACAGTATAAACTGATTTATTAATTCATTAAATGTTTAATCCAATGAGAAATTTTACTCAGAAACTGACGGCACTCGCCGCTGTGGGGTGGCTTTCGCTAACCACCGCACTGGCCGGTGAACAGTTCGTGCCGAAGGAGTATTCCTACAAAAATGTGGGAATGAGCTCACAATCCACCATCAACATCCCGATGACGGACTTGTTCACCTACCCCGACGGGATGGATGCCACGGCAAACCTCGACGAAGCCGGGGTCAAGGCCGAATTCGAATTCACGGACGAAAACGTAGTGGGCCTGTACAAGTATGAATATTACAGTTTCGGAAAGGTGCAACAGCTCTACCTGATGCGCAAAGGAGGATATGTGACAGGACCGGCCGATGTGAAAGTTAAACTGACCTATAACGGGGAAACGGTGGAAAACACACTGGATATAGACATCGTGTCGCTCATCGCCCAAGATGACGAATACACGGCCGACCTCGGGCAGGCACTGATGATGCCGGTTCTGAACAATGACAATTTCATGAAGAACGGCGACAAGGCCAACGCCACGATCGAAATCCTGCAAGCCCCCGTCAACGGACAGGCTACTATCGTTGAAGGAGCCGATGGCGCACAAGATACCATCAAGTACGTGCAGAACGAAGGGCTGGACAACTATTCATTTGACGAGTTGAAGTACAAGGTGACGCTCGGCGAAGAGACCTCGGAAGCTACCGTGAAAATCAATATTCACAAGAATGCATACGCTTCGCGCGTTATCGACTTCCTGCCGGCACCGGGGCAGTTCACCAACCAACTGTCCACAAGCGATGCCGCAGAAGGGACATTGGGAACAAAAGGAGGCACCCTCAGTTTGGGTTCATTCGGAGGATATGTCATCTACGGCTTCGACCAACCCATCATGAACAATCCGAAAAACCCCTATGGGGTTGACTTCACCATCAAGGGCAACTCATTCGTAGCCAACATCTACGGCGTATGGACGGAACCGGGTGCCGTACAAGTATGCCAAGACCTGAACGGCAACGGCGTACCCGATCCGGAGGAACCTTGGTACGAACTGGCCGGTTCGGACTACTGGTTGAGTACGACCAAGCGGAATGCCCAGATGACCTATTACAACCCGAACTACGACAAGCGTTACACCGTACCCTGGACACTGAAATACACGGACAAGGACGGGAAAGAACAGATGGAAGCAGGTGCCGTGCTGACCAACCAGTTCCACCAGCAATCCTACTATCCCGACCCGTTCGATTTCGGTTGCGACCGAGACTCTGTAACTTTCGAAGGAGTTATTATCCGTAGTTCGCTGGACATGAGCGCACCAAGCTACATCGAGTTCTACCGCGCCCCGGCCTTCGGCTACTGCGACAACCGCGGGTATAACAAGACAGATCTCACCATCGCCCAAAACCCCTATTACAATGACGAGAACGGCAATGCCGCCGACGGCTTCGATATCAGTTGGGCTGTAGACAAGGACGGCAACCACGTGGAACTAGACCACGTGGACTTCGTAAAAGTCTATTGTGCCGGAAGCGCCAATGCCGGATGGTTGGGAGAATGGTCTACCGAGGTCCTAGGAATCGGCATCACGACTCCCGACCCAGACTACGTGCCCCAGGACCATTACCTGAACTATATCGGCATCACGCAGCTTCAGGTCATCCAAGGACAGGAATGCCAGTTCGAAGGTTTCCTCTTCAAAAACGGACGGCCTGTCACAGAGGGGACACAGAAATGGTGGCTCTCGACCGACAGTGTGGGTACCATCGACAACACCGGACTGTTCAAAGCCACAGGTAAAACGGGTAAGACCAAAATCTACTTCACACAGAAAGAAGATGTCCCGACCGACTCCATCGACATCGAGGTCGTGAACCTGACTTCCGTACTCATCGACCTGGAAGGCAATGCCAGCACCGTGTCTAACGACAGCACGAAGATGATTGTAGGCGAAACCATCTACATCAACGTGCAATGCACGGACAGCCGTGACGGCAGCCTGAACGGTACCGGACGTAACCGCTACATCTACGAGAACTTCGACTGGACGACCTCAGACCCCGAAATCGGAACCATCAACAACGGTTCTTTCCACGGCCTGAAAGCCGGACGCACCATGTTGCATGCTTACTCACGGTCCAATCCGGAACTCTCCGACTCCATCCTCGTCATCGTGGAGGAAGCACCGGAACTCAAGCCCGTCAGCGACCCCATACGCCTGGCTTATTATGAACCGGAAGGCAGTAAGACCAGTAGCGAGCTCTTCACGGCCGAAAACGGTTCCACTATCTATCTGGACGGCGTAAAGTCCACGAGCCACTACGAACACGCCATCGAGAAGAACGAACTGGGCTATAAATACAACGAAGGGGAATACGTCACAGACACCCTGACCTTCGACCTGACCCATTACGGGCAGAAAAAACAAATGCAGTTGTGTATCGTCTACGCCCCCGACACGAAGGCTTCCGGCCGTCTCCTGCTGTACAGCGACAAGAACGCCGTGAAAGCATACGATGCCGAAGCCCGCGAAGAACACGTGAAGACTCTCATCGAAGAATTGGCGGCCGATTCCGTACAAGGATTGACGGCTGACGGTGCCTTTACCTACATCGCTGCCGGAGACAGCATATACCGTTACAACACGGTCGATGCCTGCTGCACGCACAAGCTGCAACTGCCCGGAAAGGCTACCGTCGACCGCATGCTGACGGCACGCAACCTCCTGTTGGTCGTTTCGCATACCCCGTCCGGAAACTACCACCTCGACATGTTCTACAAGACCGACCTTGAAGCCATCAAGACATTCAGCCTGTCCAAACCCGCAGCCGACATGGCCGTAACGGGCAACAAGCTCTATGTCCTCACCTCTGCGGACGGCAAAAGCGGCATGGACATCTTCGACCTGAAGAACTTCATACAGGAACGCCAAGTGTCGTTGGGACAGAAAGGACTCGGCGTGGAAACCCTCGTGGCTCGGGACGCACGCGTCTACGGCATCCGCCCGTATAACCCCACGACGGAAGAGGCTGCGGCCATCCTCGAATTCAACACGACCAACCACACGTCCAAACTGATCGGGACTGACGGTATCCAGGCCTACTTCGAAGGCGTACCGGCCGCAGTCAAGCCGATGGGCGGCGACTCCATCCTGTTGGCCAACTACAACGGCTTCACCGCCTACGACACCAAGACTGGGAAAATCCGCGACGGCATCATCATGGCGGCCGGAAACACGGTATACCCCACCGAAGCCGTACAGGATACTCTCTCGCAGCGTACCTACGTGGTTTATGCCGATGAAAACGCGGAGACCTACCAGGGAGCCGTCTATTATAGCGATGAGTTCACCAAAGAATTCGACATCTACGACCTCGGCCGCACACCGGCCAACCTGTCTGCCGTACCAGAATTCGCAGACAACGAGGCACCGAAACCGGCCAGCCGCTTCAGCATGAGCCCCAACAGCTACTGTTACGAAATGGGTACCAGTGCCTCCGCGCATACCATCTGGAAATCCAGCAACTTCACCGACCACGAGGGAGACTTCGACATCTACCTGCGCGGACTCGAGAAATACCCCTGGATTACGCAGCTCGACAACCTTGAAGACGGCGACATCCGCATCGAGGCTCTTTACAGGGGTACGGTGGACAAGGATTCCGTCATCACCTTCCAGGTGGAAGCCATCGACCGCGCCGGAGCTTCCACGCTCGTGGGTGCCACCTACACTATCAAGGCGCAGATCGTCAAGCCCACCGTGGCTCAGGCTATCAAGGACACCACGACCGTGCTCGGCACCGATACCCTGCGCATCGGCCTGAAAGATGTCTTTGCCTACACCGGCACCACTTACGGCGTCACCCTCGCCAAGACCGTGTCGGCCAACGACAATGCCGCCCTCGTACGCGACAGCATAGACACCGCTACGGACTCGCTCATCCTCATCCTCACACCCGGAAAGACCGGCATGGCCAACCTGGCCGTACGCTACACCGTGACTAAGGAAGGCTATGGCGAGAAGTTTGTCGAGACTACCTTCCGTCTCGTCGTGGAAGACCCGAATGCGATAAGCGGCAGCACCGTGGCACAGCACTTCCAAGTATTGGCCAACCCCTTCAAAGATCATTTGGAGATCCGTATACCGGAAGACGGTACCGTGACCCTCTACGACATGAACGGACGTGCCCTCATGCAGAAACAACTGCAGGCAGGTACGAACATCATCCCCACAGGGACACTGGCAAACGGTACCTACCTCCTGAGCTACAAGGGAGAAACCCTGAAGGTCGTACGCGAGTAAACAAAAGCCCCGTCCAAAAGGCTTAAACCAAAACAAAGAGAGGTTGTGTTTCTGACACAACCTCTCATCTATTATTAACATTACACCCAAACAATAAGCATATAGCAA